>Ga0302296_1002691_pt1 | contig 11797 bp, 14 predicted proteins | sample III_Fen_N3_1_FD_194546 | JGI IMG/M metagenome (GOLD analysis project Ga0302296, IMG submission 194546) | Peat permafrost microbial communities from Stordalen Mire near Abisko, Sweden - III_Fen_N3_1 | ecosystem: Environmental > Terrestrial > Soil > Wetlands > Permafrost | place: Sweden: Abisko... | reverse complement strand
CAAAGAATTTGAATTAAGGTATGCAATTAGACCAATTCGGTATAAAAAATATGCCAATGATACTGTAAAAAATGAAATGGAGGGTCAAAGGCCATTTAGAAATTCATCATATGGAACAATACTTCAAACCATTGTACTCAATATAACAGGAGGAGTAGATTATGAAATCCGGGCATTTGATAAAAATGCTGTAAAAAAAGAGTTTAATGCTGATTGGGGTGCAACAACGTTTGTCGAATTAAAATCCGACTTTGGCAAAGGTTATAAGTATTGTATGATCGTAACAATTCATAAGGATGATGTTGCTGATGCTTATTACTTTTATCTTTCAAATACTAAAGAGAATTTCTCGAAAAATGAAGGACCATTATTTCACACTCTGCGATTTGATTAAAAAAACCAGTGTTAATAATTAGGACTTCATTCTGGGTTTTACAGATTATATGAATTCCTATTTATTAACTGCCTCCATGATTAACTTAATTTATTATGCATACCTTTGTTAAACAAGAACAAACTGTAATGAATAAAGCTGACAATTGGATGAAGGGGCAAATTTGCTGTTTTGAAACTGTTATTTAGATGAGTGGGAACTGTTGTTTGCTGAATACATGTCAGGAATATATAGTAAGGTTGGGTTTACACAAACATTAGTATTCAATGTATAAACACATACTAATGAAAAGCTGTCTTTTAATGCTAATATGTATCGTCGGATTTAATTTTGTAGTTTCTGGACAAGATTATGTGGACTCCATTAGGACTAAAGTTATTAATGTAAAAAGCATTAGGGATTTAGATAAGTTGGCTTTTAATTTTTGCGACACATTCTCTGTTGAGATGACGGGATTATATCCAATTTTAAAGACTTTGCCTACTCTGAAAGATGATAGCACAATTGTAAAGACTTTTTTGATTAAAAATGGATTTACTCAAGTTGATTGGGGAACTGGTAATTGGGGAAAAGGTCCAAGATTCATATTCATAAAATATGTAAAAGGAAATTGTTCGTGCAAAATATTTAAAAAGTACTATTTTAATCAAAAACAGAAAGATAACTCTGTTGATTTGCGGATTACTGAAAGGATAATTTGTAATTCTGACAAATTTATGGATGACTAAAAATAATTATGAGGGCCAATAAATTAGTCTGCAATACCCCACTTGAAGATTGTCTTCATATTTAACTGTCGCCATGATTAACTTAACTTTTTATGCATACCTTTTTTAAACAAGAACAAACTGTAATGATTAAAACTGACAATTACTACCTTTAGGAAAATGATTCAGCATCTTCAAAATATCATATATTCAGGACAAAAGATTGATGATTTCGACACTTTTGATATTCTTCCTGATTATTTAAAAGATTTCTTTTTAGTTCAAAATGGTTTTATTGCCTTTAAAGGAGGGTTACATATTCGCGGATGCGTTAAAACACCTTCATGGCATTCGATTAATGAAAGTTGGTTTGGTGATATAAAGCTTTCAGGATTATTCGATTCAATAGATATAAATGATATTCCAATTGGTCAGGATTGTTTTGGTGACCAATTTGTGATTAGGCATAATAGTGTTTGGCATTTATTTGCTGAGATAGATGAGATTGTTGATTTGGGATTAAATTTTAATGAATTTATTGAACAGATTTACAATAGCCCAAAAGAATTTCTTAATATTGATTTGATAGATAATATTAATCTAAAACCCGGACAATTGATAAATGTTGTTCCTCCATTTTGTATAAAAGCAGATAAAGGATATTCGTTTAAACCAATTGGAACTGAAAGTCAGATAAAATATTTGAGCTTTTTATCAAAACAGATTAAGAATTTACCTAATGGCACAACGATTGATTTTGAAATAAAATAAACTCTTGGGGCAAATCCTTATGACTTCATGTGATCTGCAAGACCCGGCATTAAAATTGGTTTTGTATTTAACGCTTCGGGACAACCCCGGGTTAATATTACATGAGCGTGTTCAAAAACAAAAAAAAATCAACCAGCATTAAGGGTAAAACTTGTTTCGCCTGTCTGAACTGGATTGTAATAAATTGTTTTGTATTATGCAAAATACTATCTTGCATCGTTTAAAATTATAAATAGCTGACTTTATCATTTATGCGAGTTTTCAACTTAACTGGAAGTCCGAAAGGATTTTGTATTGCGCTCACCCTTAGTCTTGGATTATTTTTATCTCCTTCATTTTCAATCGCCGGGAATAACTTAAAAGGGGATACCATCAAAACATCTGCCCCGGCAAAAGAGGTGCGCGTTTATACTACAGAACGGTTAAGTACTCCCAAACCAATTATTGATGGCAAAATTGATGATCCTTGCTGGAAAACAGGAACCTGGGCTACCAATTTTATTCAATGGGTTCCTAATGAAGGGGGAAAAGCTTCGCAACCAACCTATGTGAAAGTGCTGTATGATGATAAAAATATCTATGTGGCCATCAATGCGGTCGATCGCGAACCCAAAAAGATCATTCGTAAAGCTGGCAGGAGAGATGAATTGATTGGCGATATGACTGGTATTAGTTTTGATAGTTATCACGACCACCGGACCGGTTTTGAGTTTGATATGAGTGCGGCAGGACAAAAAAGCGATTTAATTCTTACCAATCCGTCGGCGGCAGATGTGAATTGGAATGCTGTGTGGTATGGCAAAGTGGCCCAAACAGATTCATCGTGGACAACAGAGATGGAAATCCCGTTAAGCCAGCTTCGTTACAGCAATATGGAAGAACAGGTATGGGGAATGCATGTCTGGCGGTGGATCGATCGTCTGCAGGAGGAGAGTGACTGGGAAACACAATCATCAACAGGTCCCGGAATCCTTTATCTTTTTGGCGAACTGAAAGGCATAAAAGGGTTAAAGAAATCGCAACGGATCGAGCTGATGCCCTATATGCTTGGTGAATTGAAAACATTTCCCAAAGAACCCGGAAATCCATTTGCCAATACTGGTCACCGGTTTATGGGAAACATTGGTTTAGATGCCAAGATTGGAATCGGAAGTAATTTCACGGTAGATATGACTGTAAATCCAGACTTTGGACAAGTTGAATCAGATCCTTCGGTGATGAACCTTACCGCTTATGAGACTTTTTATGAGGAGAAGCGCCCTTTCTTCCTTGAAGGGAAGAGTATCTTTAATTTTGATATGGATGATGCAAGTATCTTTTATAGCCGACGCATCGGCCATTCGCCTTCGTTTCAACCTTCATTAAATAACCAGGAATATATAAAGGCACCCGACAATACTACGATTTTAAGCGCCTTTAAATTCAGCGGTAAAACGGCAAAAGGATTATCAGTGGGCGTACTTCATAGTTTTACCGCCAACGAAAAGGCAACGATCAATTCCCCTTCGGGCAATCGCGAGGTGAGTGTTGAGCCCTTTACAAGTTATACTGTTGCCCGTATTCAGCAGGATATTAATCAGAGTAACACAATGATTGGTGGAATCTTCACGGCCACCAACCGGAATATCAATAATCCCGATCTTAATTTCCTAAATAAAGGGGCCTTTACGGGTGGCCTCGATCTGACCCATTTCTGGAAAGAGAAAGAATATTATCTCGAAGCAAAAGTCATTGGAAGTGATATCCAGGGCGATGTTAGGGCCATCCGCAATCTCCAGCTTTCATCGGCACGTTATTATCAACGTCCCGACGCCAACTCTTTGAATTATGACAGCACCTTAACCCGACTTTCGGGATATGGTGGCAAGATAAAGATAGGGAAAGGGAGCAAGGGGTTGTGGAAATATTCCACCGAAATAGGTTGGCGTTCACCGGGATTAGATCTGAATGATATTGGTTATCTTCAATCAGCCGATTTGATTCGTCAAAAGAATAATCTCTCCTATTTTATCAATAAACCCAAGGGGATTTTCCGCACTTATTCGATTGGTTTGGAACAAGGCAATAGCTGGGACTTTAATGGGTTATACCTTTCATCATACGAAAACATCAATATTTATGCCGAATTTACAAACAAATGGGGGATTTCGAATAATGTTAATTTCAGGAACCAAACCCTCGATAACCGGATCCTGCGCGGTGGTAATGCGATGCTGACCCCGGCAAACCGGACAGAGTCCTTCTATGCACATACCGATTATTCGAAGAAGGTGAATTTTAATCTTTCAACAACTATCTCGATATCGGATGATCATGCTTATAACTATAACAACTATTCAGCCGGATTATCGGTGCGTCCGGCCAATAATTTTCTTTTATCGATGAATGTCGACTATTCGACCAAAACAGATAAGTTACAGTATGTCGATACCAAGGTCTGGAATTCGCAAAACAGGTATTTGTTGGGTCAGATAAACCAGGAAACATTGGGTTTAACTTTTAGGATCGATTATAATATCACTCCCGAAATCTCCCTCCAATATTACGGAAGTCCTTATGCGACACTTGGCAGGTACAAGGAGTTCAAAGTGATTACCAATGCTAGGGATCATCATTTTAATAACCGTTTTATGATCCTCAACCCTGTTCTTGTAAATGGCGATACCTACCAGGTTGACGAGAACAATGATCATGTGGTCGATTACAGCTTTCATAATCCCAACTTTAATTTTAATCAGTTTCGTTCGAACTTAGTCTTCCGCTGGGAATACAAGCCCGGATCGCAAATCTATCTAGTGTGGTCGAACGAACGGACCGACTGGTTAAATCCCGGGAACGAACCATTAAGCAGTGCTGCAAGCCGGTTGTCGAATGCGGCACCGTATAATATTTTCCTGATTAAGTTTAACTATTGGTTTTCGCTTTGATGGCTTAAGTTCACAGAAATAACAGGCAATTATTTTTTGTAATTAAAAATTCACAGAATGGTTAAGAAAAACATTTTTTTCATGATTGTTTTGATGTTGTTGGCCTTTTCAGCCGATAAGCCGTATAAGGATGGCAGTTACAGTGCAATGTCGAGGGGCAATTATACAGGTGAGCCTTATTATGGGCATACAAGAATTGTCATCGAAAAAGGAAAGATTGCAAAAATCGAATTCTTTATCCGTGACTCTGCCAAACACGAATACATGGATGATAAATATTCGAAAAATTTTGCCGGAAATGCTGAGTATATTCAACAGTGCCTCAACGACTGGAAAGGGATTCAGACCTATCCCAAACTTTTATTAAAAAGTCAGGATATCAATAAGGTTGATGCAGTCACGGGTGCTACCTGGTCGCATAATATTTTCAAGGCATCGGTTGAGGAAGCGCTGGCAAAAGCGAAGAAATGATTATGGGTAAAATTAGGTTGTACCTTCAGTCGCATTTCTTGAAACCTTTGAGTATTGATGACAAAGGGATATTATATTTTCTGTAATATTTGAGCCTTTGAAAAGTCTTTTTTTGCCACCAGGACACAAAGTCACGAAGGTTCACAAAGAATACGATACATTCATCTAATTCTTTGTGAATCTTAGTGCCATAGTGACTTAGTGGCATTTCTTCAGTATTTCTTTCCAGCTTATTTCAATCATGAAAATATGTTCTCAATTTATTTTCATTACTTATGTGAAACAGCTATTCGCAATTAAAAAAGGGTATTATCTTTACTTTATGAATGCGATTGAAATTGTAAACCTCACTAAATTTTACGGGAAAATAGGTGCGCTCAATAAGATGAGCCTCGAAGTTCCCGAGGGGACAATCTATGGTTTACTGGGTCCGAATGGTTCAGGAAAAACAACACTGATCAAAGCTTTAGTTGGTTCGTTACGGCCCAATGCCGGTCAGGTAAAAGTTCTTGGGCTTGATCCGCTGAAAGACAAATGGAAACTTCGGAAACAAATAGGGTATATGCCACAATCACCGGCCTTGTATGATGACCTTTCGGCACGCAACAATATTCGATTTTTTGGACAAGGACAAAACGTTCCGGATTTACACCAAAAAGTGGAAGAGATCCTTTCGTTTGCAGAACTTACATCAAGGGCCGATGATCTGGTCAGAACTTTCTCAGGAGGGATGAAAAAAAGGGTTTCGCTTTGCTGTGCATTGATTCATAATCCCAAAATTGTTTTCCTCGATGAACCAACAGCAGCTGTTGATCCACATCTTAAAATGCAATCATGGATTTTATTTCGGAAACTGGCACAAAGTGGGGTAACTATTTTTGTCAGTACCCATCAAATGGATGAAGCGATGCTCTGCGACAAAGTAACAATCCTTCGCAATGGCGAGATCCTTGCCGTGGAAACGCCACAAAATCTGTTACGGCGTGGGAAAACCACCCTGAAAATCACCATAAACAACGAAGAAACAAGATCGGTAATTGATTCTACTTCGAAAGATCTCGCTGAAGAACTTAAAAAGTATGGTCTCGATAAAAATGTTTCATCGGTAGAACTTCAATCAGATAATATTGAGGATATTATTCTTTCAATAGTGAATGAAAAAGAGAAGGAGGGGCTGTTATGAGACAAACTTTCGTTATCGCACAACGGGTTCTTGTCCAATTAAAGGGTGACCGTCGTTTTCTTGCTCTTTCACTGATTGGACCACTTGTCATTATTTACTTTCTAAAGCTTTTGTTCGACACATTTCCACCAATGGTCGATGCGAAAAGCCTCACAATCCCGATCTGTGCCTTTATTGTCCATTTTTTGAGTTTTATTTTGTGTGCAATTCTTCTTGTTCAGGAACGTACAAGGGGAACTTTGGAACGGATGATGATAGGTGGATTTTCGAAAACTTCTATTATCGGAGGATATACACTCGGATACTTTGGATTAGCAACATTGCAGGCAGCTTCGGTACTTACAGAAACCATTTGGCTTTTTAAACTAAGCTACGACACAAAAACGGTTGTCATGCTATTCATGGTCATTTGGCTTTTGGCTATTGTTTCGGTGATGCTCGGAATATTTATTTCGACCTTTGCAAAACAAGAGGCTCATGTATTACCTTTTATTCCAATTATCATCCTTCCCTCTGTTTTTCTGACAGGATTGATCATTAAAATGGATGGACTTCCGGTTTGGGCGCAAGTCATTGGCAAATGTCTGCCACTCCATTATGCGGTTAATATTATTCAGGAGATTATAAAACCATCTTACCGGGTCACAGATACACTTCTTGATTTTGGAATCCTCACAGGATATATTTTCGGGCTCCTTTTTTTGGCATCAATGACATTAAAGGAGACCGAATAAAAATAAAAATCATAGGTAATCAATGAAGAATTCTTAAAGAATTTGTCATCAATAAATTTAAATATTACACAGATATGACACCACAAACCCTCGAAATAAAAACAGCGCTTCAGATTCAGAAACCGGTGGCTGAAGTATTTGAAGCCATCGTTAACCCTGATCAAATGTGCCAATATTTTATCTCTAAAAGTTCAGGACGCATGGAAGAAGGAAAGGAACTGATCTGGCGTTTTCCTGAATTCGATCTTGAATTTCCGGTAAGGATTGGAAAAATAGAACAAGATCAATTTATTTCCTATTATTGGAAAATAGATGAAGAGGAGCTTTGGGTTGAAATCACCTTAACGATTAAGGAAAATAATTCCACATTGGTTTCAGTTACCGAAAAGAGCAGAAATAATGACGAAGCTGGAATCAAATGGCTGAAGGGAAACACAGAAGGGTGGGCAAATTTCCTGGCTTGTTTAAAAGCCTACCTCGAATATGGAATTAATCTGAGAAAAGGGGGATTCGACTTCCTCAAACAATAAGAATGGTGACAAAATCAATATGAAACTGGCTGATAAAAAAGCTGATCGTGGTTTTGTAGCCAAAGGTGATGAAATCAATTATGCGAAAAGGAGCAATGACGAATTAATTGACTTATTAAAGAGTCGGATCGCTATTGAAAGAACAATTGGTGCAAGATTGCTTGGTAGTCGGGGAGTTGTGTCGGTAGAATACCTGCTGATGGCGCTTAAAACAGAAAAGAAACTCTATCCCAGGCTTGAAATCTGTTGTTCGCTTGCCCGGATTGGTGAACCTTCTATTGATGGATTGATCCAATTACTCGGAGTCATTGGAAATAATCAGCATCAAACGCCATCCGAAGAACCATTCCTGAAAGTGAGCTATCCTTTGCCACGCGATCTGGCCGCACGAACCATAATTCGTATTGGTCATGCTGCACTTCCTGTACTTTGTGGCGTATTAAATGAGGATCATCCTGCCAAAATCAGTGAGGCGATCGATGCAATTGGTTTTATCTGTTCGAAAGGAGGAGCGGATCAATATTTGAAAACACTGATGGCTTGTTATAATAAATTTAAAAACAACGACCTTCTTCGATGGAAACTGTTCAGGGCAATGAGTTCATTTACTGAAAGTCTCACATTCCTTGAGAAGCATTTGTCAGTTGAAAATAATCCTGCCATTCTGCAGGAGATCAAAAGAAGTATCCGGATCATTAACAACAATAAAAGATGACAGATCAGAAGATAACGATAAGACCAGTCGGGGAAGAAGATTTCAGCGCTATTGTAGAATTGTTTCGTGAATTTGCCCATTTCGAACACCTTGATGATCGTATGACCAATTCGGTGGCACAAATGAAAGCCGAAAAAGAGTATTTCAATTGTTTTGTTGCGGTGAATAATCAAAAGGAGATTGTTGGTTATGCCACCTATTTTTATGCCTATTTTACCTGGACCGGTAAATCACTTTATATGGATGATTTGTATGTGAAGGAGAGTCATCGGAGCCGCGGAATTGGAACGTTACTTATCGACAAAGTAATAGCTTTTGCAAAAGCAAATGGTTGTCATAAATTGAGGTGGCAGGTATCCGACTGGAATGCTACAGCAATTGGTTTTTATAAAAGCATCGGTGCCGTCATTGATGCACAGGAACGGAATTGTGATCTGGATTTATAAAAAGGAGGCAGATAATTAACTCCTGGCAAAAAGCTGAAGAAGCATATTTTTATTCTTATTTTTGATACAGAATTAAACAATGAATCTTTATCAAAAAACTATCGTAACAAAGGTGGAAGATAAGATATTGAGAGAGAAATATCATCTAATCGTTAGTCATTAAAGTAATTTTAAAAATAAGATGAAAAAAGTATTACTCCTTTTGGCAGAGGGATTTGAAACCTACGAGGCAAGTGTATTTATTGATGTAATAGGTTGGAATCAGATTGAAGGTGATCATTCAACCCAACTATTTACCTGTGGATTGAAACCCGAAATTAAAAGTTCGTTCAGTCAGCGGATGTTGGTTGATTACCTGGTTGAAGAGATCGATCCTCAGGAATTTGATGCACTGGCAATTCCAGGTGGGTTTGAAATATATGATTTTTATAAGGATGCTTACAATGAGGACTTTTTGAGGTTGATCAGGATGTTTAACGCACAAAGTAAAATCATTGTATCGGTTTGTGTGGGGGCATTGCCCATTGCAAGGAGTGGTGTATTAATCAATCGCAGGGCAACCACTTATAATTTAACTTCAGTCAGACAGGAAGAATTGGGAAGTTATGAAGTAAATGTTTTCAACGAGCCGATAGTTACCGATTGTAATGTGACCACCTCCTGGAATCCATCAACGGCAATTGATGTGGCATTCCTATTGCTTGAAAGATTAACCTCGAAGGATCAAAGTAACAATATCAGAAAGATCATGGGATTTAATCCGAAATAGATGTCAACTGTTTTTAAGAAATGCAACAGCCATCATCCCGATTTCGTTTGGTTGGTTGAATTGCTTAACCGGGACTTAAATTTACGCAATGGCGAAATTCAGGAACGATACAATGAGTTTAATAAAATCGGTCTGATTGAAACCGTCGTTATCGCTTATGCCAACGATATTCCGGTAGGATGCGGATGTTTTAAGTTTTATGATGAAGATACTGTCGAAATTAAGCGGATGTTTGTCAAAAAAGAGGAGCGGGGCAAAAGAATTGCTTCACAGATTTTGACGAATCTCGAATATTGGGCGTTTGATTTAGGATTTAAAAAAGCTATTTTGGAAACAGGAGTCAATCAATCGGAAGCAATTGCACTTTATCAGAAATCGGGATACGAATTAATTCCCAACTACGGGCAGTATATTGGAAATACAAACAGTATTTGCATGTGTAAACCGATAGAAGTCACCGTTTAATATAGCTTAAAAGCGTTAATGCCTTCGACTAAAAAATTTCTGCCATAGAATTCTTTGCCAATCACCTTCAACTATGAGTGTGTTTTACTAACTTTGCCTATCTTCTAAAAAAGGAAGAGACAAAAGAAATCATCACACATGGAATTTCAGAAAATGCACGGTTTGGGGAATGATTTTATCCTGATGAATAAGATCGATCCTAAGAAATATGATTTAAATTCATTGGCAATCAAATTATGTGACCGGCATCAGGGAATCGGAGCTGATGGAATTATTTTAATTCTCCCTTCAGAAATAGCTGATGTGAAGATGCGGATCATTAATTCGGATGGGAGCGAGCCCGATATGTGCGGGAATGGCATCCGGTGTTTTGCCAAATATGTTTATGACAACCGAATTAATACAGCCAAATCATTTACCATTGAAACAGGAGCAGGAGTGATGATTCCTGAACTTATCGTCGAAAATGAAAAGGTTTTGTTTGTAAAAGTAAATATGGGTGCACCGCAGTTGGAACGTTTAGAAATTCCAATGTTAGGTGCTGCCGGGAAGGTGATCAACGAACCTTTACAAGTAGCCGGAAAGGATTATAAAATCACCAGTTTATTGATGGGTGTTCCACATACGATTGTTTTTATCGAATCGCTTGAGGAAGATGAGCTTATTTCAATTGGTAAGCAGATCGAAAAACATCCCTCTTTCCCAAATGGAACCAATGTCAATTTTGTAACTGTAATGAATGATCATGAAATAAGTGTTAGAACATGGGAGCGTGGTGCCGGAAGAACATTAGCATGTGGCACGGGTAGTTGTGCTTCTGCAGTTGCTTCTGCCCTGAATGGCCTGACAGGAAATAAAGTTACTGTGCATCTTGCCTTGGGTGATTTATTTATTGAAACGATTGATGGAATCGTTTATATGACAGGAAGTGCGAATCATGTCTTCGCCGGAGAGGTAGATATCTGATCAGATATTTAATCAAATAAAAATATGTCGAAAAAAGCCTTGGTAATCATTGATATGCAGGTGGGAAGCTTTACACCTAAAACCCCGCGCTACGAAAGTGAAATTGTGATTGAAAAGATTAACCGTTTATCATCATCATTTCGTTCCAGTGGCGATTACGTAATTTTTATCAGGCATGATGGAACAAAGGAGGGGTATTTTTATCCTGGTTCTGATGATTGGCAGATTTTACCATCTTTGAACCAGCAACCCGGAGACATCTTCATCGAAAAAACGATCAACGATTCTTTTTATCATTCAGAACTGCAGTCGACACTCCTCAAATTGGGGGTTAATGATCTTTATTTCGTGGGTTGTGCCACCGATTTTTGTTTCGATGCGACTGTCAAGTCTGCTATAGGTAAAGACTACAATATAACAATTGTAAAAGATGGCCATACAACAGCTGACCGGCCATTTGTCAATGCAAAAACCCTGATCGATCATTACAATTGGCTATGGAGTGACCTGACACCTGCAGCTTTTCCGATAAAAGTCATTTCTTGCAACGAAATTATCGGTTAAAAATCTTTCAGTGTTTGCTGAAATAAGGTAAAATTATCCAACTGTAAATATAGCATCCCATACAAAAACCCATAGCCCATTCCAAAAAGGCAAAGAGCGCCAAAACAGCAATAGTGATTTGTGATGCCAGTATTGCATTCGATAAGAGCAAACCA
>Ga0302296_1002686_pt1 | contig 11816 bp, 13 predicted proteins | sample III_Fen_N3_1_FD_194546 | JGI IMG/M metagenome (GOLD analysis project Ga0302296, IMG submission 194546) | Peat permafrost microbial communities from Stordalen Mire near Abisko, Sweden - III_Fen_N3_1 | ecosystem: Environmental > Terrestrial > Soil > Wetlands > Permafrost | place: Sweden: Abisko... | reverse complement strand
CTTCTTAGGGCAACTCTTCCATCAGCATTTATCAGATCAACATATAGAATCCCACTAGTAGTATCTGGAATCTGGTCAAATCCGTACCACGAATATGCTTTAAACCATATTGTGTCGCCTTGGGCATAATTTAAACGGTCGAGATGTAGAAATACTTTTTCAGAGGGGATTTCATTGTGTGAATCTATGTATTCTTCTATTGATCCAATAACAGGATGCATTTCAGATGCACTGAAACTCTTTTTTGTAGTGTCAGTTTTTAAGGGTTGAATTAACTGAGCACTGTTCTGTCCTGCTGAATTAGTAAGTTTAACGAATAAAATAAGAACAACGAATATACTTAGAAACAACTTAGTCATAGGCTAATCTTGGTTGTAGGATTGTCTATTATTCTTATCTCTTTGTGAAACAAATATTGTGCCAGATATGTAATCAACTTAATTAAAGGATATCTCATGTTTCTAAATAACTGTTTGGTCTGCTGCTCATTGGCTATAACGGCCCGGCGGTTTGGTGAGTTGCCGTCTGTGTCGCGGTGGCGTGGTTTTTGCAAGTCCTGGCAGATGGCTGAAAAGTCCGGGTGCACGATGAAGTAGTCTTGACGGTACCAAGTCCGGGTAAGGATTGTGAGTCTGGGCGCATGATGAAAGAGTCTAGATGGAATAGCAAAAACCATGACACCATGCGCGTCGGCCGCCAACCCTACTGACTCTGTCTCGGAAGCACGGAAACAGTCCGGGCGGCAGAAGACTTGAAAAGCGGGTTTAAAGTTTAATCTCATAGACTTTGGAGGCTCATTACAAAACAGTCTGGGTTGGCGAAGGCAATTCAGCAAACCGTCCGAGTTATGCGTAGTTTTATTATTGGCTGCTTTAGCCGAAGATCTTAGTAATCAAAGTTTTGAGATATTTCTAAGAGTCTCTTTTTGCTAATTTCTCTAATTTTGAACGGCGCCTTTTTGTCAATTTCATATTTTATTTGATAGAATCCATTATGAGTCTCAAGTTCATACCATGTTATAGAACAATGCTTTACATCTAATTTAATCTGAGGAAATGGATTAATTTCTATCAATGACTTTAGTTGCTTTTTGTCGACATCAAAAAAACGATTATGCATGTACCTGTCGATCATATTTTTAATATCTTCTTTTGTGCAAATTATTCTTTTTTGGAAATCCAATGAGTGAGAGAATAAACCGAACTGCTCTCCCATTACATAAAAGAATAGATACTGGATGTATCCCTCCTCTGAGTCATCCGGGATAATATAATTAAATGCTCTAAGAGATGAATCTGTAACAATTTCATAGAAAGCAATTTGTTTCATAATTGCTGTATCCATGTCACTTTTTATCTTGTATCTCATTTGGTGATCAACTTTCTTTTCAATTTGCTCACGAATGTTAAAATTTTCGGGAATAGAATAGATGATCGGATCTCCATCTAATCCGGAGAATGAATAATAAATTTCAGATTTCCTTCCAGGATCCATTTTAAGTTTATCAAAAAGTTTTAAATAATATTCTAGATTAAAGGTTGAGGTGTCTATTGTTACAGGATCAGCTGTATAATTGATGACAATGGAGCTTTGATATTTCTGCATCACTTTGATGAACTTGCATACGTCTTGTGCATTTATAGTATTCAATGATAGTGAAACTAAAAGAAATATTACAAATTTTAAAACAATACTGGATTTGTGTTTATGGGCTATTGACATTTTGAATTTGATTTTTGATATTAGAACTAACTTACGGATATTTAGGATATTACGTATAACGGCCCGGCGGTTTAATTAGGTGCCGTCGGAGCCTGCCCTGAGTTTACCGAAGGGTCGCGGTGCCGGGTTTTTTGCCAGTCCCGGTAGATGGCAGGAGGGAGTGCGCCGAAATTTGGGAGAAGGTGCAAATCATTTCGCATTGATGATCTGATAAAAGAAAAAAGAGCGTTCGGGCCAATAAATTACCAGACAGTTTCGTAAGGTGACCTTCAGGTCCCCGCACGAGGCTGTCCTGGGTTGGCGGAAGGCACTTAATTAAACCGTCCGAGTTAGCATTTGTGCTAATTTTAAACCTTGGAATTATACGAATCGTCCTGATACGCCTATTTTTTTGATTTGTATTGTCGTATTAAATCAGTAATCTCAGAATAGTGGCTTTTTGCTTGAACATATTCTAAAGACTTATTTAAAATATCAATAGCAGACTGAGTTTGGTTATTTTTAACTAATAAATTAGCTAATAAAATATTACATTCAATATCTTGGCCTCTAAAGTCAGATACTTGTTTCGCATATTCTAATGCTTTGTCAAGCCGAATATTATGGTTATTTGCAAAATCTGAATAATAGTAATATGCCCATTGTTTATCGTCGATAGACCATTTTAAGGTTTGCTTCATCCATTCATCAAATATCTTCATTCCCTTTTCAATTTCATTTTTACTTGAAAAAGAATAAGCCATTAATAAGGGTTGATAATGGTCACCTAGATCTGGTGTTTTATAATATTCTTCAGCAATCTGCTGAGCTTTTGCAATGTTCATGTTGTTTTCAAATAAAAACTTTGCATATTTCTTTTTATGATACCAATCGCTTGTATCGGCCGTGATTACTTTTTGATAGTAAAAATCCGTGTTCTGAATATCTCCTTTCCTTGAGTAAAAATTTAATAGTGCCGAGTAGCCTAGCCCAATAAATTCTTTTAGAAACAAACTTTTCTTGCTTAAAAATTTAATCATCGGGTTAGGATCATTAATCTTTTTATCTTCTAGTAATGAATAACAGTTGAAATATTCGCCTTTAATCTTCAATGTGGAATCTTTTAGTTGCATTAATTCTTTTGCGTAAGGTGGAATCTTTGAATACTGGTCACGAGCAATATATTCATGAATCAATTTTTCTTTTAATAGAGAATTATTTGGATTCAGGCGAACGTCATTTTCAAGGTGAAGAATTGTATTTGTCCCATCTAAAATACTATTGACTTTATTTATAAATTCTTGAGGGTTTTCAGAATATTTTGAATCAAATCCGGATATTCTGTCGATTTCTTTGCCACTTGGATCTGCAATAATAATCTGTGGAAATGAGTTGATATTGTAACTTTTTCCTAGTTCAACACCCTCCCCCTTTTCTGCATCAATACTTAATGCTATAAACTTGTTTTTGATATAGCTCTTAATTTCAGGTTTGCTAAATACATATTTATCATAAGCCTTACATGCGCCACACCAGACGGTGTAAAAGTCAATCAAAAGAGGTTTCTTAGCTTTTACGGCTTGAGCCTTTGCTTTTTCAAATGATACATTGGTAAATGGATTTTCATTTTGTGAACTAACATTGTAATTAATCAATAAAATGAAGCTCAGAAATAGTGCAATCTTTTTCATAGGTTTGGTTTTCTCAAAATCTGTTTATTGTATTATTAACATAATTTGCTAATGACATATTTGTCTAGTCATAAGTCAACTGTCCGTCAAAATCCCCGCTGCATGAATGCTAACGGCCCGGCAATAAAGGGAGGTTGTGCTACCTGGCGAAGCCACCGACCTGCCGTGCCAGTCTGTTTTAGCCTGGAAATTCTCCCGGTGGCGAGACAGGTATGGCGTGCTTTTTGCCGTCTGACTGCGAATTTTATTGGCTTAACGCGCGGTCGCGGTACAACGTGGCTAAGTGACTGGGAAATAGTCCCGGTAGATGAAACCGGGAGAGGCCAGGCGCGCAGCGGTCGCGGTACAAAATTGTCTCGAAGGCAGTAAGTAGTCAAGTTGCAGAAAGTTTTATTACATATAGAGGAGCGAGTCAGGGTGCAGGGTTTGTTACTGGTCCCGGTGGATGGCTGAGAACACGCAAAAAGCATGACAAACAACTTACCTTTATTGTCCGTGTTAGCGTTTCGTTTTTTTAGTTCGTCCTTAATTTTTCACACAACGGACTGAGGCTCCAAACTGCTTTGAGACGGGTCCTTTGCTAACTACTGGTACATCACTGGAAATATACAAGATCTGAGCTCTTAGACTATCCCACTCAGTTGAACTCCACCAGACAGCTATGCCGTGCAAACCCATGATGTATCCATCGCTACTCCGCTGACCAGCTGGAAGAGCAGTAAATCCAGTTTCGTTAGTGGCATTTACATTAGAGCTGCCCCAATGAGTATATCCAGATTCTTTAAGTTTGTCACCACCTGTCTGAGTTCCACCAGCATATGTTATTAATGTTGTCCACTCGTCATCGTTCGGAACATGCCAACCTGCAGGGCAAAGTTTACCGGAATTTATAGAATACCAGTTGTACAGTGCACCATATACATCTTTATTCCCATTTAATCCATCGGGCCAACAATAACCAGGCGTTGTAATATCGAACACTTCTGCAGTAATAGGTGTTCCATCGTTTAGTTTTGTCACTTTCAAATTCTCCGCCATCCAGGTTTGATCACCGAGGGTAACTATTTTATAAACATTACCTTCCATATCTGTAACAGATGTTGCGAGTGGTGCAGGAGGTTCATCTTTTTTACAATTTATCCCGAGTACTAAAATTATTCCAATTATTAGTAACGGATATTTAAAAAGTCTAATTTTCTGTTTTACAATTAACAGGATTGAAGTCTTCATAGTTATTTTTTAAAGAGTTTATTTCAACTATTTTCAGGATGAGATACGCTGGGAATGAACGCTAACGGCCCGGCGGTTTAATGAGTTGGCGTCAGTGTCGCGGTGCCGCGTTTTTTGCCAGTCCTGGTTGACGGACGAAAAGCCACTTGTCAGGATAATTTGTCTTGACGGTACCAAGTCCGGGTGACGGCTGTAAGTTTTGGGTCACGATAAAATTGTCCAGATGGCGAGCAAAAAACAAGGCCCCAGAGCGTCGGCCGGCAGCCCTATTGACTTTGTCTCGGTAGCAGGAACTGTCAGGGTACCACAAGATTTTATAAGTGAATTAGATTTTTCTCTCATAGATTTTATAATGCATTACGGATTTGTCCGGGCTGCCGAAGCCAATTAATTAAACCGTCCGAGTTAGCGTTTCGTATTTAGTCTTTGATACATCTGATACTCAATCCGTCCTGCTTTGATAGATAAGATGAATGAACTACCGTACTGCCGGCTTTTAATACTATTGAATAACAGCCTGAATCAATATTTGAAATTGAACTCCACCAATACCCCGTAGTATCTATGCTTGTAAACTGTCTATTTGATTCAGAACTTCTATATCCACCCGGTATAGCAGAAAAAGTTGGTGGATTACTAAAATCAGGAGGATAACTCCAGAATCCAGAGTAATATGATTTCATCTTTCCGCCTGCAACATTCTCTCCTTTAAGAGATTTAATCAAAATATTCCAATCAGTTTGGGTTGGTACATGCCAGCCTGTGGGACATATTGAACCAGTCTCAACTGTATAGAAATTGTATAATGTCCCAAATCTTTCGTTTTTGATTGAATCATTATTATACCAGCAATAGCCAGGCTGATTAAGTGATTTCCATTGGTTATTTTCAGTCACAAAATTAATTTTTACGCCATTGTTTAACCTCGACGTTCTAAGATTTTGTGCCATCCATATTTGAGTTCCAATACCAAATGCCATATAGGAGTTACTATCAAGATCAAATATAGTTTCCAAATGGCCGGTATAGTCAATCTTTTCTTTAGAGGAGTATGATCCCTTTTCACATTGAGTAAGTGTAAAAGCGAGTAAAAGAAACCAGATTCCAAAACGATTGTGTCTTTTTAAACTGGTCATGACAAATATTTGTTTAGTACACATAAAACGTAATTAAATTGAATTTGTTATGAATATATGGGTAAAAAGTGCCCTAAAAATGTAGTTTGCATTTTTGATCTTGCTGGCTTAGAGTTACTCGCTATTTATGAACGCTAACGGCCCGGCGGTTTGATTAGGTGCCGTCGGAGCCTGCCCAGAGTTTACCGAAGGGTCGCGGTGCATTGTTTTTTGCCAGTCCTGGTAGACGGACTTGAACTCTCGTGTCACGATGAAGCTGTTAAAAGGTACCAAGTCCCGATAGATGTTTGAGAATTTTCGTGTCACGCTGAAATAGTCTCGGTGCCGAGCAAAAAACAGGGCACCTGCGCGTCGGCCCACCTGCCCAATGATGCTGTCCAGGTAGATGAAACTGTCCTGTTGCCACAGTATTTTATAAACGTTTCAGAGTTCTCGAGCATAGATTTTGGGGCTGGTTACAAATTTGTCCTGGGCTGGTGGAAGGCACTTAATTAAACCGTCCGAGTTAGCACAAGAATTATTTATTTAATCGTTTAAATAAAATTAATCTACTAATATGTCCTAATAGTATAATTGTGAGATAGTTTAACCAAATCCATGGTGACTGATCCTGAAAAAATGTCCAATTCGATTTGTTCCCAAATATTATGGGGACAATTACAATATAAACCAATCCATCGAGAAGGAAAGAGGAAATTATCCAGAAAAGGATCAGAATGTTTGTATCACGAAGTAACGTCGAAGCATTAGATGAGACTTTTTTTAAGTAAGAATAAAAGAAATACCCAAACACAATCGGCATTATTGTAAACATGGAAATCCACATTAAAGTTTCATGGATGTAGAAAGTAGTAAACCCCACGATTGTAGCAATCAAATAGGCTAATGCAAAGTACTTCAATCCAAGTTTAATGTTTTTCATAATTATTGAATTAGCTCAAAAATAGATATATGTTTGAAAAAAGGGAGGTCAACAATTGAAAAATTCCGTTAGCACAAGTTTTGTCTCTTGTCGCATGGGATGGGAGAGTCCCGTTAAAAGCAAGTATTGTTTCTTCTTTAACAAAATCTGGTAGATGACGGCGGGCAGGTTTTTTGTCAGTCGAGCGAGGGCAAGTCCCGTTATAAATGCAGAAATTTCAATCTCAAAACGAAACATTATTAATAAGGTGCGAAGGTATATTCTTCTGAGAAATATTTGTGCTAACGGCCCGGCGATTTAATTAGTTGGCGTCTGCGTCGCGGTGGCGTGGCTTTTGCAAAGTCCAGTAGACGGCAGTAAAGTTTCGCGTCATGATGAAATTGTCCCAGGTGCAAAAACCATGACACCACGTGCGGTGGCCGGCAGCCCGACATAGACTTTGTCCCGGGAGACGAAACTGTCGCGGTGCAGTGAAGCCGATAAACGGCACAAATTTTCGAGCATAGACTTTAAGGGGTTCCTACAAAGCTGTCCGGGCTGCCGAAGACAATTAATTAAATCGTCCGTGTTAGCACAAGTATTGATTAAGTCCAGAAGTAAAATGATTGTCTTTTTTTAGGTCAACTATTTATCTCCAGACACCCAATGTCCTTGTAATTGGGATCTGTCAAGAATGTTTTTATCAGCTCGAAATTTATTCTGAGAACATTCTCAATATTCTGTGTGGAAGTATTGCCAATCCTAAGCCAAATGACTTTTGGAGAAGAACCTTTTATAAGCCCTAAATCATAAAAGTCGCCATCGAATGTTACGATGCAATAATCATTGACTTTAGCATAAGTCCAGAGAAAGGAATCTTTGGAATTCTCCAGCCCTAAGTCTTTAACTTGTTTTGAACCAGGAAATAAGTCTTGGATTTTACTTGTAATCCTGAAGGAAATGTTCTGGTCAAGAAGTAATTTCATCAGATTGTCTGAAGTTTACGTTCTCTATCAGCCGCAAACATCAAACTAGCCTTGATATCCTCCCTTGAAAGTTCGGGATAGTCATTGATTATTTCTTCAAAACTCATTCCGGAACCTAACCAACCAAGAATATCAAATACTGCAATCCGGGTATTCCTGATACAAGGTCTTCCAAATCTCTTGACGGAGCTGATTTTGATTATCTTATTGTAAGTTTTCATGGTACAAAGATAATACATTTTTAAATTTGAATTTACATTAACTCTCTTCAGTTAGCACAAGTATTTCATTACTGTCGCGCGATGGAAAAGTCCCGATAAAGAGCAATAAAGTTTGAATTTATAATAGTAGTTTTCTAATGATGGCGGAAGGGCAAAATTTCAATCGAGCGAGGGGCAGGTCCAGGTAAAAGTACAGAAACTATCTTGTCAAGATGAAATATATTAAATATGGCGCGAGGGCTAATGGCCTAGCATTTAGATATTTGTGCTAACGGCCCGGCGGTTTAATTAGGTGCCGTCGGAGCCTGCCCTGAGTTTACCGAAGGGTCGCGGTGCATTGTTTTTTGCCAGTCCTGGTAGACGGACTTGAACTCTCGTGTCACGATGAAGCTGTTAAAAGGTACCAAGTCCCGATAAGTGAACACTAAGTTTCGTGTCACGATGAAATAGTCTAGATGGCGAGCAAAAAACGAGGCGCCAGCGCGTCGGCCCGCCAACCCAACGATGTTGTCCCGGGAGACGAAACTGTCCGGGTGCCACAGGTTCTTATAAACGAAACGGAGTTTAAGCGCATAAATGTTGGGAATGGTTTCAAATCTGTCCTGGGTTGGCGGAAGGCACTTAATTAAACCGACCGTGTTAGTTGGTCGGGTTTTTATTTAAAGGTCAGGGTGACAGGGTCCTGTCTGGTATCATAAATCCTTAGTATTTCTATACTTAATCTAGTGTCACGATAAAACAAAGTATTGTGCTTAGTGAGAACACACTTTCTTACTTTTCTTCTTTTGTAGCAGATTGGGAATTGTTTTGGATTTATAGAAAGCTGATTTAAAACATTTTCGGTCAAGTCTATGAAATTTGACGCAACTTTGCTCTCCCAATTTTTATCAAGATAGTCAAGTATATTTGCAAAGTCATTTTCTGCAAGATGTGACCAAATAATTTGCTTAGGCATTAGAATACTTCTTGCGGAATTTATCAATGACAAACTTATTCGAAACCCCTTTTTTAGAATCTAATTCATCAATTGCATCTAAAATGCCTTGTTTTTGGGTATCTGAAAGTTTATCCCAGTCAGAGATATCTTTTTTGCCGTTGACATAATTCATCAATAGTCCGTAAAACTCCTCAAGCCGGCTCTTTTCAAGAGAGTCTATTTGTCTGAATATTTTGAGTTTTAAATCAGAAACTGTCATGCTTGACTTTTTTACAAATATAACACAAATTTGGGTTTTAAGTTTGTCTCAGAGTCACGATAACCTGACAACTAACGGCCCGGCGGTTTAATTAGTTGGCGTCTGTGTCGCGGTGCCGCGCTTTTTGCCAGTCCTGGTAGATGAGTGTGAGCTTCGGGTCACGGTGAAGCTGAGAGACGGCACCAAGTCCAGATAGATGGCAGTGAAGTTTCGTGTCACGATGAAACAGTCTTGGGGAAGAGCAAAAAACAAGGCACCAGCGCGTCGGCCCGCCAACCCAAAGATGCTGTCCCGGGAGACGAAACAGTCCGGGTACAACAGAATTTTATAAATGGAACAGAGTTCAAGAGCATATGTTTTGGGACTGGTTACAAAGCTGTCTTGGGTTGGCGGAAGGCACTTAATTAAACCGTCCGAGTTATAGCTAGTGTTTGTTAATTGTCGAGATGAAACATACCCAAATTCAATTATATATCTGAATCTCTTTTGTCTTATAATCGTAGACAATATCTTTTTCATTTACAACTAAAGCTCCAAATTCATTTTTGGCTCTAAATTGTGCATGAAAATAAATGTATCTAATTGAACCATCGTCCTTTTTAGCTTTGACCTCCTCAAGTTTTTTATTGTTAAGACTAATGATATTCTTAAGACTATCTACCTCAGCTTGATCTTTTTTTTCTGCAATCCGATCGTATTCATCCTTAGATACTTTAAGTAATTCTTTTTCTAGTTCTAAAGTTGGTAGGTTGAGATCAAGTTGCTCTTGAGAAAATTTTAAATTGGTTTCAACTGAATTTTTTTCGAATTCAAGATTTGTAATTGAGTCTTTTATATTAAATAAAATTCTCTCGTATGACTTTGGATCATTCAAGCTAGAGATTAAATGTGATTCAACTTCTTTAATTAATTGCTGCTCTGGAGTTGAACAACTGATTAGAAATAATACTAAGGAAAGGAAAATTATTACTTTCATTTTGAGGTTTATTTGAGTGAAACAAATATTTGGTTTAAGTCTGAAGAAACTAGCTCTCATGCAGTACATTAGCTATAACGGCCCGGCGGTTTAATTAGGTGCCGTCTGAGTCGCGGTGCCGAGTTTTTTGCCAGTCCCGGTAAGCGGCGGTGAAGCCAAGGGTCACGTTGAAGCTTCGAAATGGTACCAAGTCCGGATAGACGGCAGTGAAGTTAGGTGTCTCGATGAGATAGTCTCGGTGAAGAGCAAAAAACGAAGCACCAGCGCGTCGGCCAGCCAACCCAAAGATGCTGTCCAGGGAGACAAAACTGTCTGGGTGCCACAATGTTTTATAAATGGAACAGAAGTTACTCGCATAGATTTTGGGGCTGGTTACAAAACTGTCCTGGGTTGGCTGAAGGCACTTAATTAAACCGTCCGAGTTATGCGTAGTTTTATTTTGTCTTGGGAGAAACAGTCTCATTAAATGACCTGCATTTAAAAAATAATTGCTAAAATCTCCAAATTAATTCAGAAGTAATAAAATGCTGATAATTAAACATTTTGTGTTGAAAATCAAACAATAATGGCTGATATTGAATTCCAACACTAAAATTTGGAGTAAGTCTTAATCGTATATCACTAGTTAAACCAAGATTTAAACTTTTATGCGAAGTGGGAGTATAAAAATAAGTCGAATCAGTAAGATCGGTCCTAATATTTGAATGCCAATTTAGATTAGTCAAGGTCAATCCTATACCATAGTCCCATCTGGGAGATATTCTGTTTACCCTAAAATTCAAATACTTTGCCGATGATGAGTTATTTGATCCAATATAAAAATCTTTAAAAGCATGTATGTCGTTAATTGTATCATTTCTTTTTGAATAAAGATTCATTGTTAGTCCGATATTCATTGATAAATAGATGTTTTTTTTCAGAAAATATTCGACACCTGCAGATATTCCTAAACCGGAACCCGAATTAATCTTTCTATTATCAGTCTGAAGCTGGTAGAAATTTATTAATGGCATTCCAATGGTGAATTTTACTTTTTTTTCAGGAATAGGTTTAAATCTTACATTTTCGATTTGACTATTAACCCGAGTGAAATAGTTATAGATTGGGTATTCAAAGCTTTTATCGTTGGTATAATCTATCAACATACCTAACCCGTAAGAAGTATAAATATTTGCGAACCAGTATGCGAAATAGGATCTATGAGGTTTAAGCTTGAATGTGTCAGTCTCGTTGATGATGAGAGGTATTTCATTTCTACTTCTGAGAAAGTAAAAATCTTTTTCTACATAATTTTTAGGGATAAAAACATTGTAAATATGATTGCTACGATATAAATATTTCGATGTGTCAACTCTTATATTCATATCAGGATCGTGATTGATATGAATTTTCTGAAATGGATGATTAATGATAGTGGCGCAAGAATTCAAAACTATTGTAAATACAAAGAGGAAAAGATAATTTCTCATATAAACTGAATTGTGAGTTTGTTAGCAATTTTACCAGTCCCGCAAGATAGCAATAAGTAAAGTGTCACGATAATTTGTCTAGATGGTACAAAGTCCCGGTAAAGGGACGTCCATTTTCGTGTCACGATGAAATTGTCTAGATGACGAGCAAAAAACACGGCACCAGCGCGATGGCCGGCAGCCCGACGTAGACTTTGTCCCGAGAGATGAAACAGTCGCGGTACACTGAGGTTAATAAACTGGTGTGAATTTTCTCTCAGAGACTTTAAAGGCTGACTCTGAAGCAGTCCGGGCTGCCGAAGGCAATTA
>Ga0302296_1002685_pt1 | contig 11816 bp, 10 predicted proteins | sample III_Fen_N3_1_FD_194546 | JGI IMG/M metagenome (GOLD analysis project Ga0302296, IMG submission 194546) | Peat permafrost microbial communities from Stordalen Mire near Abisko, Sweden - III_Fen_N3_1 | ecosystem: Environmental > Terrestrial > Soil > Wetlands > Permafrost | place: Sweden: Abisko... | reverse complement strand
ACACGCTGTCAGAAAATATTGCCTAACACCTGCAAATACGAGACTTTTGTACACGTTTCAAAGACGTCATAATTCTCGCTAGTACTCTTTCGTTGGTCGGCAACATTTCATACAGCAAACCGTTAGCACCAATACTAAAAAAAACCTAACGGAAGATTACTCCAGCTTGATTAAAACAGAAATGCAAAGTCCCCGACACACAAAAGCAATACTTTGCCAGCCCCAACCCACGGGCGACGCTTCGGCTGTCAAACAATTGCTTTTTTACCCTCCGCACATGCTCTGTTTGTAGGTATTCGTAACTTGATAACTTAATATTTAAGTATTTATGTCTCATAAGCAGAAGCTTATGTTTTGCATAAAAGAGTTATAAATATGCTTTCACACCCGTCCAAAATTATTACATTTGTGAAAACTTAATATTTAAAAGTAAAGATTATTTAGCCTTACATTTTATACGATATGCAAATTTTACATAAAATAGATTCTTTTCTTTTCACTCTTTTCCCTGAGTTAATGGGGGGGGGGTAATGAATTAATAATCAGTACATTAGAAACATACTATACTTTTGGTTCTATTAAACCTAAAGTAAATTTAAACGATGGATGGATAACAATAGAAATAGATACTTCATCCATTATTTCCCAAGAAACTAATTTTAGAAAAGTAGTTTCTCTATGCGAAAAAGGAAAATACTCCGAAGCAAAACCAATTCTTAAAAATCTTATTAATATTTCCCCATGTAATTCTGAATATCACAGAATTATGGGGCAAATTCTTTCTGACGAAGGAGACCAAGATGAGGCAATTAATTGTTTAATTGATGCACTTCGTTGGGATTCTAAAAATGCTTGGGCTTTGCTTATGATGGGTAACATCTTTGCTAAATTCAAGAATGATATACCAACAGCAATGAAATATTATGATCAAGCTTTGATAGCAAAGCCAAATGATAATATTACAATGAATAATATTGGAGCTAATTTAATGCAACAAGGTAAACTTGTTGAAGCTAAAAAATATTTCCAAGAAGCGGTTAAAATAAATAATGAATATCCCAATACTCATTTTGCTTTAGGAATGATAGCTGAAATTGAAAATGAATTTATTTCAGCATTTAATTATACACTTCGAGCAGTAAAATCGAATAATAATCGTGATGTACTATATCAAAATTCCGTTCGACAAGCTTTTGATTTAGCAAAAAAAATAATTATTAACGACGAAGGTAAAAAGATATTTACTGAATATAGACATAAACTAGAATTCGATAGTAATACCGAAATTGATATAATTGAAGATAATGAAATTCAAACTGCTGCTAAATTTGAAATAGCTGAAAACTATAATCGCTCTATACACGCTATTCGCTATAAAACAAATTATCCTGCAGTTGAACATCTAATTATGCATGAATTAGTACATTTTGATTTTATTCTTACAGCAAGAAAAGAAGGAATAAATCAACTTTACATTTCAAATAATGAACATAAGTCTACTTTTATAAAAAGTATTGAAACTACCATTGTAAAACTAAAAAAACTAGGTATTGCTGAAACATCAATTGCTAATTATTGTTCTGGACTTTTTGAAGGTTTAAATCGACAGATTTTTAATACTCCAATAGATTTATTTATCGAAAATTATTTATTCAATGAATATTCAGATTTAAGACCCTATCAATTTTTATCGTTATATAATTTGATTCAAGAAGGATTAAAAGCTGTAACAGATAAAAAAGTTGTTGAACTTTCCCCTAGTGATATATTATCAAAAAGTAAAATTTACAACATCGTAAATGCTTTACAATTTAAAGCATTGTATGGTATTGATTTTATCAAAGACTTTCAAGCTTCAGCAAGCGAACTTAAACAAGCTAATGTATTCTATAGCGAATATCTAGAATATAAAGATAATAAAGGTGCTGCAGAAGAATATGAATTAGTTATTCATTGGGCGGAAGATTTAAAATTAGATAAGTATTTTGAACTTGAAGGAGAAATCCAATTCCGTAAGCGAAGCGATATTAGTAATTATATTGAAACTGCAGGGAAAGATCCTTTTGGCATCGAAGAACGTGATCCTGTCAAGGAACGTGAAATGCGAAAATTTCAAAAGTCTCAAGAAGAAATTGGTACAAACATGGCTGTTGTTATGTTTATGGTAGATGCATTACAATATTTTGAAAATAAATCAAAAGACGAGGTTCATAAAATAGCATATGAAATAGCTATGCAAGGAACCATGGGTTATCATCCCGATAAAAAAGGGTATAAAGTAAACTCAATACCTAATAAAGAATTTTCAGGCTATCATATTCTAGCATATTACTATGTAAGTTTTGCAATTGCACATCCAGATGTTCTTCCAGAACTTAAATTGCCTTATAACAATGAATATAATATGGCTTTAACTTTAAAAAAATAAAACATGCTTAGAGATTTTTTCCCTTGTACAGCTACTGGTGCAGCTCTTTATAATGGTTATTTACAAGATGAAACATTATTTTTCAAAATATTTCCAGCCGAAGATTCATTAGATAAAATGCTAATCCCAGTCAATGCTTTTTTAGTAGAGAACGGTTACGAATCAATATTAATTGAGCAATTAAATAATGAAGTATATACTTATGAAAATGGTCCAGTATCTCTGAGTCCTCATGGTTATCTTGAACAATTTGTTCTACATATTACAAAAGAGCCAATAGCAAAATCTCAAACACAGTTTTTAATCTCAGAACTTGTTAAATTTAGGAATGAGCGTGATTGGGAACAATTCCATAATCCGAAAGACTTAGCACTAGCAATGAGCATTGAGGCTTCTGAGTTATTAGAAACTTTTCTATGGAAAAATCACAATGATGCCAATATTGAGAAAGTCAAAGAAGAACTTGCTGATGTTTTTGCATATGCATTCCTTATCGCGGAAAAATACAACTTAGATGTTGAAGAAATTGTTCTCAATAAAATAAAGAAAAACGCTGAGAAATACCCCGTACATAAAGCAAAGGGTTCTGCAAAAAAATATAATGAATTATGAGTTTATCGTTTGAACTGTCAATTGAAGTCTCAGAACAATATGATTTTAATGAAGAATCATTAGCTAAAATCGAGCAAAACACTTGGGTGCGGAATCAATGGCCGTTAGTCTATTTCATTCAAAACGAAACTAAGAGAGAAGCTTATGTAGGCGAATCGACAAATGCGTCAAGTAGGATTAAAAACCATCTGGCAAATCCTAAAAAATCACTGGTTTTTAATAAAATTTCAATTATTGGTTCTGATAAATTTAATAAATCGGCAACATTAGATATTGAGTCAAATTTAATCCAATATATTAGTGCTGAAGGAACTTACAAGTTACAAAATGGTAATCAAGGTTTAATAAATCACACTTACTATCAACAAGATTTATATAAGGATTTATTTAAAGAAGTATGGAATAAACTTATTGAGAAAAAGATTGTTACAAAAACTCTTACAGAAATCGAAAACTCAGAAATTTTCAAATACTCTCCATATAAATCGTTAAACGAAGATCAATATAATTCTGTATTAGAAATTCTTGAAGGATTAACAGTAAAACAATCGAATAAAATCTTCATTAAAGGAAGTGCTGGTACAGGAAAAACTATATTGGCAACGTATTTAATTAAACTATTACATTCAGACATTTCCGAATCGAATTTTGATGATTATAATGATGATGAATTGCTTGAAATCAAATACATAAAGGCATTTCAAAAGAAATATCCAAAGGCAAAAATTGGCTTAGTTATAGCTATGACTTCGCTTCGAGAATCGTTAGAAACTGTATTTAAAAACATTCCAGGATTGAAGGCTTCGATGATAATAAATCCTTCTGACACATTTAAAATTAGTGAAAAGTATGATTTATTGATTGTTGATGAAGCTCATCGTTTACGACAATATAAAAATATTAGTTGGATGGGTGCTTTTCGGAAAAACAATCAGAAATTGGGATTAAATGATACTGGAAATGAACTTGATTGGATTATTGCAAATAGTAAAAACCAAATTTTCTTTTATGATTCTGCACAATCTGTTAAACCATCAGATATTAGTGAAGAAAAATTCACTTTCTTATTAAACGACAAGAACACTTTAAATCTTCAGTTATCATCTCAAATGAGAGTAAAGGGGGTAAACAATTATATTGAATTTGTCGATCAGCTACTGAACATTAAAAGACAAGATACTAAGATTTTCAACTCGGAAAAGTATGAATTACTCGTCTTTGATTCTCTCAAAGACTTATATAACGTACTTACAGAAAGAGAAGAGCAACATGCATTGTGTAGATTAATTGCGGGTTATTCATGGCCATGGTTATCTGACCCAAAACGAAAAATAAAACCATCTCCCGGCACAATTGATATTGAAATCGACGATTTACAATTTCAATGGAATCAAACCGATAAAGATTGGATTAATTCGCCAAATGCCTTTCGCGAAATTGGATGTATTCATACAACACAAGGATACGACCTTAATTATACTGGTGTAATTTTCGGTAAAGAAATTAGGTATAATAAATTGAAAAACATAATAGAAATTGACACCACACAATATTTTGATATAAACGGAAAGAAAGGTATTTCAAATACCGAAGATTTAAAAACGTATATAATAAACATCTATAAAACAATAATGTATAGAGGTATTAAAGGAACTTTTGTCTATGCATGTAATAAGGATCTTCGTGAATATTTGAAACTTCATATTTCAACATATAAAAAAGAAATACCATTTCGAATATTGCCATTTAAAGATGTAAAACCTTATGTAAATTCTGTTCCTTTATTTGATATTTCTGTTGCTGCTGGAGGTTTTAGTGATTTGCAAATACACTCAGATTTTGAATGGCTTGAATTGCCTTTTAATGTGACAGTAAAAGAAGGCTACTTTGTTTGTAAAGTAGTTGGTGAATCAATGAACAAAAAAATTCCAAATGGTTCATACTGTCTATTTAAACAAGATGATGGAGGTAGTCGAAATGGTAAAATAGTTTTAGTAGAACACACGAGTATTCAAGAATCAGATTTTGGTTCAGGTTATACGGTAAAGGAATATCATAGCATCAAGAATTTTGAGAATGAACAATGGAGTCATCAATCAATAATACTTAAGCCAATAACCTATAACGAAGGTTATGAGAGTATTGAATTATTACAAGATGATGTTAATTCAATAAAAGTTATTGGTGTATTTATAAGTGTTTTATTTCCTTCTATTTAATCTCCAATTTTCACACATTCACTTAATAATTTGATTTCAACACTTACCGTGTTCACAAACAATTAATAAAAAAAACACGAATCATATCAGTAACACAACAGAAAGTTTGAGAGACTCGTAATTTAGATTGAGTCGATTTGACTTTTAATCGCATTTCTCTCAATGTAGATAGCTCCGATTACTCTGGAGACACCTCCGATTGCTCTGGAGATGGCACCGATTACAGTTTAGATGGTACCGATTACAGTTTAGATGGTACCGATTGCTCTGGAGATAGCTCCGATTACACTTTAGATTGGACTTCTTGCTCTGGAGATGCCTCCGATTACTCTGGAGATGGCACCGATTGCTCTGGAGATGGTTCCGATTGCTCTGGAGACACCTCCGATTACAGTTTAGATGACACCGATTGCTCTGGAGATGCCTCCGATTACAGTTTAGATGGTTCCGATTGCAGTTTAGATGATATTTCCGACAGTTTAATTGGCATTTCAAGTTCACAAGTTGATAATTCTCCAAAACTTGATAAGTCCGCACTTAAATTAGATTGCAACGCTCTCACAAATCCGCCCTTGCGACCCTTCGCAGTCAGGCACATTTACTACCCACACAAGGCTACCCTGCAATCCAAGGGTAGTAAAAGAGCCTGCCTACCCCTCCGCACCCGAAACACTCTGATAACCCCTTGCTTCGTTCGATAAAATTACTATATTTGACAAACAAATTAACATGAAGATTAAATAAAGTACAGGTGCTAACACGCTGGCAAGCAAAAGCTTACGTGCCGTCATGCACGCATCGCCGTCACTCGCTTTGGGCTTTGTCCTCGGGCGATACGAATGCGCACGAACTCGTAAGCCTTTGCGTCCAGCAACTCGTTAGCGTTTATTGTAAAAAACAATTGACAAGCGATTCATAACAGATAAAATGATAAATTATGATAGGACAATACGAGGGATTTTATAAATATGACAACGAAAGAATTCAACAAAGTCTTTCTCGTGATAAGACCATTTTCTATCTTGATATTTCCGAATTTGACGGAAACGAATTTTATGGAATGGTAAGAGATGAACCACGAGGACAACCTGGAAAAGGAACAATTTATGGCGAATTGAAAGGTGATAAGATTTCGTTTATAAAGCAAATGCAAATTGCAGCAAGTATATTGCCTGATGGAAAAAATAAAGTTTACAATACGAGACATCCTAAAATATACTACGAAGGAATACTTTCTGAAGGAAAATATATTGGAACTTGGAGAATTAATTTGGATTTATCTTTGTCGGTTTCTTGCCGATACCGATACCACCGACAAGCGGAAAATGGGAAATGATAAAAGTATAGAAATGATAGTTGTTGCAAAAATGACGATAACTGACAATAAAATAAATAAACAACAAAACGCTAACATGCGGTCATAAAAAACTGCCGAACCCCAGCAAATTCGGGGCTTTCACACTCGCTTCGGCGTCGTCATCGGGCGATACGAAGGCGCACGAAATTCGGCATTTTTTCATACCGCAGCTCGTTGTGTGCAAGGCTAAAAACTCAAACTGATACAAAATACTAACTTAAAAAAACTTATATAATGAGAACCAATTTTTGTTTGATAATATTATTACTTGTGATAGGAAATTCTATATATGCACAAACTTCATTAAAAGTTGATGCAGGTAAAGACACAAATTATTGTTTTAGAGTTCAACAAGATTATTATGAATTTGTTCCTGAATATCAAAATAGGTTTACTCTTGGAGGTACACCTACTATTATTGGAGGGAAATCACCATATGAAATAAGCTGGAAAATGTATTCAAAAACAAATGGCCAATTATTTACACTTTTAACTGATTCTGGTATTCAAAATGAATTAAATCCGAAAGTAGTATTACCTTATTTTGATCCATTTTTAACAAAAACTGACACATTAAGTGAAGATCCATTAAATGATATTTTTATTTTCAAAATAACTGTTAAAGATTCAAATCAAATTATTATATCTGATAGTTGTGAAATTGGAATTTCACGTTATTTTGAAATTAATTCAATGATGTATGTTGACAATCCTAATTTTCTACTAAAAATTAAATCTGATAGTATACAATTACCGCGACATGGACCAATTGGAGGAATTGCTCCTTTTAAATATCATTGGACACCAGAAGTTGGTTTATCAAATCCATTTATAGGTTCACCTATGGCGAAGCCTTTAGTTGCAACAGTTTATAGACTAGATATAACAGATAATATTGGATGCAAATCAGGTGATATTGCAGTTTTTACAAAAACCGATATTATAGATAATGGTTATGTGTATTTCCAAAATCCATTAAAAGATGAAAGTCAAATGTATTTTTCTTCTGAATTTTTAGGTTCAACATTTCAACTCCACTCTGAAAATGGAATTAATTTATATCAGACTACATTAAAAACTTTAAGTTTACCAATTGGTATTTTAATAAAAACGACAGGAATTTATTTTTATACAATTATTTCTCAACAAGGCAAAGTGATAACAGGCAAATTTATAAAAGAATAAAAAATCCATTGAATGATAAATTAGATTATAAATAAACAAGCCCAGCACACAACATGCGGTCATAAAAAACTGCCGAACCCCAGCAAATTCGGGGCTTTCACACTCGCTTCGGCGTTGTCTTCGGGCGATACGAAGGCGCACGAAATTCGGCATTTTTTCATACCGCAGCTCGTTAGGTGCAAGCATAAAAAAGCAACGTTGTAAACATATTTTTTGTAATTTTACTTCAAAATGTAATGATTATGGATTTACAGACTAGAAAAATTTCATTTGTACAAGAATTTTTACGAGTTCAAAATGAAGAAATTGTTAGCGGTTTAGAGAGTTTTCTCAGAAAAAAGAATGCTGAACAGTTTGAGACAAAATTAACTCCAATGAGTCTTGAATTGTTTAATCAAGATATTGATAATGCATTGAGTGATTCTCAAGAAGGAAAAATTGTTTCCGCTAATGAATTAAAAAAACGAATTAAAAAATGGAGTTAACTGTATATTGGACTCTGTTTGCAGAAGATAAACTTGAAGACGTTTTTTCTTATTTAATTGAAAAAGCAGGTGAGAGAACTGCTCGTCGAATTGTTAATGAAATTGTAGATAAATCATTAGAACTAGAAAAGAATCCCTTCATTGGTCAAAAGGAAATACTTTTGGCAGATAGATTACAAGAATTTAGATATCTTGTGTCAAGAAACTACAAGATTATTTATTGGATAAACCGAGATAAGGCAAGAATTGAAATATTGAACTTGTTTGATTGTCGACAAAATCCGACAAAAATGCAAGTGATTTAATTAAATAAATGCCAGCACCTAACAAGCTGTATAAAAAACATGCCGAATCCCAGCAATTACGAGGCTTTCACACTCGCTTCGGCGTGGTTTTCGGGTGATAAGAAGTCACACGAACTTCGGCATTTTTTTCATACAGCAAGTCGTTACCAAAAACAATAAAAAAACAAAAAGAAACCAATTCTCGCTTGATAAATTTTCTCGGTTGATAACGGTTTGCATTTAACAAAAGTTCTGATTTCGGCGGTTGATTACAATTCGCTTTTTGATAACAAAATCTCGGTCGATAAATTGTCGCCATTTTCAAACGTGAGATTTGAAACGAGTTCCGAATCTGATAAAAATTCTCGGTCGATAAGAAGTCGGTATTTGAATTTAAATTGTAATTTGCGTCTGATAACTGTTTCGAAAACTGATAAATTCCATCGGTTTGAAACGAGTTTCGAAAAGAAAGAAATTAATAAAAGTTATAACAGATTGATAAATGATAATAATAGATTGATAATAAATAAATTGTATTTGGGTAACACGCTGTCAAGTTTTATTGCCGAGCAATTCAAAACTTGCAACTGCAGTTCCCGTTTCTGCATCGCCTACGAGCGATACGAAACAACTCGAAACTCGGCAAAAAAACTTACAGCAAGTCGTTATGCAACATTATAAAACACCCAAAAAGTGATAAGTATAATTAAAGTGAATTTATTAATTTTCAAATACATTCTTAGAACATGAAATTAACTTTTAAAATTTCAATGATACTATATATTACATTACTGATAAGTTGTCAGAGTTATCAATATGTATCGTGTCAACAATATATTCCATTGAATGAAAAAAAAGGAGAAATTAAATCTAATATCTCTTTAAATACAATTCAAATCGGATATTCCCTTACAAATCATTTAAGTTTATATGGAGAATATCTTAATAGAAATAATACATTTTATGAAAAATTTGCGGGTGCAGAAAATTCGGGTCAGATTGGTGGGGACAATAAAATTTTGGACAAAAATTTTGGGATAAGTTATTTCAACATTTTAAAAAAATATAAAAGTGAAATCCTTTTTGGAATAGGTAAAGGAACATATGGATACGATTATTACATTGACAATCCATATTCAAATTATAGTAGTAAGACCGATTATGAATTTAGTGTTGATTCTAAAAAGTTCAATTTATATATACAACCAAATTTTGGTTATAAATTTATTAAAAAATTATTGATTGGTGAAATTGGTTTATTTTCACGAATATATTATACTCGATTATATGATATAAATACATCTTTTGAGAATAATTCACCAACTCCATCTAAACAAGAACATTTAATTTTTCTGAATAAAGATAATATGAATTTTTATTTCTTAGAACCTGGAATTTTTCTAAAAGCTGGAATTAAATACATAAGTTATCAAATCATATTTTCGCCCCAAAATATATGTTTGAACAATAAATACTTGAAAATACGAGAAAAGAATATTTGCTTTGGTATTAATTTAAATATAAATTTATTTAAACAATAACGTTGCATAACATGCGGTCATAAAAAACTGCCGAACCCCTGCAAATTCGGGGCTTTCACACTCGCTTCGGCGTCGTCTTCGGGCGATACGAAGGCGCACGAAATTCGGCATTTTTTCATACCGCAGCTCGTTATAGGCAAGCATAAAAAACGATACAGCATAAAATGACTGATTAAAATGACAGCAAAAGAAAAACAGACTGAATTTATAAAAACCTATTTGAAACCCATTCTTAAAGCTTACGGTTACCAAGTTTCGGGGCAGACTTGGTGGAAAGATAAAGGTATTTTTTTTACGGTTTTAAATCTCCAAAATTATTCTTGGAACTCTAAGGATAATGTTGACTTTAGATTTAATATTGGAATTGCACTAAAAGAAACAGTTAAGGATCCACTGAAAATGAAAGCTACCTACAATGATTTGATAACACATCTTGATGAAGGGACATTTTTACCTGACAGAGAAAATAGAAAATATGGGAATTTTCAAGGGTATTCAATCACCAATGAGACTGACCTTTTGGATTTATGTGAGACAATAAAATATGATTTCGAGACTTATATTCTTCCGAAATTGGATGAACCGAAGAATCTTCAAGATTTAGTAACGTTTTATGAGCCTTTTACTTTTTGGGCAGATAACTTAAAAAAAATGATTTCTGATTATAATTTAATTAAAAAATAAATGCCAGCCTATAACATGCTGGCAGGCTACAGCTTACGGGTCTTCAGTTGCGCAACTTCACCACTCGCTTTTGGCTTTGTCCTCGGGCGATACGAAGGCACTCCGAATTCGTAAGCCGTAGCATCCAGCAGCTCGTTACATGCCACTATAAAAAGTCACTACCTATAATGATAATTCTTTAAAAATGATACCAAAACAAGAAAATGAGAATCCTGAAATGATGAGTAAAAATCCAAAATATTGGAAAGGTCCTTTTTATTTCAATCCTAAAGACCCTAATTTGACTGTTCCAAAATTTGATACATCTATGGGTTGGGGTTCAACTCTAAACTTTGGAAAGATTCAAATTCAAATTGCGATAATTGCAATAATCTTGATACCGATAATCTATAAAATGCTTTTTTAAAATCACATTTTGATAAAAAGTTCTTGGTCGATACAAAGTCCGTATTAATATAAATCTTATTTTGCATCTGAAAACTGGATTTAAAACTGATTAAAGAAAAAGGTGATTACAAGTTCTCATAATTGAGAAATTAAGAACGAGTTTTACCAATTGAAAAGCACATTTTATTTGATAACGAACTGACAATTAATGATGATAAAATACAATAGCGGCATGTAACACGCTGTAGGTTTCGTTGCCGAGCAATTCAAAACTACAGCTTTCCTGCCCGTTTCATATCGCCTGCGGCTGATACGAAACTGCTCGAAACTCGGCAACAAAACATACAGCAACTCGTTAGCCACAATTTTAAAACCGAAAAAATGAACAACGAGCTTCGAAAAGTTTGGATCAGAACTTCTTGAAAAGAAAAGTTTGAGGAGAACTTTACGAAGTTACAGAATAAAAATGATAAAGTCAAGTCGCTGGATTGCTTTTCTGTTAGCAGGATTGCTTCTCCGCATTTGAGAAAATACGTTAAGAAAAAGAACGGAATTGAGCGTTAAAAAACCAGTGCTGTTCGAGCGGTAAAATTGATTCGAGATGAGAGAATTTGACAAGCGAGTTCACTGGTTT
>Ga0302296_1002684_pt1 | contig 11818 bp, 11 predicted proteins | sample III_Fen_N3_1_FD_194546 | JGI IMG/M metagenome (GOLD analysis project Ga0302296, IMG submission 194546) | Peat permafrost microbial communities from Stordalen Mire near Abisko, Sweden - III_Fen_N3_1 | ecosystem: Environmental > Terrestrial > Soil > Wetlands > Permafrost | place: Sweden: Abisko... | reverse complement strand
TTTTAAGTTTCTTTGTTTTAGCCTGTTTGTGATAGTCATGTTATCATTCAGTTCCTGCAAAAAACAAGATTTTTTAATTCTATCAGGTTCAGAAAATGAACCGGTTGAAAAAATTGTAAAAGATTATGGTTCGTCGAATGGTTTCAACATCGAATTTAAATACAAAGGTTCTGTTGACATCATGCTCGACCTGCAAAGCAATCCGACAGTTTATGATGCTGTCTGGCCGGCAAGTGGAATCTGGATCACAATGGGTGACATCCAGAAAAAGGTAAAATATCAACAATCTATTTCAACAAGCCCGGTAGTTTTTGGCATTCGGAAAAGCCTGGCACTAAAACTTGGATTTGTAGGGCGCCCTGTGAAAGTCTCTGATTTGCTTAAAGCAATAGAAGACAAGCAGCTAACATTTATGATGACATCAGCCTCCCAATCAAATTCAGGAGCCAGTGCCTACTTTGGGTTCTTATATGCCTTGCTTGGAAATCCTGAGTATATCAGCATACATGATTTGCACAAACCGGGATTGAAAGCTCAAATCAGGGCTATCCTTTCGGGGATTAACCGTTCTTCGGGAAGTTCGGGCTGGCTGAAAGATCTGTTCCTGGCAGGAAATTACGATGCCATGGTAAATTATGAATCAGTGATTATAGAAACAAACCAGGAGCTTAAAAAGCAGGGAAAAGAGCCACTCTATGTAATTTATCCAACTGATGGACTAGTCATTGCAGATTCTCAACTGGGATATGTAAATAATGGTAATGCGAAGAAGGAAGAGTTTTTCAAAAAGTTGCAAAAGTATCTGTTAAGTGACAATGTACAAAAACAATTGTTGGGTATGGGCAGAAGAACAGGATTCGCCGGTGAAATTAAAAATGCGCCCAGAGATATTTTTAATCCTGAGTGGGGTATCAATACAAAGCAAATACTTTCACCGATAAAATTACCTGCAACCGATGTGATATTTGAAGCTTTAAATCTTTATCAGACTGAATTCCGTAAACCTTCGTATACAGTGTTTTGCTTAGATTATTCAGGAAGTATGCAAGGTGTAAGGATAAATCAGGTTATTTCGGCAATGGAAATGCTTCTGGAGGAAGAAAGTGCAAAGAAATACCTTCTACAAAGTTCGTCCGAAGATATTATTGTTGTTATTCCCTTTAATAACCTCGATACATTGTGGAAAACTAATGGGATTAGTAAAGAAGAGTTAGGTGGATTACTTCAAAAAATAAAAAATCACCCTACAGGGGGTAGTACAGATATTTATTCGCCGGTCATTTTAGGACTATCGGAAATATCAAAAATTGATATGAACAAGTATAGTCCTGCTGTGATTCTCATGACAGATGGCGAATCGAATTGTGGGTTGAAATTTGATGATTTGAAGGATTATTGGTTAAAAAACAAAAAAGACATTCCGGTGTTTGCTATAAAGTTTGGAGATGCATCGGATAATCAACTCAATGAGATTGCCGATTTAACGAGGAGCAAAGTATTTGATGGAACGAAAGATTTGATTAGCACATTTAGAAAGGCAAAAGGATATAATTGATGGATATGAACAATAATAAATCAGGAATTTTAGCAGGAATCTTCGGTGCTGTTTTCCTGTTGGGATCATTCTTATTTTTTCACTTACAGCTTTTAGTTTCACTCATTTTGGGAGCAGCGGGCTATATTGGCTCTGCATTGATATTATCATCCTTTAAACAAGAAAAACAGTTAGAAATTAAGTTTAGCGATGTTACACCTCAAATGCTGGAATCTACGTTGAAAGATGGTCGTGATAAAATTAAAATACTCGAAGGGTATGCTTCTAAAATCAGTGAACCCGGTGTTGTGAAAAAGGTGGAACATATCATTGATATCATAAACAGAATCTTTGAGAATTTTAAAAAAGATCCGAAAGACATTAAGATTGCGAAACAGTTTTTATCGTACTACTTTGATTCCACACTAAAAATAGTAAACATGTACGTTGATTTATCAAACCAAAAAGTGCATACTCCCGAAATAGAGGTAACTCTTTCGAAAGCGGAAAACATGCTGAATTCAATCGCAATGGCTTATGAAAAACTGCTGTCCAAATTGTTGGAAGATGACATAATGAACCTTGATGTAGAAATAGAAACACTTGAAAAAACATTTAGAGCTGAAAACTTAAAATAACAATTAAACACATGAAAGGAAGATTAGTTGGCTTAGGAATTTTAATCATAGCTGCAGCAATTATTTTTGCTGTTTGGTTTCAGCACAATGCTAAACCTGAAATAAAGCTGAAAGGGATTGTGGGAAGTGAAAAAAGTGCATTTCTGGATAATGATAAAGTGAAGAAAATTCTTCACGATAAATATGGAATTACGCTTGAATACTCCCGTGGAGGATCAATTGAAATGGTGAGTGATTCCATCAAGCCTGACATCGATTTTTTATGGCCTTCGAGTCAGGTTGCATTAGAGATATTTAAATTAAAACATGCATCCCATTTAGTCAAATCGGAGCTGATATTTAATTCACCCATTGTGCTGTATAGTTGGGACATTGTGGTGAATGCCCTTGTAAAAAAAGGAATAGTAAAAAAAGAAAATTCAACTTTTTATGTGGTAGATATGCCAAAATTACTTCAATTGGAAAATGAAGGGAAGAAATGGTCTGAAATCGGGTTGCCCGAATTGTATGGAAAAGTAAGTATCAGTACTACCGATCCGACAAAATCAAATTCCGGAAATATGTATGCCGGCCTGATTGCAAATATTTTGTTTGGTGATGTGGTCAATTCGGATGAGGCATTGCAGAAAGTATTACCTACTATTAAAGAAACATTTGCCAAACAAGGATTTATGCAAAGTTCATCAGGTTTTTTATTTGAACAGTTTTTAAAAACGGGTGTAGGGCAGTACCCTATTATTGCCGGATATGAGAATCAGATTGTTGAATTCTCTTTGTTGCATAAAGATTTATGGCCTACAGTAAAAGGAAAGATTAAAATACTTTATCCGGTACCGACAGTATGGAGCGAACATCCATTATTGGCTCTTAAAAAACAATCAACCATACTTATCGAAGCACTGAAAGATCCTGAGATTCAAAAAATAGCCTGGGAGCAACACGGATTCAGGACGGGTTTGATGGGAGTACAAAATGATCCGAAAATTCTAGAAGTAAACGGAATACCAGAGAATATCACGAAAATTGTACCCATGCCAAAAGCTGAGGTAATGGAAAAGATAATTAACTCGATACAAAATAATAAATAAAAAATAAGAAAAATGGATTCTTCAACGGAAATACAAAGTTTAAGTCTGACATCAAAAGATGTAGTGGATGTTTCAAAGCTTACAACAGAACAATTGAGTAAAGTTGAAAGTATTAAATCACAGATAGATATAAGTGATTCTCAATCAATTTTGACCTATGGCGTTGGTGTGCAACGTGAGATATCAGCTTTCTCGGATAATATTTTGAATGAAGTCAGGACAAAAGACAGCGGTTATGTTGGCACTATTTTAACTGACCTTGTATTTAAAATAAAAGACCTGAATGTTGATGGATTGGGAAATAATAACTTTATGTCAAGAATCCCGTTTATAGGCGGTCTTTGGGATTCGGTGAAAAAGTTTATTTCAGGGTATGAAAAACTAAGTGTGCATATTGAGAAAATAGTTGATGAGTTGGATAATGCCCGAATGCAAATGCTCCGCGACATTACGCTTATGGATGCGATGTATGGTAAAAATCTGGATTACCTAAAAAACCTGGATCTTTACATAGCAGCCGGACAGGAAAAAATAAAAGAACTGGAAAATACAGTTTTAGTTGAGATTAAAGCGAAAGCTGACGAAAGCAAAGAGCCGGAAGATGTTCAGAAATACAACGATTTTGTTCAGTTTTTGAACAGGTTTGACAAGAAACTATACGATTTAAAACTAAGCAGAATGATTTCTATTCAGACTGCCCCTCAAATCAGGTTGATTCAAAACGGCGACCAGGCATTGGTTGAAAAGATTCAGAGTTCAATTCTGAACACCATTCCACTGTGGAAAAATCAAATTGTAATTGCTATAACCCTTTTCCGTCAAAAGAAATCGCTTGAACTTCAAAAGGAAGTGACTAAAACCACAAATGATTTGTTGGAAAAAAATTCTGAATTGCTCAAAGGCAGTACGATTGAAATAGCAAAAGAGTCTGAAAGAGGAATCGTGGAAATTGAAACGCTCAAAAAAGTAAACGACAATTTGATAGCAACAATTGAAGAAACGATTAAAATTCAGTCGGAAGGCAAAGCTAAGAGGCAACAGGCAGAAGTTGAACTACAAAAAATTGAAAGTGATTTAAAGACAAAACTATTATCTTTAAAAGCCTGATGATAAAGAAATATGATTCCAGCTATGAAATATCTTCCAATCATTATAACATTGATTGAAATGACCATTTCAGCAAAAATAGTATAAGATAATTAAAATATAGATTTAGTACATTGAACAATACATTGTGGATTGTTCATTTTGTATGGACTTTTAAAATCGGATAAAGGGAATTAAAGGAAAATGAAATGGCTAAGATCTGAAGTTGATCTTGGCCATTTTTTATTTCACTGAATCAAAAATTGAAACTTTATACTATGACTGGTTTTGATTCAATACATGTTTAATAAAAAAATGAGATATTAAGAAAAAAATAAATTCATTGATTATTAAAATAATGTCATTATATTTGGACAAAATTTAATAAAAGACAAAAGTCAATAAATAAGCTATGTAAAATATTGAAAACGAAATAATCAATAGTCTTTTTTTTACGAACAATAAACTATTCATTATTGGTAATGCGGATTTGTATAACATTCGGGGATATATGTTCAATCCTTTTACGAATTTAGAATCAAAATTCGGATTATTTTAATATAAATAGTTTGAAGAAGTAATTGTCTCATTTTAAATTCCTAATTATAGGTCTATCTATTTTTCTAGTATTAACTTTAAAAAATAAATCATGAAAAAATTATTCAGTATTATCTTTTTTTCCATTTTGACATTCAGCTTAGTTGCCCAGGAATTTGAAGTTCCTAAAAATTGTGTAATGACCAAAGTTGAAGACTATGCAAAGTATGAAGGTGATGTTCTAAAAGGAATTGACTGGTTGTTAAATACGCCGGTGCAAACAAAGCCTGAAAAACGTAAAGACGTAAATGGGTTTTTTATGACCTGGCTTACAGGAACACCAACCGTTTCTATTGAAATTAAATCAGAAATTGTAAGTTTTATGAAACCAAATAGTGAATTGCTAATGATTTTCATGTGTGGGTGGACAAAATATGCAATTGAAAGCAAGGATTCAAAAAATAAAATCATGGGGAATCAAAAAGGGATTGAAGCTGTCATTGATTTTTATCAAAAAAATAAAGAGTATCTAAAAAAAGATATAAACGTTGAGAAGTATATTAAAATGAAAGAGGATGGGAAACTGGAAGATTATATTTCTAAAAATTCATAATCAGTAACTTTTTTTCCAGTTAAATAAATATGGAACGAAAGATATGTATCCGATACTTGAAATGATACAACTAAATGGAAATGGACAAAACAATTGTAATCCATCAAAATTCAAACAATATGGATGTTTTATGCCATTTTAATACTGGCCAAAAGTTATTTGAGAAAAAATAATCTAATATGAAACAAAGAATTGCGAAATTAATTTCTGTAGCCGGCCATCCCCTGTTAACAATTCCTTTGTTCGTTGTGTTTGTAATGTTCTCATTTGAAAACATTGGAAAAGCAGTCTTTATTTCTTTTTTGATTATAGGTTGTATTTTCATTCCTCTTATTGTGCGATTATACCTGAAATCCAAAAACGGTTCATATACCAATTTTGATGTTTCGGACAGGAAACAACGCAAATCCGTTTTTGTGTTTATTCTCCCCATTTTGTGTATTGTAACTTTTGTCATCTATAAAACCGGTCAATCTACTAATATGTTCCTGAGTATGCTGATGGCAACAATACTTGTTTTTATTTTACAGTTAATAAACCATTATGTAAAGAGTTCATTGCATGTATCATTGAACATCTATCTTTCATTTTTGGTTATTACAATAAATTATAAGATAGGTATAATTCTTTTGATCCTAACAGGATTTATTGGTTGGTCGAGGATTGTTTCCGGCAGACATACATTGAAAGAAGTATTGTTTGGGGCGGCGATTGGACTTACAGTCAGTTTAATCATGATTCATGCAGAAGGTTATATCTGAGTATTTAATAATTACCAATATACTGAAATATAAGCTTTTGAAGATTTACAAATAGATTATTAAATATCTTTGATTACTTAACTGAGATGGATGTTGTCTTTTTTTGGCTGCCAGGAATATTGTTAAGGTAAATACAATACACTTTCCTTTTAGACTGGTTAATGTTTCCTGTTTTCAAAACAATAATAATTGAAGAAACATGATATAAAAAGAGTCATGTAGAGAACTATTTTTAATATGAAAAAATCAATCCAATGAAAATAATCAAGACTATCGGACTCATCCTCCTTATTGCAACAGGACAAATAACTTATGGACAGACCAACAAAGAGAAAGCACTTGAAATAGGAAATCAGGCTGTTAAGCTTGAGGATGATGGGGAATATGAAAAGGCTATCAAACTATTTGAAACCGCTCAAAGAATCGATCCGGATAAAGTAGATTACCCTTATGAAATTGCTTATTCCTATTTTCAACTTAAAGAATATGAAAAAGTTATTAGCATATTAGAAAATCTTACCGATCACAAAGATGTAGAGGATGTAGTTTATGAATTACTTGGAAACGCGTATGATAATCTTGGAAAAGCTGACAAAGCAATAGAAATTTATGAGTCAGGATTGAAAAGATACCCTAAATCAGGCAGATTATACCTGGAAATGGGAATAATGCAGATGGGTAAGAAAAATTATAACAAAGAACTTGCTTACTATGAAAAGGGAATTGAAGTCGCTCCAAAGTTTCCTTCAAATTATTACCGTGCAGCAAAAATATTTTGTAGTTCAACTGAAGAAGTGTGGGGAATGATTTATGGTGAAATCAGCAAACTACTTTTTGATACGTATAAAAGTGAGATTAAATTTACCGGTGAAAATACAGTTTCAGTAAGTTTCAGTAAGATTTCAATACTTTCTGCCAATGATCTGAAAGAACCCGGCAAAATAAAACTGCCTTTTGGTGTTGGTATTTACGAACCGACAATCCTTATTTCTATGCTCTCAGAAAAATCGATTAACATCAATTCACTGGATACTATCAGAAGCAACTTCGTGAACAACTATTTTATGAAAGGATATAATAAAACTTATCCGAATATCTTATTCGCATATCAAAAACAAGTAAAAGATGCCGGACACTTTGAAGCGTACAATCATTGGATTTTAATGAAAGGTGACGAGGATGGTTTTGATAAATGGCTGTCAACAAACAAAGATAAATGGGACAATTTTACGAAGTGGTTTCGTGAAAACGGACTTAAAATAAACGACAACAACAAATTTTATAGAGCACAATATTAATTCTGATTTATGCTTAATCTTAAACGGTAATCGGGCCAACAGATTTTATCTCTGCATTTCAGCTTAACCTATTTGTATAAACCAAAACAAAAAAACAGAGGTGGTAATTAATGTAATAACTCAACCTACAAACACCTTTTAACCCCATTAGATATTGATTGTAATTGGCTTATTATCTCCCGCTATCATATAATTCAGGGATGACATTATTTAGTATTCAGTACAATGGCTTAAGTAATTCAAAGAATTTATTGAACTATTTTGATTTCCGACCCCCAAACCCCCAAAGGGGCATAGCCGTCAAGCTAAGGGTTTAAAGACTGAAAGTTTGACATATACTTGCTCAAGGTAAAGCCCTGAATGGGTGACGCCTTGGGTAAATGAATCGATTAAGGTTCTTGCCCTGAAATGGCAGCATATAAAACGGATAATAGTTGATATACAATATTTTATATTGCCCTTTCAGGGCGCAATTTGGATTTTTGCTGTCTCCACAAGGCTTTGTCCCTTCAGGACTTCACCTTGGGCTAGAATATATTGGGCTTTCATCCCGAAAACCAGTTATTTACAAAAACATTAGTTGCTTAGCTTGACGGCTATGCTTTTTTGGAGGCTGTGTAAAAATAAAATTAGTAGAATTTGTTACTAACAAATTGATAGTTGATGCTTTTTATTAAATAAGGTAATAAGGTTGGGGTTAATACTCATTGGTTTTCTCTTATGTAACTACTTTATAAATACCTGTATTTCTGTATTTTAAAAAGTTACTTTTATTGGGGCTTTTTGCGTTCATATTGAGGGACTATTAAGGTTTAATACCTGTAAATGAGGTTTTAAGAAATGAACCTTATTTTGTTTATCAACCTTAGTAGAAATATTAACAAAAATATATTAACCTTATTACCTTATTTCAACTGCATGCTTAAATTTAATAGTTTTATCATTTTTAATTATAGTTTTTACACAGCCTCTTTGGGGCAGGGGGTCATAAACATACATATTCAGACACTTACATTCCAGTTACATAAGAGAAAATTAAACACCTCAAAAACTACCCTTATTCGCTTATTTTTAAACTGATCAACTCTTATATCAGAGATAAATAGCGAGAAATAAATTTGCAAGAAGTCAGGACGTATGATATTGTAAAAGAATAAATTACAAATATTTAAGGATGTATTCTTACTATATCTTCTATCTTCATTTATACTAAACAATCTGATTATTCGTTTGTTTTCAGTTATTTATTAGATTGTTGGGCCATGCGCAAGATCATTCACATCGATATGGATGCTTTTTTTGCTTCTGTTGAACAGCGGGATAACCCTGATTACAAGGGCAAGCCATTGGCTGTTGGATATGCCGGAGCACGTGGTGTTGTTGCGGCTGCCAGTTATGAAGCAAGAAAGTATGGCGTCCATTCGGCTATGGCATCGACTACAGCTCTTCGGAAATGCCCGCAACTGATTTTCGTACTGCCCCGGTTTGATGTCTATAAGTCTGTGTCCCGTCAAATTATGGAGATCTTTCACGAGTATACCGATCTGGTAGAACCGCTGTCGTTGGATGAGGCTTTTCTGGATATAACCGAAAATCACAAACAGATTGCTTCTGCCACCCAAATAGCACAGGAAATCAGGCAGAAAATAGCCGAAAGGGTAGGACTTACGGCTTCGGCAGGTGTCTCGTTCAATAAATTTCTGGCTAAGATAGCTTCCGATTATAAAAAGCCAAACGGACTCTTTGTGGTAAAACCTGAAATAGCAGAGCAATTTGTTGAATCACTATCCATAGAGCAGTTTTACGGTGTGGGTAAAGTGACGGCCGAACGGATGCATCAGTTGGGAATCAGGACAGGTGCCGATTTAAAACAATGGTCGGAACAGGGGCTGGTGTCGAATTTTGGAAAAGCAGGTTATATTTACTATCAAAACGCACGTGCCATTGATAAAAGGCCGGTGCAATCGCAACGGATCCGAAAATCAGTAAGCTCCGAAACAACTTTCGAAAAAAATCTCAATACCTATGAAAACTTACTCCTTGAACTTGAAAATATAACAAGAGACGTTATCAGGTATATCAGCAAAAATAATTACAAAGGACGTACGGTCAGTCTGAAAATCAAATATGCCGATTTCAGAATCATTAGTCGCAGTAAAACTTTCCCAACTTTTATCTCCGACTATGAAACATTATTTACCGCCGGATCGGAATTGTTGAAGCTGGTAGACCTGTCCACCAGCGTACGGTTGATAGGTATCGGAATCAGAAACAATGAGTTGGAGGAGGTCAGTCTGCCCTATGATACCCAGCTAAGCATCAGATTTAAAGAGGATAAATAAAAAACAAAAGTCGCCCTCCCACCTGGTCTTTATTGCAGAAAAACTGTGCAACAGAAACTTGACTTTCTTCAGGATTATCTTGATGTAAAGTGGGAGTGCGACTAAACGGTAAGTGAAAACGATAAAGTCGCCCTCCCACTTATTGTTCAACTGAAAACAATTCAAATACAGATGTGGGAGTGCGACTAAGGGGTAAGAGAAAACGGTAAAGTTGCCCTCCCACTTGGTCTTCCTTGTATAAAAATTATCCAACAGAAACTTGTCTTCATTGCAATAAAATCCTGATACCATAGTGGGAGTGCGACTAAAAACTCAGCGAATTGCACATAAAGTTACACTTCGACATACGATATTCTGGATTTATAATGAAAAGATGAGTTTTATGGAGCTTTTATCTTGTAATATTATGAATATCAATAAAAACAATATAAAAGGAAACTTTATCAAAAAAGAAGCGTTATTTTTGTAGGGCTATTTTAAATTAAATTAAAAATTTACAATGAGACGAACTGAAATTGTAGATAGTTTGCGTGAAATAATTCATAAAGAAGCACCTTCTGCTAAAATAATACTTTATGGTTCGGAGGCTCGTGGTGACGCGGGTTCGGATAGTGATATTGATCTGTTGATTTTAATGGATACAGACAGAATAACATTGGAAGACGAAACAAAAATCACGTATCCTATTTATCAACTGGAACTTAAAACAGGTGTGCTTATCAGCCCGATGGTTATGACTAAAAATAACTGGGAAAACCGACCTTTTAAAACATGTCCTATATTAACGTAATGAATGAAGGGATTGAACTATGAAGCAAACTTTAATATTGTAAGTCTTTAAATAATTTCAACATTTTAAATGCTTATTCGTTTTTATAGATAGTTGAATAATTAAGTTCTTAATACAAAATGAAAGTTGTATATTTGTATTATCAATTAAAACTCACTTTTATGACCCATATAGCAGGAATAACAATAGAAAAAGACAAACAAGGGAATGCAAGGTATGCTCGGATTGACTTGAAAAAATACGGTCATCTTTTAAATCCAATTTTTAAAGAATTGGGTATAGAGGATGAAGTAACATTATATGATCCTAAATTTGTTGCAAAAATAAGAAAAAGTGAAAAAGAATTTGCAGAAGGTAAAGGTACAAAGATTGATATTGAAAATTTATGGAAATAGAATTTTCACCTACAGCTTTAAAAGATTTATCACAAATTAAACGTAGTCATTCGAATGCTTCTAAAAACAGACTTACGCGAATTTTACAAAGTATAGAAGAAAGTCCTTTTTCAGGATTTGCAAGTCCTGAAGCATTAAAATATGAATTGTCGGGTAAATGGTCCAGAGAGCTATCTAAGAAAGATAGAGTTATATATTCAATAGAAGGTAACATTATTAAAATTCATTCTTTACTCGGTCATTATGAAAAATAAATTCATTAAATAATGATTTAAAACTTAGATGCTATAATATTTCAGGTTAATAAGTCTAATATAATAAATGCCCGGCTGAATTTCATTTGTGAAATTCAGTCGGGTTTGTTTCCCTAAATAGTGATCTGTCGCTTATTTATTCATTAGAGTTGAATCATATTCACAAATCAACAATTTTTAACCGCTATGCGTATAGCAAATGTGAAAAAAGGTAGTACTTTTGTATGATTTTTCCCGAAAACTGCTTCCAGTAAAACCAGCTTACAAAAATGAATAAAACAGTTCTTACCAAATTTGCACCGCACATTGCTGCTTTCCTGTTATTTGTCTGTATTTCTTTTATGTATTTTTCTCCTGTTTTGGAAGGAAAACAATTTCTCGGACAGGATACCGAACATTGGATGTCAATGGCTAAAGAAACCATTGATTACAATAATACGCATAACGATGTCACTTTGTGGACAAACTCCATGTTTGGAGGG
>Ga0302296_1002683_pt1 | contig 11820 bp, 9 predicted proteins | sample III_Fen_N3_1_FD_194546 | JGI IMG/M metagenome (GOLD analysis project Ga0302296, IMG submission 194546) | Peat permafrost microbial communities from Stordalen Mire near Abisko, Sweden - III_Fen_N3_1 | ecosystem: Environmental > Terrestrial > Soil > Wetlands > Permafrost | place: Sweden: Abisko... | reverse complement strand
AAGGTGCCATCAAAAAGACACGCCGTCCCTCACCATATTTTCGTTTCGTATATTTAAACCACACTACCTGAATCACTACGGATAAATTTTCAATCAGGAATATCCCGCATAGAAGCGGAATAAGGATTTCTTTTCGGATAATAATGGCAAAAACTGCCAGAATTCCGCCTAATGCCAGGCTACCCGTATCGCCCATAAATACCTGGGCAGGGTACGAATTGTACCACAGGAAGCCGATACATGCCCCGATAAATGCAGACATAAAAACGGTAAGCTCCCCGCTATTAGGAATATACATGATATTTAAGTAGCCGGAATAGATGATGTTACCCCCGATATACGCGAAGACTCCCAGCGTGGCCCCGCTAATTGCCGAGGCGCCTGTCGCCAAACCATCGAGTCCATCCGTCAGATTGGCACCATTTGATACCGCAGTAATGATGAATATTGATATGATCGCATAAAGCAGCCATACCCAGGTATCAGCCCCTTTCCCCATAAACCAGAGTAACCATTTATAGTCGAATTCATGGTTTTTAATGAAAGGAAGCGTTGTCTTGGTCGATTTCATCTCTTTGGTCATCTGTCGCGTCTCACTTTTTCCGGTTTCATAGTTAAGACCCATTTCAGTTTTTGCCTTGCCCGTCGAATCGTACATCTTTTCCCTGATTGAGACTTCATCACTTAAATAGAGCGTGGAAGCAACAATTACCCCCAGCGAAATCTGCCCCAAAATTTTAAACTTCCCGGCAAGACCTTTTTTATCCTTTAGAAAAACCTTGATATAATCATCTGTAAATCCAATCATACCCAACCAAACGGTCGTAATGATCATGAGTAAAATGTAGATGTTATCCAACTTTGCAAAAAGCACTGTTGGTAAAAGTATAGAGGCAAGAATGATGATTCCACCCATCGTAGGCGTACCTTTTTTCTGCATCTGACCTTCAAGTCCAAGGTCGCGAATATCTTCACCAATTTGCTGGCGCTGAAGCGTATGAATCACTTTTTTACCAATGATTGTTGAAAATAACAAAGCGGTGATAACTGCCATTGCCGATCGGAACATGATGTAATTGAACATCTGCGCTCCGGGAACGTCCAGTGTCTCAAGATATTTAAAGAGAGGAATCAGCATTTCAGTTAATTTGGATTTGTAACATTGAATATTTCACGGACAACTTCCCGGTCGTCAAAATGATGTTTGACACCTTTTATCTCCTGGTAATCTTCGTGGCCTTTACCTGCAATCAGAATAATATCGCCCGGTTTGGCCATCATGCAGGCAGTTCGAATTGCCTCTTTCCGGTTTGTAATGCAAAGGACTAAAGCCGTTTTATTTGCAGGTACACCCTTCATCATTTCCGAGATAATCACTTCGGGATCTTCAGACCTGGGATTATCAGAAGTAAGAATCACTTTGTCGCTTGCCACGGCTGCTTCAAATGCCATCTCAGGTCGTTTCGTTTTATCACGATCGCCGCCTGCCCCAACAATTGTGAATAAGGTTTCGTTACCCGTTCTCACTTCGTTGATGGCAGAAAGAACATTTTTTATTGCATCCGGCGTATGAGCATAGTCAACCACCGCATATATTCCTGTCGGAGATATGAATGTCTCGAACCTTCCGTCTACAGGTTTAAGCATACTGATGATTCTCAGCACCTCTTCTTTGTCGGCTCCCAGCGAAATAGCTACGCCATAAACAGCAAGCAGATTATAAGCATTAAAATTTCCCACAAAATGTGTCCAAACCTCTGTCCCGTCAATACTGATCAGCATTCCGTCGAAATGACTTTCAACCACCTTTACCTTAAAATCGGCCATTGTCTTTCCGGCATAGGTCAGCTTTCGCGCAGATGTATTCTGAAGCATAAACATCCCATTCTTATCATCGATATTTGTGATTGCGAATGCTTTCGGACCAAGTTGGTCGAAGAATTTCTTCTTGGCGTTTCGGTATTCTGCAAATGTTTTGTGATAGTCGAGATGGTCGTGTGTAAGATTGGTGAACACGCCGCCATCGAAATCGATTCCCGCAATCCTGTCCTGGGCAATTGCATGAGAACTAACCTCCATAAAGCAGTAAGTACAGCCGGCAGCCACCATTTCGGTCATCAGTTTCTGCGTCTCTAAAGGATCAGGTGTCGTATGTGTTGCATCGATTTTTTTATCATCAACGTAATTGCAAACTGTTGACAATAAGCCAACTTTGTGCCCCAGTTCTTTAAATAACCGATAGAGCAACGTTGCCGTTGTTGTTTTACCGTTGGTTCCTGTGATTCCGACAATATTCATTGAATCAGAAGGATTACCCCAGAAATTTGAGGCGATCTGACCCAATGCAACAGAAGAGTTTTCCGCTTTAATCCATGTGATTTTCGCATCGGGATTCTCCGGAAGTTGTTCGCAAAGAACCGCCTTTGCACCATTGGCAATAGCTGTTGCAATGAAGAGGTGGCCGTCAACAGCCGCTCCAGGGATTGCAGCAAAGAGAAATCCATCGAGTACTTTTCTCGAATCGAAGGCAATTCCCTTAATTGCACAGTGCCGATTGCCAATTACAGTAACATCGCCGATCCCATTTAATATTTCAGATAAAGTCTTCATTTTTTATCTTTTAACTTAATTTGAGCACAATACTCTGCCCACGTTGTATTTTTGAACCGGCTCTCACCGATTGTGATTTAACCTTTCCCCTACCACGGACCGAAACCCTCATCCCACTATTTTCGAGCAGATAAACGGCATCAGTTGCACCCATTCCCCTTACATTGGGTACCGTTCCTTTTTCAACTTTGCGATTATTGAGTTCGAGACCATCTTCATCGGGTTTCGCCTCTACCCAATCGGATTTTGTAAATGCAAATCCGTTAAGTATATCTAACTCATCCAGCACACCAGCAATATCTTTTTTGCGGCCGGCAGTAATCCCCGGAATATCGTTTTCAATTTTGGCAACAGGTAAGTCAACATCTTCGTCAAGCCCTAATTGATAAGCGTATACATAATCGGATATTTGTCGGAACACAGGGCCAGCTACCGAGCCTCCGTAATAATTTCCTCCTTTTGGATCATTGATCACAACGATGCAAGAATATTTTGGATCATCGGCCGGAAAATAACCTGCAAACGAAGATTGATAAATTTTCTGTCCGCCGTGACTATAACCCTCTTTGTTATTGGCGACTAAGGAAGTTCCTGTTTTCCCGGCAATTCTGTAGAATTTTGACTGCAAAGCTTTTGCAGTTCCTTCTGTAACGACTCCTTCAAGCATTGCCTGAGCCATGCGCAACGTTTTTGCCGAACAGATCGACCATATCAATTTTTCGGTTCCGATCTTCTCGCGAATCGATCCATTTTCAGTAACTCCTTTCACAAGGCGTGGTTTCATCATTGTTCCACCGTTGGCAACTGCGTTGTAAAAGGTGAGTGTTTGCAATGGAGTAACTTTAAGTTCATATCCGAATGATAACCAAGCCAATGATACTCCAGACCACAATTTATCTCCTGGTCTCCGGATATAAGGTTTTGCCTCACCCTGAATCCCAAGTTTGAGTTCTTCCAACATGCCAAGTTTCCCAATCCTTTTGACAAAGTCTTTCGCATTGCCGTCATAGCTTTGTGTAATCAATTTGGCAAGCCCCACATTCGAAGATAATTCGAAGGCACGTTTTGCTGTAATCTTGCCGTGCCCAGGTCCTCCCTTCTTATATTCGCTGTCTTTAATCTCTTCACCTTTGTATTTCCACAAACCATTCCCCGTGTCAACAATTGTGGACGTATCTATTTTCCCGTCGTCGAATGCAGCCATCAACGAGGCCAGCTTAAAAGTTGATCCGGGTTCGGAACAGCCAGCATTCCCGATGGCATAATTCTGATATCCACCCATTAGCTGTCCACTGCTATTTCGTCCAAAATTTGCAATTGCCTTGATATCACCTGTTTTTACCTCCATTAAAATGGCCGTGCCATAGGCTGCCCTGGTCTTCTCCATTTGGAGTTTGAGAGAATAGGTAACCTGATCCTGCATTTTGACATCGAGCGTTGTAATAATGTTCTTACCATCTTCGGGATCATCCTTGCTAATAATGAACCATCGGCCCGACATATTTTGTTTGACGGCTACGCCATCTTCACCCTTCAGTTCGTTCTCAAATGATTTTTCAAGACCAAATGCCCCGGCGTTACCCGTTGAACCTTCCGTTTCACTTTTAGTCAGTTTTCCGAGGGTTCTCATTGCAAGATTTCCGGATGGATAAACGCGCTCATCCTCTTGTTCAGGCATTAATCCACCCTTGTTTCGCCCCCTGCGGAGAATAGGGAATTTTTTAATTTCCTGTAATTCAGCATAGGAAACTTTATGAGGGGTAAGTAGGAAATAATGTTTTTGTTGAGCAAAGGCTCTTTTTAATTCTGCCCGGTAAGTCCTTGCAGATTTGTCGCGTAAAAATCTGGAAAGACAATAGGCAAGTGAGTCAACCTCCTTATAAAAAAATTTAGACAGACCCGGCGCTCCAAGATCCATCCGTAATTCGTAAAATGGGACCGAGGTTGCAAGTGGACTTCCATCTGCTGCACAGATATCGCCGCGTCTTGCAGCCAGTGCAAACTCCTTGATATCTAACTTTTGAGCTTCTCTGTCCCATCTGGGCATGTGCTGAATAATGAAAACACGCACGATAATATAGATGCAGAAGAGCACAATGGCGGCATACACCATTCCAAAACGCGTTAATATTGCTTTTCTGATCTCCATTCTATTCTTTGTCTACATATATTTTTCTGGGAGGCTCTTTCGAAGTCTCCAGATCTAAACCACTTTTTTTAACCCGATCCATTATTACAGAGTTGCGTCCCAGTCTTACTACGTCGGCAGCGATGGATATCGATTTTGAACGTAACTCGATCAGGCTATCTTCCAATGCCGTCATTTCGCGGATGACCTTCTCTGATTTATATCGTACTGTAATATTGGTCAATAGCATCAGGAAAATCATGAACATTAAAATCCGATTCCGGCGAAACCACTCGCTTTCGAAGAATCTGCCGTTGAGCACTTCCCTTACTGTGACCTTCTTTTTCTTTTTTGCTGCAACCATTACTTTTTTTCTGCAATTCGTAACTTACCGCTTCTTGCCCTCGGGTTTAAAGCGATCTCTCTTTCGCCAGGGGTAATAATCTTCCGGTTGATCAATTCGAAAGGAGAAGAACGGTTGCCAAAAAAATCGTTCTCCTGCACCCCGTCGATTCTGCCTGAGCGCATAAAGTTTTTCACAATCCGGTCTTCAAGCGAATGGTACGACAACACAACCAACCGTCCACCTGGTTTCAACAGATCGGTCGTACTTTCGAGGAAATCGCTCAATACGCCTATTTCGTTATTTACTTCAATCCGTAATGCCTGAAAAACCATTGCGAGATATTTTTTCTCTATTTTAACCGGAACACATGGTGCGATTACCTTTAAAAACTGACTCGTCGAAGTGATTGGTTCATTCGATCTTGCAGTTGTAATGGCAGAAACCAGGTGCCGCCAGTTTTTAATTTCGCCGTATTCCTGGAAAATTGTCCAGAGTTGTGCCTCATCGTATTCGTTGATGACCTTCGCTGCATCCAAAGCAGCCGACTGATTCATCCGCATGTCGAGATTTCCTTCGAAACGGAAAGAAAATCCGCGGTCGGGAACATCAAAATCGTGCGACGAAACACCAAGATCTGCCAATATTCCATCTACTTTATCGATTTGATAATAGCGCAGAAAATGGCGGATATATTTAAAATTGTGACGGACAAAGATCAATCGGGCGTCATTTACAAGATTATCTTTGACGTCAACATCCTGATCAAAAGCAATCAGCTTACCATCTCCCAATTTTTCAAGGATCTTTGCGGAGTGTCCGCCCCCTCCGTATGTCACATCGACATAGGTACCGCCGGGTTGAATGTTCAACCCTTCAATACTTTCTTCCAGCAATACGGGTACATGATATTCGTCCATGTGATCAATGTTTTAGACATTAAAAGCTTTCCATCGGACCACCAAGCAACTCCTTATATAATCTTGCATAGTCATCATCACTAAGTCGCGATGCCTGATGGCGAGAAGGTTCCCACAGTCTCATCCGTGAACCCTGACCTGTAAATACAGCCTCTTTGGTGATTCCTGCATACTCCAGCATCTCATCGGGGATATTTAATCGCCCGTTTTCAGCCATACTTACTTTGACAATCTCCTCGTAATAACGCGAGAGCATTTTGCTTTGAATGGGATCGTCCGGGTTCAGCCGGCGGCGCAATTTGTCAACTTTTGCCAGCCAGGTTGAATGGGGATATATGTTCAGACACTTGTCGTAAACGTCTTTTTCGACCACAAACGATGGCTCAAGAGCGTCTCCCATCTCCTTTTTAAAGGGAGAGGGCAACACCACGCGGCCTTTACCGTCAAGAGTTACAGGGTATATGTTCGAAAATGAAACCATCTGAATATAGCTTTCCAATTGTATGTAAAAATAGTAGTTTTACACATCATGACAAAATATGACACTTTATTCCACAAACAACTTCTCAACACTTTGTTGATAAATATTAAAAACACTGTTGATAACTTAGCGGTTTATGTTCGTAAGTGTACGAAAAACCATATTTCACGGCTGGTGTAAGTCAGCAAACAAAAGGAAACTACACGAAAACCGAAATAGTTTCATTTCATAATACAACTGTAAATAAAATTATTACCTCCTACCTTTCCAGACAGAACCTTTTTTTATTTTACTTTGGGGAAAATAAAACCAGAATAGCAGATATGGAAAGCGAAAAGGAAGCAACGCCTCTGAAACCAATTGTTTTAAAGGAGCTGATTGCGGAAAAAAATTCGAAGCTGGCAGGCAGAATACCAGGTTTTGTTTATGGTCTGATGAATCGGCTGCTCCATATCAGGGAGATTAACGAAATCATCCGGAGATACGGACATCTGAAAGGCGTCCCTTTTATAGCGTCTGTTCTTCAATATTTTGAAGTAAAAGTTGTGCTAAGCGGAGAGGAGAATCTTCCGGCATCGGGACAATATATCTTCGCATCGAATCATCCTTTGGGCGGTTTCGATGGTTTGATGCTGATTAAGGCGGTATCGGATCACATGGGGAAATCGTTGTTCCTCGTCAGGGATGAACTGACAAAAATACCACCACTTGCCGAACTGTTTATCCCGATCAATAAGTTTGGAGACCAACGACGGTCTGCCAGTCTTATCAACGAGGCTTATGATTCGGACAGTCAGATTCTGATATTCCCGGCAGGATTGGCTTCCCGTAAGATCAAAGGTAAAATTGTCGATTTAACCTGGCAAAAACACTTTATTCAGAAATCGGTTGAGCACCACCGCGATGTTATTCCGGTTTATATAAACGGCAAAAACTCCTGGTTTTTCTATTGGCTGGCCAATTTTCGCAAAAAGGTTGGAATCCGGATCAACCTCGAAATGTTCCTGCTATCCGATGAATTATTCAAGAACAGAGGTAAGACATTTGTAATCAGTTTCGGAAAACCGATACCCTGGAGCCGTTTCGATCACACTAAATCGCCTATTGAGTGGGCTGGCATCGTGAAAGATGTTGTATATGAGTTGCCTGCAAACCTGAATAAATAACTCTTTGAAGAATAATCACAGTTAATTATTGTTATTTTTGAAGCATCAATTCAATTGTTTGAAAAATGAAGGAAATAATTCCTCCCGTGTCAAGGGAGCTGATCGAATCAGAACTTACAGCAGATAAATTTCACCGGAAAACGAACAAAGCCGAAAACGAAATATATATTCTTACTTACCACGATTCGCCGAATACAATGCGTGAAATCGGAAGATTAAGAGAGTTGACTTTTCGAACAGCAGGTGGTGGAATAGGCGAAGAGGTGGATATCGATGAATTCGACACAAGAGAAGAACGTCCTTATAAACAATTAATTGTATGGGACCCCAGCCGTCGCGAAATACTTGGCGGTTACCGGTATATCCATTGTGATGACCTTCCGCGCAACGAAACTGGCGAAGTTAAATTGGCAACAACCCATCATTTCAATTTTTCGAAAGAGTTTGTTGATGATTACCTTCCATTTGTGATTGAGTTAGGTCGATCTTTTGTGCAGCCTGATTATCAGTCAAGTAAAGCTGGCGCGAAAGCACTTTTTGCGCTCGATAATCTTTGGGACGGATTGGGAGCACTGATGATTGATTATCCTGATGTTAGATATTTCTTTGGAAAAGTGACGATGTATCCTCAATATAATCAGAGCGCACGCAACCTGATTCTTCATTTTTTCGAAACTTACTTCCCCGATCCGGACGCATTGGTTCGTCCAAAAAAACCAATGCCTTTTACCGCAGATTCGGCCCGTGTTGCTGAACTATTCTCCGGTAAAAGTTATGACGAGGCTTACAAAATTCTCTCTGCGGAGGTTCGCAAACATGGCGAGAATATTCCACCACTTATTAATGCCTATATGAGCCTTACGCCGTCGATGCGTACGTTTGGGACAGTGATCAGTGATGAATTCGGGGATGTTGAAGAAACAGGTATCTTACTTGATATCGACGATATGTACGATGCCAAGATTGACCGTCATGTAGGAACTTATCTTGAAGAATTGGCTGATAAACAGGAAAATCCGAAAGTGAGATTTCAATAATATTCGGGAAAATATGTATAAAAAGGGAGAGACGCGATTAATCGTGTCTCTCCCTTTTTATATAGATCAATATGCCCTTCCTTTTATTCCTTCAATAAAGTTAATAAATGAAGTATTCACAACTTTATTTCCTCCGGGAGTAGGGTAATCGCCAGTGAAATACCAATCGCCCAAATCGTTAGGACATGCAATATGAAGATTGTCAACGGTCTGGTAAACAATTTCAACTTCCGCCTTGCAATCATCGGGTTTGAGTAAGACTGCAATTTTCGCAGAAATCTGTTCGTCGGTAAATGGTTTATAAATCTCTTTTACATAGTTAACCATTTCCTCTTTAGGCAAATGTTGTTGCTCCTTGCATTTCCGGTAAACCTCATCAATAATTTTTGAACGTTTAGTTTCTTTGAGCAAAACAATCGCGGCTTCGAAAGCAACAAACTTCCCAAGAATAGCCATATCAATCCCATAACAATCGGGATAGCGAATTTGTGGAGCAGATGAAATGATAATGATCTTCTTTGGTTTGAGCCGATCGAGGATTTTAAGAATACTCATTTTTAGCGTTGTGCCGCGTACAATCGAGTCATCAATTACGACTAACGTATCAGTGTAATTCTCAACAATTCCGTAAGTAACATCATACACATGCGCCACAAGGTCATCACGGCTTGAATCATCCGCGATGAAGGTCCGCATCTTAACATCTTTTATCGCGATCTTCTCCATTCGTGGTTGCAAGGAGATGATCTCTTCAATATCGTTATCGCTTATTGTCGTTCCCAGGGCCCGGATCCGTTCTTTTTTCCAGCTGATCAGCTGAGCCCTGATTCCTTCCATCATTCCATAGAATGCGGTCTCTGCAGTATTTGGAATATAGGAGAAGACCGTATTTTTAAGATCATTATTTACTTTTTCGAGGATTGTCGGGGCCAGCAGAAATCCAAGTTTTTTGCGTTCAAGGTAAATATCCCTGTCGGATCCTCTCGAAAAATATATTCGTTCGAAGGAACACGACTTACGCGGCTGAGGAATTCGTACCAACTCATGTTTAATCGTACCATCAGCTTTGATGACCAAAGCGTTACCTGGCTCAATTTCACTGACCTGATTCCAACCAACATTCATCACTGTTTGGATAACTGGTCTTTCGGATGCAACTACAACAATTTCATCATCTGCATAATAGAAAGCCGGACGAATACCCCATGGATCGCGGACAACAAAAGCATCGCCATGTCCGATAATTCCACCGATCGTATATCCTCCATCCCAGTCGCGGCTTGCCCGTTCAAGGATCTTACGGACATCCAGTTTTTCCTCAATTAACCCTGATATATCTTTATTTTTGCGTCCTTCGTTTTTATATTGTCTGAAAAGCAACTCGTTTTCTTCATCAATAAAATGGCCGATTTTCTCAAGAATCGTTACGGTATCTGTGAAACCTTTGGGGTGTTGTCCCAATCCTACAAGGAGGTCAAAAAGTTCGTCAACATTGGTCAGGTTGAAATTCCCCGCAAGAACAAGACTTCGTGAGCGCCAATTATTCTGCCGCATCACAGGATGTGTATATTCAACACTGTTGCGGCCAAACGTCCCATACCTCAAATGACCAAGATAAACTTCACCGGCAAACGGAAGGTTCTCTTTGGCCCACACCGGATCGTGGAAACTTTGCGGAAAATTGACAGCTGCGTGGTTAAACTCTTTGTAGATCTTTCCGAAAACATCTTTGATAGGGTTTGGATCAACTGAACGGTGACGGAAAATATACTCCTGACCCGGAGAGACATTCAGCTTTACCCCTACTGCCCCTGCACCATCCTGACCGCGGTTGTGTTGCTTTTCCATCAAAAGGTAAAGCTTGTTCACACCGTATTGCCAGGTGCCATATTTTAAACGGTAATATTCCAGCGGTTTAAGTAATCTGATCAGGGCAATTCCACATTCGTGTTTAATTTCTTCGCTCATCCTTTAAATTATCCTGATTAATTGATTGTTGTATTAATTACAAGTTCCGGAAAGGCAATCTCATCGGCTACTATAAATGCATTCGGATATTGGAATAAAAGTGTTTTCTGCATTTTTAATGCTTCACTTTTGGTCCTGAAATTTCCAATTCTCACGATGAAATCGGGTGATTTGAAAAGCAGGTATGTTTTAACGTTGGGATTGGAAGAGAGAAATTCGGTTTTAATCTTTATCGCCTGGGCATGCGCCTTTTCACCTGAACCGAAATAAATTTGGAGTCTGAATCCACCGATTGTTCCGTTTTTTTTACTCTGTGCTGCCTCTTGTTTAAGCAGTTCAATAATTTTAGGATCGCTCTGTATATTTAATTTATCCCAGATCATCAACGAATCTGCAGCATTTCGCTGATCGGTTCGGGTTACCGGTTCGCGTGTTGCAGCAACCCCTGAGATAAATGCCATTACAAAAAGCAGGATGACCGATATTTTCATTTTCCTGTATTTTTTTTGATTTGCAAATATACGCAAATTCAAATGGCATGAAAACAATGTCGCGGCAGCTGTGTTAATTGTATATTAACTTTAGTATGAAGCTGTATCAAAACAATATACCCTATTTCCTTTGCTTCTAATTCCCATTTAGTTCACTTTATTTTAAATGGCCCTTTTCTTCCTTATTCCTGAAATGGTGATAACTTTGCCGCAATAATTTTAAAGACCAGAATATTAATGTCCGATAAGAAACTCTATATAGAAACCTATGGCTGCCAGATGAATGTAGCCGACAGCGAAGTTGTTGCCGCTGTGATGGGCGAACGTGGATACACCATGACAGATCAGTACAACGAAGCCGATACCATCTTAATTAATACCTGTTCCATCCGTGACAATGCAGAACAACGCATTTGGGGACGACTCAATCTGTTCAAAAGTATCAAAAAGAAGCGCCCCGGATTGCTTGTTGGATTGATTGGTTGCATGGCAGAACGACTCGGCGATGAACTTCTCGCGAAAAAATCGGTTGACCTTGTGGCTGGTCCCGACTCCTATCGTGATCTGCCATTTTTAATTGATAAAGCACAGGCTGGCGAAGCCGCTATTAATACTGAACTTACGATTGATGAGACGTATGATTCCATTATTCCCAAAAGGATCGGATCGGGAAAAA
>Ga0302296_1002678_pt1 | contig 11833 bp, 2 predicted proteins | sample III_Fen_N3_1_FD_194546 | JGI IMG/M metagenome (GOLD analysis project Ga0302296, IMG submission 194546) | Peat permafrost microbial communities from Stordalen Mire near Abisko, Sweden - III_Fen_N3_1 | ecosystem: Environmental > Terrestrial > Soil > Wetlands > Permafrost | place: Sweden: Abisko... | reverse complement strand
CGTCTGAATTTAAAATTCCATTCAACGTGCCACCACTTAAGGTTGCTGCACTGGTGCCATCGTATGATTTATTCGCGGCTGTTACACCTGTTATCGTTAATGGTATCGCAGTGATAGACAAAGATTGATCTACACTGGTTGCAGCACTATAAGTAGCATCTCCTACCTGAGCTGCCGTGATAGTTGTTGAACCGGCACCAACGATAGTTACGGTACTACCTGAAATTGTAGCTACCGCATGATTACTACTGCTATATGCAACTACCAACCCTGAACTAGCCGTTCCAGTTAAATTAAATGATGCATCTCCATATGTTTTTGCAGTTAATATACCAAAAGTTATATTCTGTGATTTTTTACTAACTGCAATATTTACATCAAAATACGTATTCCCAGCCGAATTAGTAGCTGTGACTCTATAGTCAGTAGCAGAAACAGCTTCGGTTGGTGTTCCACTAATAATACCTGTTGAGGCATCCAAGCTTAAACCAGCAGGCAATGCGGGACTTACACTGTAAGTTATTCCAGCACCTGTAACAGTTGGAGTAAGGTTAGTTATGGGTGTACCGATTGTATAAAGATTCGGAGTAGTATAACTTAATGCACTTGGAGGTGTAGTAGTTAGCACATAAGTTGTCGGAGAAGTAGCATTTGCACCAATACCAGTGAATGTAGAAAGGGGTAAAGCACCAGTTGCATTCGTAAGTAAAGTATTAGTTCCATCGTAAAACAGATTCACTTGAGATTTAACCGTAGCAACTCCACTATAATAAACAGGGAAAGTTACCGGGTCAGGAAAAGGAGTAGCGCTTGTGAGGCTAAATTTGCCAAGCTTTGTACCAGGAAATGTACTATCTAGTTTTTTTGTGCCATCCCAAGTAACAATAGTAGCCGTACTTGAAAATTTCAATATATAATCCGACCCTGATAGAGTTGCAGTAGGGCTTCCTGCACCTAAAATGGCATCACCCTCCGAAACACTAACTGTAGGAGAAGTTACGAAGCTACTCGGAATTTTTGCTCGAATAGTATAAAACATTACTCCGCAAACATGGTCTGGATCAATATCTTGCACATACACAACGTACGAAATTGTCTTTCTATCCGTGCTAAGGGCAAAATCCGAGAAATTAACTTTTATAGACGTATCAAACGTCTGTGCTTGTAAAGCATGCCCACCTAGAAATAAAGCCAAAAAAGCAATAAGCAAGGATTTAAGAAAAAAGTGTTTTTTTGTTTTCATACTTACTAGTATTAATAATAATATCATATAAATCAAACTCAAATACTTAATTAGATATTTCAAACATCTAATGTATACCCATTGCTTTCAAGAAAGTTGAGGGTGAAAAATTTTAAACACAACTATTTATTCTTTAAAGAAATAAATACTCAAATTATTATTTTGGCTAGCTAACATTAAATCAAAAGAATCAACATAACCATCCCCATTCAAATCGTATCGGGTATAACCAAAAAACGTAGTATCATCTGAATAATTAGATCTCACTGTCATCATATCATTTGAATCTATTTGTGGATAATCCACCGAGGTAAGAACATCACCTACGTACACACACCATTTCCCATCCAGTTTTTTCATAGGCGTGAATGAAGCATTTGGATCAACATATGCTTTTCCTGCTGCATCCGTGAAGTTATAATCAATAGAGCTACCATTAAATGACACAGGACTAGCACTCGTAGTTTCCAAGTGGTTTCGGGTTTTAATGGTTATATAATAGCTTCCTGTTACAGATGATGGAACTTCTATATATGTTTTCCCGGCACTTATAACCGTTCCATCTTGATTTAATTCCAACGAATGAAATTGATATGCAATGGTACTGTATGTGGTAACATCGTGTAGTTCTATGCTTATAGTGTCAACTACAGTACCGCTAAATGCATCGGCAAAATCACTTATTCCATCATCGAATTTTTTGCATTTATTCATGCCTGTTCCATTCCACAATCCTTCCAGATAAACTTTAAGTGTAAGTTGTTTCAAACCGCTTTGTGTAATTACGGCACTTCCTGACATATCGGTTGTACCCAAACCTGTTTGACTTATACCTACGACAGTATATGTGCCTGCTAATTGGTTCCCAAATGAAATTGCGCTACCGGTACCATTTACAGTAGGTGTTTGCGCAACAGCCCCTTTGTAGAGCGTGTAAGTAACGCCTACTTCAGAACCATTAAGCCCAACAGGTAAGCCCAAGCTACCTGAACTATACGAACCGGAACCTGTAACATTAAAAGGAAAAGGAGGATCACCACCGGGACTTTGCGCCATTGCATTGAAACCGGCTAATACTGAAATAATCAGTATAAGAAAACGTAATTTGAGTGATTCCATAATTATAATTATATGATTAGTTAATACTCGATATTAATAATTAAACCAAGAAAGATGACAAAAAAGTACATCTGAATATGTTTGAACATGAAGTTCACCTAATAAACTGTCTGTTAATAGTCAAACTCAAAACGGAATTCTGGACCTCTATACATCAGGCAAATCATTACATATGTCAACTCATCGCCTATAAACACCTAAAAATAAACACGTTGCAATATAAAAATTAGCAATTAATCTTCGATAATTATATTCAATATCAACACAATGCTTCCTCGAAATATCTATCAATTATAATTTACAAATTAAGGTTAATATTCATATATAAACTCAAGTCGTTTCTTGACAAATATCAAGAAGTGTTACGAGTCGGTTTATATTTCATTTTACCAACAGTCAAATACGACTATCAAAACAATTAATTAGCTAAATGCAGAATTCAATTATAAACACAAATAACTGAATATCAGATGATAAATAAAAATATAAATCTATTATTAAGAGTCGTTTTTTATCTATTTTTATTTTTATTAACTCTCAAATATAGACTGTGGTTATAAAGCAGCATTTAACTGTTTTATAACCACAATCATCATTTAATCTTCCAAAATACCTAAAGCAAGGTTAACCTGTCTTTGCCTTATTTATGGTATTATTACATTAGCAGTCGCTACCTTTTGGTTATTTACAACGGCAGTCACAATATAGACTCCTTGAACCAAATTCACAGGTATGGTTGTGATACTCTTTGCCTCAAATGGTAGTTTACTAATGAACCTTCCAGTAACATCACAAACCATCAAATCACCTCGGTTATCACTCATATTTTGGACATATAATGTTTTGTTTGAACTATAAACTTTCACACCCGAATTTGAATTTGGATTATTTACATCTGTTGCCACACTTGTGCTGCTAACAATCTTAAACCGCGTCGTATTTGAACTATTTTCGCTTGTAAATCGATATTCTGTTCCATTGGCGGTGATATCGGTTATACTTCCCGTTACATAATCAAGCAGATACAATTTGTTATAAACCGATTCAATATTGTTATTCGTAAATCGAAGCGTATATTCCGTATCAGTTCCAGCCTGGAATCCAAGTTCAGTGTTGTTTACATCATTTACGGCGTCAACCTGATAATTTCCATCGGTTTCCCTTGCAAAAAGCTGTGGTGCCAATGCTGAACCAAACATCTTGCGACCATCCCAACTATTATCAAATCCGCGCGTACAATTTTGACTCGTGAAAAGCCACATTCTATCACCTCCATGAGCACCCATTATATCAATTATGCTGTAAATATAACTTGACGAAGCGCTATGATTCGAGAAACGAGTACGTTGCATATCCACATTCTTGGTCACGACTGAACTATACGGCATTCCAAACGTAGCATTGGCATCGTTGCTCATGGCTTTTACCACGAATCCTTGCATTGATGGTATTTGAGCTGGGATTCCACCTACTCCGGCAATACTTGCAGGTGCTGATGTGTATTGACCAGGATTGGAACCATCAGTTGTTCCTTCATACGAAGCCCACTCATTCACACTACCTGTATTGTAGAGATAAACTGTTGCTTCTGTCTGAGTTCCAAAATTCAATTTCTTTATGTCAACAGCAGCAGTGTAAGGATTAGCCAATACATGTCTTCCCGCATTGAGAGCACCATCAGTTTTTACTAATGTTTGCGAGAAATCAGCATTCACTAGGTCGCCCTTTAGAATATATGTTTTCGCAACTTCTTGAGCAATCTCATATCCTTTGAACGGTAATAAGGTCGAAGTACTTGTTTCAGCAACCCAATTTAATGCAGTCTGCGATTCGTCATAGTGACGCACATACGCACCGGTAAATGTTGGCGACGTTACAAGTGACCGAACCGGAACACCAAAGAATTGCCATTTGTATCTATCTCCTGAAGCATTAGCCAAATTCCACGATGCTTTGGAGTACATCTCCACCGTCGATGGTACAGGTGCATTCTGTGCATTGTTGAATATCAATGTTCCATTTGCAAGAGAAGAACTTGATTTGATAACTAAACCTGATACTCCGGCATTATTTGTAATACTACCTGATACTGTCAACGACTTGCCAGCAGGAATAGTAACCACTGCACCTGAATTGATCGTCAGATTACGGCAAACCGAATTATCTGTAGCAAATGGCTCATTGGTTGCTGCTGGAATAATGACATCAAGCAATGCTGTTGGAACCACATTTGGCATCCAGTTAGTAGCTGTATTCCAATCTGTATCAGTACTTCCCGTCCAAGTTGGAATTGTAAACGCAGCTGCAATAGTTGTGACTGCGCTTACAGTTACCGAATTATTTACAACATCGGTACTATTAGCTGTCAACGTGCTCAATACATATCCTGCGCTTGGCGTAGCAGTTACTGTAAGAATTGTACCATTTAGAACTAAATCACCACTGGTTAAAACAGCACTACCATTCTTCACTAACAACGTACCATTGGTAGGAGTTGTAAAGTTAACAGCATATGACTTATCACTTACCTCTAACAATTGTCCTACTTGTTCAGCTGCATTATAGTTGCTGTTACCGGTCTGATTTGCATAAATCGTGCAACTTCCCGAGGCAACAATCGTTACACTTGTACCGGAAACAGTAGCAACACTCTCATCAGAACTACTAAATGTCACAGCATTACCGGAAGCACCACCAGTGGCCGAAATCGTAAACGGTACATCTCCAAGAGTTTTTGCTGGTAATGTTCCAAATACTATAGTTTGATTGGCTTTGATAATGTCGGCAGTTATACCTGTCGGTTGAGCAGATAAAATATAATTTCCTGCTTTAGATCCATCTAAACTATAACCTGTTGCAGTAACTGATTTACCTGTACCGACATTAGCATCAACAAATGCCCCTGCACCGGCAACAATAGTCACATTATCCGAGTTGACAATTCCATTCAGGACTCCACCGCTCAATGTTGCAGTAGTAGTGCCATCATAAGTTTTGTTTGAGGCTGTAACACCAGTTATTGTCAATGAAACACCGGTAATATCAGCTGTAGCCACTATTGGCTGTGCAGATAAAGTATAATTTCCTGCTTTGGATCCATCTAAACTATAACCTGTTGCAGTAACTGTTTTACCTGTACCGACATTGGCATCTGCAAACTTACCTGTACCTGCAACTATTGTTACATCATCAGAATTGATTACTCCGGTTAATGCTCCGCCACTCAAAGTAGCTGCATCAGTTCCATTGTAAGTTTTATTGGCAGCAGTTACATTGGTTATCGTTAAGGATACGGCGGTTATATTCGCTGTTCCTACTGTCGGTTGAGCCGATAAAATGTAATTTTCGGCTTTGGATCCATCTAAACTATAACCTGTTGCAGTAACTGTTTTATCTGTACCGACATTAGCATCTACAAATGCTCCAGTACCTGCAACTATCGTTACTTCATCTGAATTTACGATTCCTGTTAATGTTCCACCACTCAAGGTAGCTACATCCGTTCCATCGTAAGTTTTATTGGCGGCAGTTACATCTATTATTGTTAAAGACGCGGCGGTTATATTCGCTGTTCCCACTGTCGGTTGAGCTGATAAAATATAATTTCCGGCTTTTGCTCCATTTAAACTATAACCTATTGCAGTAACTGTTTTACCTGTACCTACATTAGCATCAACGAATGCTCCCGAACCGGCAACAATAGTCACATTGTCTGAGTTAATAATTCCATTCAGGGCTCCACCGCTCAATGTTGCAGTAATAGTACCATCATAAGTTTTATTGGCAGCTGCAACCCCAGTTATGGTCAAAGATTTCTTATTAACCGTTAGAATCTGATCAACACTCGTTGCTGCTCCATAGAATATATTTCCTGCCTGACTAGCCGTAATAGTTGTCGTTCCTGAACCAATTATCGTTACTGTGTTACCAGAAACAGTAGCTACAGATTCATCACTGCTGAAATAACTTACAGGTAAACCCGAACTGGCTGTAGCAGTCAAATCAAACGTTGTATTGCCATACGTTTTAGCTGCTAATGGGTCAAAAGTTATGGTCTGAGCCTGCTGGGCAGGACTATTGATTGTTAGATTCCGAGCTACACTGGTTGCAGCTAAGTAAGTTCCGTTACCTGCTTGACTGGCCGTAATAGTTGTTGATCCGATGCCAACAATTGTTACAGTATTACCAGAAACAGTAGCTACAGACTCATCGCTGCTGATATAACTTACAGCCAAACCCGAACTGGCTGTAGCAGTCAAATCAAATGATTCGTCACCAAATGTCCTTGCAGGCAAAATATCAAATGTAATAGTTTGACTGCCTTTAGTAATATCAGCCGTTATACCCGTTGGTTGAGCAGACAAGATATAATTACCTGCCTTAGTGCCTCCTAATGTATAACCAGTCGCAGTAACGGTCTTTCCACTACCCACATTGACATCGGCAAACGAACCCGTTCCGGCAAAAATAGTTACATCATCCGAATTCAACACACCATTCAAGGTTCCACCACTCAAAGTAGCGGTTGTGTTACCATCATAAGCTTTATTGGCTGCTGTTACATCGGTAATAGTTAATACAATACCCGTGATATTAGCAGTACCTACGGTCGGTTGAGCCAACAAGCTATAGTTTCCTGCTTTGGCGCCATCTAAACTATATCCACTTACGGTTATTAGTTTATTGGTTCCCACATTAGCATCGGCGAACTTTCCTGTTCCGGCAACTATAGTCACATCATCTGAATTTATAACTCCGGTCAATGTTCCGCCACTCAAAGGAGCAGCATCACTACCATCATAAGATTTGTTAGACGAAGTTACACCGGTAATAGTTACTGATTTCTTGTTTACCGTAAAGAGTTGATCAACAGCTGTGGCTGCACTATAATTCGTGTTTCCTGATTGGGTGGCTTTTATTGTTGTTGAACCCACACCTACGATCGTTACGGTATTGCCTGAAATCGTGGCAACAGATTCATCACTACTGGTATAACTTACAGGCAAACCGGAACTGGCTACGGCTGTCAAATCAAAGGCTGCTTCACCATAAGTTTTTGAACCTATTGCATTGAAAGTGATCGATTGACTTATTGCAGATACAACCAAATTAGCGGTTGCTGTTGCACCTGTATAGTTATCATCAAAGTCCTGAATAGCTGTAAGAACTGCTGTTCCTGCACCAACAATATGAACCGTATTCCCGCTTACTGTTGCTACAGCGGTATTATCACTACTATAGCTAAATAAACCTGTGCTAGCTGAAGTTGCTGACAACGTAAAGTCCGCATCGTTATAAGCTTTTGTCAAGTCTCCAAAATTAGCAATTACTGGAGTAGCTTTCTTTATTGTCAACGATTGAGTCTGATCTGTAGCTGCATTCCAGGCCGCGTTTCCTGCCTGTGAAGCAGTTACAACCACTGTTCCTGCTCCGGTTATGGTCAATACGTTTCCGCTAATAGTAGCAGGACCGTTTACAACACTGTAAGTGATTGCCAAAGGAGAAGTGGTAGTAGCTTTTCCACTCAAATCAAAGGTTAAGCCCGACGAATAAGTCAGATCCGCCATACTATTGAAAGTAATCGTCTGATTAGCCTTCGTTACATCGAAGGTATAACTTATACTGGCTGGATTATAATTGTCATTTCCGGCCTGATCAACTTTTACAATTACATTTCCGGTTTGATTTATGTTAATCATATTGTTCACATCCAATGAGGCGGCACTTCCGTCACCTAAAGAGATAACTACAGGTAAGCCTGTTGAAGAACTTGCTGTTACAGGAATAGGTCCTACAAAGTCTTTCAATGCAATCGAACCTACCGGTAACGGATCTAAAGTAAGTACCTGATCGGCCTTATCCACTATTAGAACATGCATTACATTTTCAGCGGCACTATAATCATTATCTCCACTCTGGCTGGCAGTGATATCACTACTACCTGCACCAACAATAGTGACCGTGCTGCCCGAAATAGTAGCCACCGAAGTATTGCTACTTACATACGTTACGGCAAGACCGGAACTGGATGTACCTGACAAGTTAAAGTCGGCATCTTTGTATTTTTTTGCAGACAAAGCATCGAAAGTGATTGTTTGCGTTTTTGCTGTAATATCTAATTTGCCATCTGCAAATGTAATTTCGTAGTTTCCTGAAGTCAAACCGTATGGATGAATTACATAATTTGTTCCGGCAGATATAGCTGTGCTGGCAGAACCTCCAAAGCTTAATGTTCCGGTCAAGTTGGTCTTATCCTCACCTACTATGAAACCGCTGTAAGTTACTGTAAACGGACTGTAAACAGTACCATCGTACACTTTTGTCTTATTTTCGGCGGTTATTGTCAATAATTGTGCTGTTATATCGGCAGTGATGCTCGTTGGTTGGGCAGACAAAGTATAGTTACCGGCTTTGGCACCACCTAAACTATAACCGATAGCGGTAACCGTTTTGCCTGTACCGACATTGGCATTGGCAAACGAACCTGTTCCGGCAACTATAGTGACATCATCTGAATTCAAAACTCCATTTAATGCGCCTCCACTCAAAGTGGCTACAGAGATTCCATCGTAACTCTTATTGCTAGCAGTAACACCGGTTATGGTTAGGGATTTGGCAGTTATATCTGCTACTCCTACTGTTGGTTGAGCAGACAATGTATAGTTACCTGCTTTTGTTCCGCCTAAAGTATAACCTATAGCAGTGACGGCTTTACCTGTACCTACATTAGCATTGGCAAATGAACCTGTACCTGCAACGATCGTTACATCGTCAGAATTCAATACTCCAGTCAATGCTCCACCACTCAAAATAGCTACATTAGTAGCATCATAAGCTTTATTGGCGGCAGTGACACCTGTAATAGTAACCGAAACTCCCGTAATATTAGCTGTCATACCCGTTGGTTGAGCTGACAATGCATAATTTCCGGCTTTGGCTCCACCTAACGTATAACCTATAGCAGTGACTGTTTTTCCATTACCCATATTAGCATCAGCAAATGAACCTGTTCCGGCAACGATAGTCACATCATCCGAATTCAAAACACCAATTAGAGTTCCGCCATTTAATGTAGCTGTAGTAGTTCCATCGTAAGGTTTATTGGCAGCTGTGACACCGGTTATTGTCAAAGATTTAGCTGTTATATCAGCTGTTATACCGGTTGGTTGGGCACTCAAAGTATAATTTCCTGCTTTTGTACCTCCAATACTATAACCTGTAGCCGTTACAGTTTTACCTGCGCCCACATTGGCATCAGCAAACTTACCTGTACCTACAAGTATCGATACATCATCCGAATTGAGAACACCAGCCAGCGTTCCGCCACTCAAAGTAGCTGCATCAGTAGCATCATACGTTTTATTAGCGGCAGTAACACCGGTTATGGTCAATAAAATACCGGTAATATCGGCAGTACCCACTATTGGCTGAGCAGACAAAGTATAATTACCGGCTTTTGTTCCACCTAAACTATAACCTGTAGCGGTGACGGTTTTACCTGTACCAACATTGGCATCAGCAAATTTACCTGTACCGGCAACGATAGTTACGTCATCCGAATTCAATACTCCGGTTAACGTTCCACCACTTAAGGTAGCCACATCATTACCATCGTAAGCTTTGTTAGTCGCGGCAACACCTGTAATAGTTAAAGACACAGTGGTTATATTGGCCGTTCCTACTGTTGGCTGAGCAGACAAAGTATAATTACCGGCTTTCGCACCGGTTAACGTATAACCTGTAGCAGTTACCGTTTTACTTGTGCCTGCATTGGCATTGAAAAACTTACCTGTACCCGGAACTATTGTTACATCATCAGAATTCAATACTCCGATCAAGGTTCCGCCACTCAAGATAGCAACATCAGTACCATCATAAACTTTATTAGCAGCAGTTACTCCGGTTATAGTCAAAGAAACTCCGGTAATATCAGCAGTAATACCTGAAGGTTGAGCAGACAACGTATAATTACCGGCTTTGGCACCACCTAAACTATAGCCAGTAGCAGTGACAGTTTTGCCTGCACCGACATTAGCATTGGCAAACTTTCCTGTTCCGGCAACAATGGTCACATCATCCGAATTCACAACTCCGTTCAATATTCCGCCACTCAAAGTAGCTGCATCTGTGCCATCGTAAGTTTTATTGGCTGCAGTCACATCCGTAATAGTTAAAGATTTTGCGGTTATATTCGCTACACCCACGGTTGGTTGAGCAGACAAGGTATAGTTACCCGCTTTTGTTCCACCTAAACTATAACCTGTAGCAGTGACAGTTTTGCCTGTGCCTACGTTGGCATCGGCAAACTTACCTGTACCTGCAACGATAGTTACGGCATCCGAATTGATTACCCCGGTTAATGTTCCGCCACTTAAAGTAGCTATATCATTACCATCATAAGTTTTATTAGCGGCAGCAACACCGGTTATGGTTAAAGACGCAGCAGTAATATTTGCATTAGGAACAGTTGGCTGAGCAGACAAAGTATAGTTACCGGCTTTGGCACCACTTAAAGTATAACCAATAGCAGTGACAGTTTTGCCTGTACCCACATTGGCATTGGCAAACTTTCCTGTACCCGCAACAATCGTTACAGCATCAGAATTGATTACTCCGGTTAATGTTCCACCACTCAAGGTAGCGACATCTGTACCATCGTAAGTTTTATTGGCTGCAGTAACACCGGTTATAGTCAATGAAATTCCTGTAATATCAGCAGTACCCACTATTGGCTGGGCAGACAAAGTATAATTTCCTGCTTTGGCACCACCTAAACTATAACCTGTAGCAGTGACGGTTTTGCCTGTGCCTACGTTAGCATCGGCAAATTTACCTGTACCTGCAACGATAGTTACGGCATCCGAATTGATTACCCCGGTTAATGTTCCGCCACTTAAAGTAGCTATATCATTACCATCATAAGTTTTATTAGCGGCAGCAACACCGGTTATAGTCAATGAAATTCCTGTAATATCAGCAGTACCCACTATTGGCTGGGCAGACAAAGTATAATTTCCTGCTTTGGCACCACCTAAACTATAACCTGTAGCAGTTACGGTTTTGCCTGTACCTACGTTAGCATCGGCAAATTTACCTGCACCTGCAACGATAGTTACGGCATCCGAATTGATTACTCCGGTTAATGTTCCGCCACTTAAAGTAGCAACATCAGTGCCATCGTAAGTTTTATTGGCTGCAGTAACATCGGTTATGGTTAATGGTACGGCAGTAATATCCGCAGTACCTACGGTTGGCTGAGCAGACAAAGTATAGTTACCTGCTTTGGCACCACCTAAACTATAACCTGTAGCAGTGACGGTTTTGCCTGTGCCGACATTGGCATCGGCAAACTTTCCTGTACCCGCAACAATCGTTACAGCATCAGAATTGATTACTCCGGTTAATGTTCCACCACTCAAGGTAGCGACATCTGTACCATCGTAAGTTTTATTGGCTGCAGTAACACCGGTT
>Ga0302296_1002677_pt1 | contig 11837 bp, 5 predicted proteins | sample III_Fen_N3_1_FD_194546 | JGI IMG/M metagenome (GOLD analysis project Ga0302296, IMG submission 194546) | Peat permafrost microbial communities from Stordalen Mire near Abisko, Sweden - III_Fen_N3_1 | ecosystem: Environmental > Terrestrial > Soil > Wetlands > Permafrost | place: Sweden: Abisko... | reverse complement strand
AATAGGAGGCATTAGCAACTTTAAATCTATCCGGTTTATTCGTATGTTCATGACCAACTTTGATAATGCTGCCCATTTAAGGCTTGCTACACTCGATTTGGTGCGTGGTGAATGGCGTGAATATTCAAAACACATCTATGAGACTACAACTACAACTGCTCCTGCTCAAACGGGGAAGCTGGATATTCAGGCGGTTAATATTGAAGAAAATGCAAGTAAATCACCCGTAAATTATGTATTACCTCCGGGAATTACGCGCGAAACTGATCCGGGACAACCGCAATTATTGCAGCAAAACGAACAATCAATGGTTTTGCGTGTAACAGATCTGGCACCGAATGATGCACTAGGGGTATATAAAAATGTTACCTATGACATGCGCCAGTATAAGCGTATGCAGATGTTTGTGCATGCTGAAAAAATGATTAATGATAATTATAATTTAAAAGATAATGAATTAACTTGCTTTATCCGGATCGGATCGGACATGGTGAGCAACTATTATGAATATGAAATCCCATTGCGTTTAACGCCCGGTGGTGTACTTTATTCTGGGAATAAACTCTCAGACCAACAAACTGTATGGTATCCTGAAAATATGTTTGATTTTTCTTTTGACGTGCTTACGAATGTAAAATTAAAGCGAAATAAAGAAAAACAGAGTGGGACATTAAATGTTTCAAATTTGATTCCATATATTGATCATGATCCGGACAAACCTAATAACAAAATTACAATTAAAGGAAATCCCTCCATTTCCGATGTTGAAAACATAATGATAGGGGTTCGAAACATAAGTGGTGGAACTAAATCAGGAGAAATATGGACTGATGAGTTACGTATGTCGCAATTTGATGAATCAGGAGGTTGGGCTGCAATGGGTAACCTGGCAGTAGGATTGTCGGATGTAGGAACCGTGAACTTCTCAGGTCGCCTAGAAACTGCCGGTTATGGTGGTATTGAAAGTAACGTGACTACCCGACGACTGGATGATTTATATCAAATGAATTTCTCGACCACATTAGAATTAGGGCGTTTTTTGCCTGAAGCACTAAAACTAAAGATCCCGGCATATTTTTCGTATTCAAATGAAACTCTAACACCAAAATATAGTCCGCTTGATGAAGATATTTTATTGAAAGATGCTCTAAGTGCTTTACCTACTACCCAAAATACTGTTGGTGCCAGAATATTAACACAAGATTCATTGAATGCACTTGCCCAGACGGTTAATACAACTAAAAGTTTTAATATTTCAGGAGCAAAAGTAAATATTAAAAGTAAGACTCCTCAGTTCTATGATCCTGCAAATTTGTCTTTTACCTATGCTTACAACGAAACAAATCAACATAGTTCGGAAATAGAACAAAACCTGGTAAAAGAACAGAGAGCTGCGTTAAATTACAGCTTTTCGTTTAATCCTAAACCAATCGAACCTTTTAGAAATGTAAAAGCACTTGATAAACCATTGTTTAAGATTATCAAAGATTTTAATTTTAATTATTTGCCATCATCGTTGAGTTACATCAGCAACCTGGACCGTCAGTATTCACAAGTTAAATTGCGTGATTTAGATGTTACTTCAACAGATGCCAGCACTAGTACCGGTAATGTGAACCTGACTTCCAGCAGGAATTTTATGTGGAACAGGCAATTTGATATAAAATATGATTTGTCACGAGCTATCAGATTTAGTTTTCAGACAGCAATGAACGCTAATATTGCCGAACCATATCATACCCCTGAAATTGGTAAACAGTATTATGAAAGCTGGCGTGACTCGGTCTGGTCGAATATAAAGAAACTGGGGACACCATATGCTTATCAGCAAGTGTTCACTGCGTCATGGAATCTACCAATCAATAAAATCCCTCTCTTCGATTGGGTTATAGGCAATGCTACCTATAATTCAACCTATAACTGGAATAAGATGGCTGCTACTACTGACGGTGAACAGCCAGGAAACGTTGCTACAACTTTGGGGGCATGGCAAGTAGATGGACAGTTTAACTTTGAAAACCTGTATAATAAGTCAAAATATCTGAAAGAAGTGAACAGGCGTTTTGGATCACAAACAAGTTTAGGAAAACCAAAATTTCAATCAAAAACATATACACAAAAAGTAAATCTGGAAAAGAATAAGTTAATTACTATAAATCACAGGCTCGGTAGTGATAAACTGAAATTTACAGCAGTGGATCGTACTGGCAAACCCCTGTCGGTTTCCTATAAGACTAAAAATTCAACGACAGTTGAAATAACGCCACCATTGAGTTCTGATAGCGTTCTTCTTAGTTTTACGACTTTAGATGCAACTGTACAAAGTCCTATGAAAAATACTGTTGATTTTGTTGCCCGAACTTTGATGATGCTTCGTCGTGCGTCATTTACATATAGGGAATCGAACAGTATGGTGCTCCCAGGATTCTTGCCTGAAGCAGGATTGTTGGGACAACAGAGTACGAGTAATGGAATGTCACCTGGTTATGCTTTTGTTTTTGGTTTTGTAGATGATAATACAATTACAAATGCCAAGAATAACCATTGGTTATCTAATGATACATCCATTGTTACTCCTGCAACGAGAGCCTTTACTTCCGACCTGGATATAAAAGTGTCGTTAGAACCGATAACCGGATTAAAGATAGATTTGAATGCAAAACGTTATTATGCAAGGAATACTACTATTAATTATTTGTATGATGGAATGCCACAAACTTTTACGGGAAGTTACAACATTACCATGATTGCATTGTCGACTGCATTTTCACATACAGGAACTGCACAACAAAACTATAATTCCAAGCTTTTTAATACTTTCTTATCGAACAGACAAACAATACTAGACCGTTTGAGTGCAAAATATGCAGAGAATAACTATCCCACTACCGGCTTCTTACAAGAAAGTACAATAAAAGGTACTAAATATAATTCTGCCAATGGTGCTTATAATTTAAATTCATCGGATGTGTTGATACCTGCTTTTCTTGCAGCATATACCGGTCGTGATGTTAATTCGGTTAATACAAATCCATTTTTGTCGATCCTGAGTATACTTCCAAACTGGAGAATAAGTTATGATGGATTATCAAATATTGATTGGATCAAAGATCGTTTTAAATCGGTAAGTTTGACTCATTCTTATTCGTGTAGTTACAATATTGGTTCCTATACCTCTTATTCAACATGGGTGGGAATGGGTACAGATAATGCATTTGGCTATGTTAGTGATGTTCAAGATGCTAATAGGGCTATACCGTCTTCATCCTATAATATCTCTGATGTTTCTATAAATGAGCAATTTGTTCCTTTGATAGGTGTTAATGTAGCGTTGAAAAACAGCATGACAGGCAAAGTAGAATATCGCAAATCCCGAAATATGGTGTTGAATTTATCAAGTACCCAATTAATAGAATCGGGGACAGATGAATTTGTTGTTGGTGCAGGGTATTTGTTGAAAGATTTTGACGTAATCCTAAGATTGAAATCTGATAAGCAAACCAAGGTAAAGAATGATTTAAAACTGAGCGCTGACGTATCCTATAAAGATATTAAGACGTTATTACGTAAGATTGATGAAAATATAACTCAAGCCTCGAGTGGAAATAAACTATTTACACTTAAAGTAATTGCAGATTATGTATTTAGCTCTAAAGTCAATATCCAGCTATTTTACGACAAACAAATAAGTACACCACTTATTTCTACCTCTTACCCTGTTTCCTCTTCAGATTTTGGAGTAAGTTTTAAATTTATGCTGACCAGATAACCTGAATTAATAATTAAAAAATCAGATATCGTAATTAATAAACAGCTTATTTTTATATTGAAATTAAATTTCAATATAATTGTTAGTAATTATACGTCGTAAATTGTCAATCCCTGATCTAAACTAAACAATATGCTAAAGAAGAATATCTTTATCTTTTTATCCTTATTAATTGCATCGGCATCACTTGGTCAGATTTATGAACCTGTGAAATGGAGTGTTGAACAAAAAAATACCGGGGATAAAACTGCCGAAATTCAAATTCATGCATCTATTGATGAAGGATGGCATTTGTACGGGTTGGATTTACCTAAAGGAGGCCCACATCCAACTACAATCGTATTTGAAACACTTCAGAACGCTAGTAAAGTTGGCGAAATACAAACAGCTTCAAAGTTAGTGAAACAGTTTGATGCCAATTTTAATATGGAATTAAACTGGTACTCAAACGATGCCCTGTTTATTCAAAAGATTAAATTTAATGATGGCTCAAAGGTAAAGATTAAAGGCTATGTAGAGTTTATGGCATGTAATGATAAGAGCTGTCTGCCTCCAAGTAAAAGCCCTTTCAGCATAGGCAATTCTAAATCTACTGTTGTGGAAAAAGCTGTTGTTGTTGCTAAAGCACCCGATTATTGGAAACCTGTCATTCAACAACTAAACGGTTTTGGATCAGAAGAAGGTTCAACAGGTGTAACTTCTCTTTGGTTCATTTTCATTGCAGGAATGATCGGTGGCTTTCTGGCATTGCTTACACCTTGTGTTTGGCCTATAATCCCTATGACTGTGAGTTTCTTTTTGAAACGTTCGGATAATAAAAGGTTAGGACAGCGTGATGCTGTTTTATACGGGTTGGCTATTATTTTTATTTATGTATTGTTGGGAATCCTCATCACCTTGATTTTTGGAGCCAGTGCGTTGAATAGTTTATCCACCAATGCTATTTTTAATTTATTATTTTTTGCCTTACTGGTAGTATTTGCCATTTCTTTTTTTGGAGCCTTTGAAATTACTTTACCCTCTTCCTGGTCAACGAAACTTGATGCAAAAGCTGACTCTACTGTAGGGTTTATTAGTATTTTATTTATGGCTTTTACGCTTGTTCTGGTTTCATTTTCATGTACAGGACCTATAATCGGAACACTTTTAGTGCAGGTTTCATCCAGTGGATCATTATTAGCACCAGCCATTGGTATGCTCGGTTTTGCTATTGCATTATCCATTCCATTCAGTTTATTCGCACTTTTCCCTTTATGGCTTAAATCAATGCCTCGATCAGGTGGGTGGCTTAATTCGGTAAAAGTAGTATTGGCCTTTCTCGAGCTGGCATTAGCCCTAAAATTCTTTTCCGTAGCCGATTTAGCGTATGGCTGGCATATTCTTGACCGGGAAGTATTTCTGACTATTTGGATTGCCATTTTTGCACTATTAGGTTTCTATTTACTCGGAAAAATACGTTTCACTCACGATAGCGAATCAAAACACACTTCTGTGCTTGGAGTATTTCTGGCTATTAGTTCTTTTGCATTCTCCATTTATATAATCCCAGGCTTGTGGGGAGCACCTCTTAAAGCAATCAGTGCATTTGCTCCTCCACTTTATACCCAGGATTTTAATCTGTATAACAATGACTTACATCCAGCATTTACTGATTACGAACTGGGTATGGCTTTTGCTGCTGAGAAAAAAATACCAGTTATTATTGATTTTTCAGGATTTGGGTGTGTTAATTGTCGCAAGATGGAAGCTTCAGTATGGACAGATCCAATCGTAAAAGAATTACTTAAAAAAGATTTTGTATTGATTTCTTTGTTTGTAGATGACAAAACATCACTTGCAAAGCCTTATGACGTAATCGAAAATGGACGATCAACTTCTATAGAAACTATAGGTGACAAATGGAGCTATTTACAACGATCCAAATTTGGTGCTAATGCACAGCCATTTTATGTTATGCTTGATAATAATGGTGTTCCATTAAATAAATCATACACTTTTAATGAGAATCCGGCAGAATTTGTAAAATGGCTTACTAGAAAATAATCGAAATTTAAAAGTACATTTTGACTTGATTTTAAAATGTATTAAATGTATTTCTGCCAATCTGCCACCCGAATTCTGCCAAAACCGGAATTCGGGTGTTTTGGCAAAATAATTGATGATAAGGATTAGCCCTACACTGTTTGTGAAGGCAAATTAATACGTAAAAAAATAAACTTACAATATGAAGAAACAAAACCAGACTGAGGATACATCTGACGTAACACAGGAATCTCAAGTAGAAGAAACTATTTCAAATTCTGAGTCTGCAGACGAAGCAGCTGACCAAATAAAAGATGAACTAGAGGTTATGTCGCAAAAATGCGCAGAACTAAATGACAAAAACCTGCGTTTAATGGCTGAATTCGATAACTATCGTAAACGGACACTTAAAGAACGTGTAGATTTGTTGAAGACAGCTGGTGAAAAAGTTTTGGTTGATATGCTTCCGTTAGTGGATGATTTTGAAAGGGGATTAAAGGCAATGGAAACATCGGAAGATGTTCAGTCTGTGAAAGATGGAGTAGACTTGATTTATTCTAAGTTTATTTCTTTTTTGCTTCAAAACGGAGTGAAACCAATCCCTACTGAAAATGAAATTTTCGATACACAATTCCATGAGGCAATTACTACTTTCCCTGCACCCAGTGAAGACCTTAAAGGTAAAATTATTGACTGTGTAGCAAAAGGTTACACTATGAATGAGAAAGTTATTCGATTTTCAAAAGTTATTGTAGGAGAGTAAATTTAGTCTCTTGATAAAGGCTTAGAAGAGATAGTTTAGCCGGTCAGTATATCAAAAGTCAATCCAAAAGTAAGAATAAATAAGTTTTAAAGTTATGCCATTTTGTGTTCGATGAAGTTGATTTAAGTCATTAACGCATTAGCATATTGGCACATTAGCACATTAAATATATGTCCAAAAGAGATTATTACGAAATACTGGAAGTTCCAAAATCGGCTTCTCCTGAAGAAATAAAGAAGGCTTACCGTAAAAAAGCAATCAAGTTTCATCCTGATAAGAATCCTGGAGATAAAAAATCAGAAGAGAATTTCAAGGAAGCTGCTGAAGCTTATGAAGTCTTAAGTGACCCTGATAAACGTCAAAGGTATGATCAATTCGGGCATGCCGGGGTTGGTAGTGCAGCAGGCGGAGGTGGGTTCAACGGTGGAAACATGAATATGGATGATATTTTCTCCCATTTTGGCGATATTTTTGGCGGCCATTTTGGTGGATTTGGTGGATTTGGAGGTAGTCAACGGGGAGGAGGACAACGTGTACGCAGAGGTTCTGATTTACGCGTGAAAGTAAAACTTACACTGGCAGAGATTGCAACGGGTGTTGAGAAGAAAATCAAAGTAAAGAAATATGTTGTGTGCTCTAATTGTAATAATACAGGAGCAGCTCATGGTTCATCTTCAGCAACGTGCCCGACATGTAATGGGCAGGGGAGGGTAACCCGGGTTCAACAAACTATTCTTGGGCAAATGCAGACAGCTGCAGAATGCCCTACTTGTGGCGGTGATGGCAAAATAATCAAGGAAAAATGTGTTCATTGTAGTGGTGAAGGTATAGTTCGTGAAGATGAAGTAATAACTATCAACATTCCAGCAGGAGTAATGGAAGGAATGCAACTTTCAGTAAGTGGCAAAGGAAATGCCGCTCGCAAGGGAGGAGTGAATGGTGATTTACTTGTACTTGTGGAAGAAGAAGCACATCCTGAACTTATTCGTGATGAAAATGATTTAATATATAACCTTTTGCTGACAGTTCCAATGGCTACTTTGGGTGGCTCTGTGGAAGTTCCCACAGTGGAAGGCAAAGTAAAAGTTACCATTGCTCCTGGAACGCAACCAGGAAAGGTTCTGCGTTTACGAGGCAAAGGTCTTCCAAGTGTAAATCGCTACGGAACGGGTGATCTGTTGGTGAATATCGGTGTGTATATCCCTGAAAACTTGAGTAAAGATGAAAAAGCAGTTCTTGAGAAACTGAGTAAATCAGACAATGTGAAACCAAATGCCACAGCTTCGCGTAATTTCTTTGCACATTTCCGGAATATGTTTGAATAATCGAAATTAAAATGTAATCTTTAGTTCGAGAATGTAGACAATGACAATTGTAAACATTAAAGAACAAAAAAGCCTCAACCTATTCTATTAGGTTGAGGCTTTTTTGTTCTTTAATGTTTTATAGAATACTATCTTCTATCAATTTTATTTTTTCTTCTATTTCTTTACTTTCTGTCTTTAATGATTCTATTTTTCGTTCCATTTCTTTAATCAAACCGCCGCCATTTTTGGAAGCTGAAGTGAAGAATCCAATATTGTTTTCGTAAGTTGCAATTTCTGATTTTAGGTGTTCAAAAGCATGCAATAGTTTTTCACGATCGCGGAATAATTTGTTTTCGTTTTTACCACTCTGTTCTTTCAAATTGCTACGGAAAGAATCCATACGTCGGTTTGATGAATCCATGTTTAAAGTCTCAAATTGCTTATCAACAGCTTCGCGGTACTCTTTGTATATTTTGTCTTTTTCTTTGAATGGGACATGTCCTATGGTGTTCCATTCGGCCATTAATGCTCGTAAAACTGTTTGTGAATCGGCTGGATTATCAGTCTTCTCCAAACCAACTATTTTTAATATAAGTTCTTTCTTCTTTGCCAGATTTTCGGTCTCAGCATTTTTTTCACCTGAAGTGTTTTTGTTTTTTTGTTCGAAAAAATAATCGCATGCAGCAATAAAACGTTTCCATAATTCATCTGAATACTTTTTAGCTACTGGCCCGACAGTTTTCCATTCTTTTTGTAATTGAATAAGTTTGTCAGTGGTTTCTTTCCATTCTATGCTGTCTTTCAAAGCTTCAGCTTTTTCACACAATTCTTTTTTCTTCTCAGAATTCTGATTCAGTACACTTTTGGTTTCTCTGAAAAATTCACCTTTTGCTAAAAAGAATTTATCACAGGCTTTGCGGTAACGGTCATATATCTTTTGATTTATTTTACGAGGTGCAAAACCAATTTTTCTCCATTCATCCTGCCAGGCTAGGAATGATTTTGTAGCTTCATCCCAGGCTCTGTAGCTGTTCAGATTACTAAAATCGAATAATTCAATTTTATCGATTAATGCAATCTTGAGTTCGTAATTTTCTTCTTCCTGCTTCCGGATTATATCATAATAAGTTTGATGTTTTTTATTAATTGCAGTTGATGCTTCTTTAAAGCGGTTCCATATTTGTTCACGGATTTCACGTGCTACAGGTCCAAGTTCATGCCATTCTTCATGTAATTTTTGCAACTGTTGAAACGCAGAAAGTACATCCTCATCTTCTGCCAGTTTTTCGGCAGCTTCGCACAAGAATATCTTTGATTCCAGATTTTTCTTAAAATCATATTCGCGTAGTTCGTTGTTTATTTTAATCAAATCCCAGAAAGATTCCTGATACAAATTAAATTGTTTCCACAAATCCGTAGAAGCAACTTGTGGAACGGGGCCGATCGTTTTCCATTTTTGTTGAAGCCCACGAAATTCGTTTATATGAGTTGATACGTCATCGCTGCTTTCAACCAACACTTTCATTTGTTCTAAAAGGTGTTGTTTCTGGAGCAGGTTTGACTCTTTTTCTTTTTCCAATTGAGCCATAAACGTGGCTTTTTTACTACGAAATTGATTCAGTAAGGCTTTAAATGTTTCTTCCAGTTCGTCTTTTGCAACACTGAAGTCTTCTTCTAAACCTCCTGCATCAATATATTGTTTTTTTTGCTCTTCGAATTCAAGTTTTGTTTTTTTATAAAACAATTGTTTAATGATTTCTACTTCATCTTTAACTGCATCCACTTCTTTGTCGATAAGTAACTTAAGTGCATCAATCAATTCCGGTTTAGTGCTGGAAGCATGATCTGGTCTGGTTGATTTTACTATTTCAGGTTGTACTACAACGACTGTTTCCAAGTTGGCTTCAGGAACAACAGTCACTTTTGCTTCTTCATTTTCTTGAGCATTAGTTTTTTCAGGGACTTCGGTTGGTTCAATAACATTAGTCGCTTCTGTGGTTTCAATAGTTTCGCTTGGTACGATTTCAGGATCCTTGGTTAAATCAAGTGAGTTCATTTTCAATGTTTTTTAGTGAATTTAGTTTTGTATATCTACAAAATATTCATGTTATTCGATTCGCTAATTTAATAGCAAACACAAAAATAGGGTATTTTTTTTAATTATTGTTATTCCTCGTAAAAATAACTTGTATTTTGATTTTTTAAATCCTTAAAAGCTTATTTTATTAAGTTTTATTTATTCTCGGTGGGCAATATACGTATTTGCTTGCTGTTTGGGATTAATTTGTATATCGTTGACACTGACATGCTCCGGACGTGTTACTATAAATTCCACGGCATCAGCAATGTCTTCAGCATTAAGAGGTGTCAATCCGGCATAAACTGCTTTGGCTTTGTCCTCATCACCATGATAACGTACAATCGAGAACTCTGTTTCCGCCATCCCCGGAGATACTGAACTGACTTTTATTCCATGTTTTATTAAATCAATTCGCAATCCTTTGGTAATGGCATTGACTGCATGCTTTGAAGCACAATAAACACTTCCATTTGGATAAACTTCAATGCCGGCAATGGATGATATATTGACAATATGACCGGATTGTCGTTCAATCATTCCGGGAACAATCAATTTAGTTATGTATAGCAGACCTTTCACATTTGTGTCAATCATTTGCTCATAATCGGCTAAATCGCTATCCTGAAAAGGAGATGCACCGGCAGCTAAACCCGCATTATTAACTAAAATATCAATATGTTGAAAGTATTCAGGTAATGAATGAAAAGCATTTATGCAGGCTTCGTTATCTCGGATATCAAAACAAAGAGGCAGTATTTCAACCTTAAAATCAGTATGCAACTGGTTGATTAACTCATTTAACCGCTCTTCTCGACGACCTGTAACTACTAGATTATATCCTAACCCGGCAAACCGGAAAGCGATAGCACGACCAAAACCTGAAGTAGCTCCTGTGATAAATGCAGTTTTCATAATATATTAAATTATATGAACTAAAAATGAATTTCAATAGTTAAAACGTATGATATGATTTTTCTTACTCTTCTTTCCCTTTTACATATTTCAAATCATGACCCATTCTATTCTTTTTTGTTTGCATATAATAGGCATTGTACTGATTTGGTGCAATTTCTAATGCAACATTTTCAACAATAGACAAACCATAAGCTTCCAAACCAATGCGTTTTTTAGGGTTGTTGGTCATTAACCGGATTTTAGTTACTCCGATTTCACGTAAAATCTGAGCACCAACCCCATAATCGCGTTCGTCGGCGTCAAAACCAAGGTGTAGGTTAGCATCAACAGTATCCATGCCTTCTTCCTGTAATTTGTATGCTCTGATCTTATTCATTAGTCCGATTCCACGACCTTCCTGATTCATATAGACAACAACTCCTTTTTCTTCTTTTTCTATAAGCAGCATTGCTTTATGAAGTTGGTCTCCACATTCACAACGTAAAGATCCAAAAATATCACCTGTAATGCAGGAAGAATGTACGCGTACAAGTACTGGCTCATTTTCTTTCCATTCTCCTTTAATTAAGGCTACGTGCTCCAACCCGTTTGATATTTGACGGAAAGGAATTAATTTGAAATTGCCGTATTTTGTTGGCATATTTACTTTCTCACCCATTTCTACTAACGATTCAGTCTTAAGTCGGTAGGCTATCAAGTCTTTTATGGTAATAATTTTCAAGTCAAATTTCTCCGCAATTTCAATTAATTCAGGTAAACGGGCCATGCTTCCATTTTCGTTCATAATTTCAATTAAGGCCCCGGCAGGATACAATCCTGCCAACCTTGCCAGATCAACTGCTGCTTCAGTATGTCCGGCGCGACGTAATACACCTTTCGCCTTGGCTCGTAGTGGAAAAATATGTCCGGGACGACCAAATGTCTCAGGTTTTGAATTCGGATCTGCTAATGCCTGGAACGTAGCAGCCCGGTCGGAAGCTG
>Ga0302296_1002676_pt1 | contig 11837 bp, 6 predicted proteins | sample III_Fen_N3_1_FD_194546 | JGI IMG/M metagenome (GOLD analysis project Ga0302296, IMG submission 194546) | Peat permafrost microbial communities from Stordalen Mire near Abisko, Sweden - III_Fen_N3_1 | ecosystem: Environmental > Terrestrial > Soil > Wetlands > Permafrost | place: Sweden: Abisko... | reverse complement strand
TATTACCTACTGGCGATATGGTTACAGCAGCTAAAGGGTAGTTCTTTGCTAAATAATTAGTTACTCTTTGTTTTAAATTTGGGATGTCTTCAACATGAAATGCTTTCATGTATATTTCAGCTTCCGATGCCGTTTGCTCTTTCTCTTTATTTAGCAAATACTGCTGTTGACCTAAATACACAGCATGTTCTGGTAATGCGCCGTTTAAACTTTTGATCAATGTTTCCACTCTATCCTTATTTTCGGACAAATGAATGTTGTCGTTCCAATCAATTTTCACTATCATTTCGTTCTGAGTGATGTAAGGCATTTTTTCTTTGGGAATAACCCAGAACAAAACTGCACATAATGGAAAAACACAAAGCATAATGATCATTGTAAGAGCTTTATGGCTAAAAATCCAATGCGTTCCCGAATCATATATTTTATCGAAAATTGAATCCTTTAACGGTTTTCTTAATCGCTCATTCTCTTTTTTTAGCCAATTCTTAGGCAATTTAATAGAGTATATTAGTTTATAACATATTGGAAGGAAAATAATACCCGAAATATACGAAACAAACAACCCAACAGTTACAGAAAATGCCTGATCGAAAAAAAGTGCACCGGCAATTCCACTTAAAAAGATTAATGGCACAAAAACAGATGTCGTTGTAAAAGAAGATGTTAGCATTGGAGCTATAACTTCGTTTGTCCCCTTGATACATGAATTTTCTATCGAAAAATGCTTACGGCGATATTGATTAATATTGTCGGTAACGATTATCGAGTTATCTATCATCATACCGGAGGCCAAAACTAATCCGGTTAATGAAATCATATTCAACGATATGCCAAACAGATAGAAAAATAAAAAGCAAATAACAAGAGAAACAATCATGTTAAGACTTATGATAATCGATGTACGAATATCTTTCAGGAAAATAGCCGAAACAAAACAAACAAAAATGAAAGCAATATATAAATTTTGTTTTAGGTTAGAAATGGTATAATCCAGTAAAACAGTCTGATTTTGTGATACTGCAAAATCAATGTCAGGGTATTTTCTTTTAAAGTCATCAGTCAGTTTTGTAATTTCAGATTGAAGATTACTGAGCTTCTCGTTACTCTGTTTTATAACCTGCATTACAACAGCTCTTTTCCCATTGTAAAATGCCATTCCCGATTCTTTTTCAGGAACTATCTTCACACTTGCAAGTTCTTTCAGTCGATATATTTTATCGTTTTTACGGATATAGATATTTTCAATATCCTCCACAGAACGTACGATAGTTGAAAATTTAATATTGTATTCGTAATAACCATCCCGAACAGTCATACTTCCCGGATCAATATTGTTATTTGCCAGTGCGAATTCAATGTCGTTATCCGTAATCCCCGAAGTCTCAAGCATATTATGATTTGGTATCAATATTACTTGCTTGTTAATAATTCCGGTCATATCCACCATGGCGACTTGTGGCAATTGTTCGATACGGCGTTTAATGACGTTTTCGGAGAATTCGCACAGATTTATAAAACCGGTTTGATCTGTTTTATCCGGGTTGTTATCGTTTTTTAGCGTTAAATTTAGATTAAAAACCGGAATATCAGTGGCACTCGCTTTTACAACTCGTGGGCGGTCAATCGATTTAGGAATGAAATTCATAGCGAGGTCAATTTTTTCGTTGACTTCAATAAATGCTAAATCTGTATTCGTTCCGTATTCAAATTTTAAGCGTACAATGGCATTTCCGTCTTGCGTTTCGGTATGAATATCGCGCAAATTACCTATTTGCTGCAATTGTTGTCGGATAGGTTTTACTACTGTATTTTCCAACTCACGCGCTGAAGTATTTTTCCCCGAAACTTTCACGGTTATTTCAGGGATGGCAATATCAGGTAGTAATGAAATAGGGATATTCATATAGGTAACCATACCCAGAATAAAAAATGCCGTAAAAGCCATAAAAACGGCAATTGGTCGGTTCAGAAGGTACTTTATCATTTTACTACAGATACTGGAGCTTCATGAGCCAGATTGATATTTCCATCATAAATCACACTGTCACCCTCGGACAATCCTTCGGTAATAATGAATCCCGTAGCATTCTCAAGACCTGTTTTCACGTAATTCCACATAGCTTTTCCTTCGTGAAGTGTAAAGACAACCTGTCTGTTGGTTCGTAAAACCAGGGCTTTTTTAGGTATGACCAATTGATTCGGAAGCGTTTTTTGTATTCTCACATTTACATTCATTCCATCAAATAATTTGGTTGAAGCTTGGATCGTAGCTTTTACCCTTACCATTCCGTTTTTATCTACAATAGGGTTTATTTCTACTATCTTACCTGTTCCGCTATAATCGGCAACAGAGAAAGGTGAAACTACAACGCTGTTTCCCACTGTTATCATGGCTAATTCGTTCTCCAATACCTGAAAAACCACTTCAGGAGAAGCATTATCTACTATGGTGCAGAATGGCTGACCACCGGTTGGTTGGTTATGTTCTTTGCTCAGCAAATTTGCCACAACACCATTGAAGGGTGCATAAAGCACTGCATTTTTCAGGTTATAAGCTGACATTTCGTATTGAATACGGGTTTGAACATAATTACTTCGGGTTTTAGCTATTCGCATAACCTCTTTCGGTATTTTTATCGAATCTTTTACAGAATAACCCTGACCTATCAATATATTTTGAAGTTCCAGCTTACTTTTTTCCAAGTTATCACTTGCTTGTTGTAATGCATTATTCAGTTTAAATAAATCGAGCGAAGCTATTTTTTGTCCTTTTACAACCCTGACGCCATTCTTTACAAATATAGTAGTAACTACTTCGTTACTCTGAAAATATAAATCTGCTTTACGAACTGCTGAAACAGTTCCATTCGCCAAAATCTCACGGGCAAAAGCAGTTTTTACTAATTTCATTGCTTTCACTTGCGTTTGCTCTTCGGCTAATTTTGTTTGCACTTGTTCTGCTTTTGCTTCTTTTGGTCTGAAGGAACAAGCATCTGTAAACACAAGTAAAGCGATTAAAAATAAAGGAATGGTAAGATTTCTCATATACGATATTTATTCTATAGTTTGTAAATTCTTATTTGCTTTCTTTATCAATTCCCGCATTTTTCCCCGCATTTCATTAATAGCTGTCGATTGAACTTTGGGTTCTTTTACCAATACCTTTTGTGCCATAAGTAGTGCCTGTTGAGCATTTCCAATTTCAGCATATAAATTAGCCAATAGATAATAGGGATAAATCCGGTTGGGAACTATGTGTGATGCCAGTAAGAAATTGTGTTCTGCTAACTGATAGTTTTTAAGACCTTGAAAGTTCTTCCCCATTATGTTATAAAGCATGGGATCGCAACTGATCTTGATAGCTTGCTCTAATACCTGATTACTTTTTGCATATTCTCCCGCTTTGTTAAGGCATTGGGCATATTCAAACAGAAACGGTGTTTGATCCGATAGATACGGATACAGTTTTTCATAGTCCTTTTTCATTTCGGGATAAGCGCCTCCCATCATTTTTAGGTTATTCCATTCCTCGTAGGCATTACAGGTTGGGTATCGTTGAATCAACGTGGCAGAAAGAATGATTACAGTAGCTATCAATAGCATAAGAACGGCTTTCCAAGTCAATATAACACTCTTTTCGGTAAAGCCTTTTACTCCCACTGCTTGCCGTTGAGAGAGTATTAAGGCCATAAAAAACACCAATACAATTAAGAATGGAAGCAAATTAAACGGATAAGACATGGATGCAAACACCAATAGCGAAATCAGACCGCCTGTTTCAGCAATTGCCTTACGTTTTATACCCATATAAATCAGAAGAATAAAGCAGACAAACAAGGCAACAGCCGGCACTATACCAAACTCTATAATAATTTGCAGATATTCATTAAATGCATACTCGGGATTTCCAGCTACCAGTTCTTCCTGTTCACTGTATTCTCCCGATGCAAAATAGGCCGCCTGTTCTTCGCCGTAAGCCCCTGAGAACTGACCTAAGCCTACCCCCATAGGATGTTTCGGAACCATCTTCAAGGTGGTTTTCCATATGAAGGCACGCCCATCTGCCGAATTCTTTTTTAGCTGATAAATACCCACTGCACCACAAGCAAGTAATACAACACCAATAGACAGTAATATAATTACCCTCTTTGGCTGCTGGATTAAATAATCCTTGACGTGTTTTTTCTGCAAATAATACAGCGATAACACAAAACCGCAACCGACCAGTGCGGCTATCCATGCAGCACGACTCATAGTGGCAGGAAGTACTAAAACTACACCCGTAAAAGCAAGTATGGAAACACTAAAACGTACATAATGCGGTAAAAAACCAATAAAGAACTTTCGTTTGAATACCACAGCATCTTTGAGCATGGCGTGAAGTGCCAAAGGTGCTACCACCGCTATATAACCGGAATATGGTCCTGAGTTAAAAAATGATCCGATCAGTTTGAATAAATTATGGTATGAAGATATAAACCCATAAAGCTGCCTTAAGCCCCATAGGGCTTCCACCAAACCTGTAAAAATAAAAAAAACAGTGAGATAAAAACGGAGGGTCTTATCTTGCAGTGCGATTCTAAAATACATGAACAGTAACAAGAGCTGCACTAATAGTATCCATTTTGTAGTGACTGGATTGCTGAAAATAAAATAGTCTGCAGTCAACACGAAAACTGTAAACAATAATAGTAAAGAATCCACCGGATAAAACTTACAGGCAGTTCTTCTGTATCCATACACCAACAATGAAACAAGAGCGGTAAGACCCATTGCTCCATAAAACCAGAAATACTTGGCAGATACAATACCATTTGCCAAAGTTTCGTCCACAGCAAAAACTGTGGACAAAACCAGACAGAAAGACAGCCCCCTCAATCCAAGCCTCACCTCGACCCTCTCCTTGAGGAGAGGGAGTAAGAGGGGGGACTTAAGAATAAGAGTTGTATATTGTTTATATAAATACTGACGATTCATTTTGTATTTAATAAGTAACTGAGTCTTACACCCCTTTAAAAAACCGCTCCCACCTGAACTTCCCAGAATTTTCATCTTCCGATTTCCATATAAAAGACACCTTACCAATTATATGATCTTCGGGTAAGAGACCCCAATAGCGCGAGTCCCTGGAATCCAGGACATAATCGCCGGCCATAAAGTAATAGTTCATTTTAAAAATATACGCTGTTAGCGGCTTATCTCCCAGCCTAACAACATTGTGGTTCACTTCTACGCTCTTACCTGTTTCGTAAGCAATCATTTTTCGGTACAATTCAATATTTTTATAATCAATCCGTACCTTGTCATTTGCCTTGGGGATATATATAGGTCCGAAGTTTGTTATATTCCAATGATAAATGGATCCAAAAGGGAAGCAATTAAGTACGTATTTATTCAATGATGAGTCATTCATAGTTGATAAAATCTCCTGATTGTGAAACGCTCCCAAGGTATCGGCACTACCCTTTATTTTATAAATTCCATTCTCAATATAAAAAGTATCACCCGGAATACCCACGCAGCGTTTCACATAATGCGCATTAAAGTCCATTTCTATCTTATCCCAACGGTTATTCGTGATTGGAAAATTAAATACCAATATTTCATTCCGTCTGATGGCACGTAAGCCTTTCAGTCTTTTCATTTCCCAGTTGCCATTCGTCCAGAATTTCCAGTCTTTAAAGATTCGAGGTCCTAATATCATTTTATTTACCATAATATAATCACCTGTTTTCAAAGTAGGTTCCATCGAACCCGATGGAACCTTGAAAGAAGCAAAACAAAACACTTTGAGAAAAATAGTCAGGATTATACTTCCAAGAATCAAAACCGATACTTGAAGAGTTATTCTCATGACTTTTTGTAAACGAGATTTTATTTTCATAGATTCATACACTATTGCTAAGCGGAAATTAGATTAGTAGAAATTGAGAATTGATGTTTACTGCCATCTGATGACTGTTTCCTTATCTCGCCTCCACTTCTCCATTTATTTTTAGTCTCACATATCCTTTGGGCACATTACAGACTACATCAGCTATTTTACTAAAGTAACCCAACGAATTGGGTTTGAATTCCAATATTAACGTAGTAGTTTGTCCCATTCCAATAGGCTTTTTATCGTATTTTGCCATCGTACATCCGCACGAAGTATTTACAGATTGGATTACAAGTGAATTCTTGCCTGTGTTTTGAATTTTAAACATTGCAAGTTGTACAGTGTGAAACTTGATTTTTCCAAAATTCACAGAATCATTTCCCAATTGTATTGTAGTCTTACAAATAGCTGTTCTTTTAAAAGTCAACAACGACTTTTTATTTGTGTGAATTCTATTTTTAGAATAATCTTTATAGAGTTTCCATAGTTTATCATTGCCAATGGGATCACCAATTACTTGAATATTGTTTTTTTCATCTAATAGAAATGTTTGATACTTAACATTAGAAAGTATTTTATTTTTATATTTAAATTCATTATTCATATCTTGAAATAACATGGATTCTAGTTTCTCTCGGCAGAAAATTGACTTTGCAATTTCATATTTTTTAGGGTTAACAATAAAGATGAAACGGATATTATTTTTCAACTCTCTTATTTTGACGTTCCATTCTTGTAAATGCAATCTACATTCAGTACAACTTGTTGTATCAATATAAACCACTATTTTTTTTTCAAGAAGTATTGAGTGGTTATATCTGTTGCTATCTGCTGCATGGATAAGCATGTTTGACAAATATATTTTTTTTCCTATCCATAATTCTAACGTATTTTTAATTTCGTTATACTTTTTGTTTTTACTTTCATTCTTGCAATTCGTTAAAACTAGAATGCAAATAATCGAGTAAAATGTTATTTTGATAAGATTATTTCTTTTCATTTTTTAAATGGTAAAAACATAATACTCTTTTTCCGTCTTTTAAACTCTTAAGTGTTTTTTCGTTTAATAATGGCTTGTTTTTTAAAATCTCATAAATGCTATAATCCAGCCATGAAATGATGAATTTTTGGTTAGCAAATAAAGGAAATAACAAATTATTATATGATACTTCATGAGGTTTAAGTTGTGTAATTGAGTATTCTTTTTTTTTCATATCGTATAATAGAGTTGCTTTGCAGCCATCAAAAAAGATTTGACCAATAAGAATGTCTTTAACTATCATCGGAGTATTATAAAAATAAATAATATTCCTTTTCGTTCTTTCAACTGCAAGTTTTTCGTGGTCATATCTCAAATCTTCAGGGACTTTATTTGAACCAAAATCAAAGTAGTAATTTTCTATTAACTGCCCATTTTTCGAAAATGCAAATATGGTGTCATTTGTAGCTTTATTATACAAGATGAAATTATTCACGTCTTGAAATATATTGTCTGAACCTTTATTATCGTTATCTTTAGATTCGTAATAGAAGTATTTTTTCTCCACATTAAAATATTTATCTGTTAAGAATATTTTGTGGTTGTTTTGATCCTTTAATACTGATAATAAATACTTTTCGTTTGCTAATGCTTTAATTCCATCGACTCTAAATTGCAGCGTAGTTTGTTTAATAAAATCTCCATTTAAATTGTATTGTAATATTTTCTTTTTTGCTCGATCACATAGGTAGATTGATTTCGAATCAATATCGAAGTCACATAAATTGACATATTCACCAGGTCCCATTCCTTTATTTCCAATTTTTCGAATAAAATCACCATTTAAATTGAATTGAAATAATGATTTTGAACCGAACCGATCTAGAATGTAAATATTATTTTCATTTACAACAAGTTTATCGATTGTATTGAAGTATGAGTCGTTATCTTCTTTTATTTCCATAAAAGAAATGCTGTCAATCAAATTATTTAATATATCATTATTTTGTGTTTTCAAATAAAATACTTTTGTATTTTTTGTATTCGCATTTTGTATATTTACTTTTGCTTTTTTACAACTAAAAAGCAAAAGCGAAATAAATAAAAATATAGTTGTTTTTTTCATTTTTTTATTATTAAATTATCTATTTGTTAATTACCATTTGGCGCTGAGTAGAAGCATAAACATAATGTTACATTTTTAGCAACTTCCTAAATAACTCTCTACTGTTGATGGACTTTGACTAGCATAACATCAAAGTCTATATGGCGTTAAATTTGCTACTTATTCATATCCTTTCAACAGCTCCGAAACATTAGCTTCTGTGTTCAATTCTTGCTACATTTTCACTCCATTCTATTGTTTAGATAGGAGTTGAGGCGGAGAATATTGTTTTGTTACTTTATGAGTTTCCGCAATATTTTCCACCCCATTTCCTGTTTAATTAAACACACAAACTATTATTTACAAGCAGTTTCTGTACATGGGGCATTATTGGTAGACATACAAGCTTTCCAATCCCCTGTGAAAAACCCTTTACAATCATGAAATTCTCCAGGACCATAATTTGACGGTGTCTCACCTGCCAACGCTTCTACATTTGCCAACGCAATATTACCTTTATTACTTACTTTATTTAAATTTACATTTATTAATGCACTTACAGCAATAGCTACTACCACCAAAGCACCAAAAAATTTCTTTTTCATAAATTTTATATTAATTCTTTTATTATTAGTTTAATTCTTTTTAGACTGTATGTATCCTTTCAACTGCCTGAAGCTGTATGCTCCATTATAATTCATGTATTTTCTGTACTTTTGTCCTCCTTTCCTTTGTTAGGTGGGAGTTGGGGCGGAGTTTGTTGTCCGGGCTTTTGCGAGTATAGACAATTTTTCCGCCCCATTTTCCCTGTTGTTAGTATTTATTTTTTGTTATGGTCAAGTTACTTTTCTATCTTATTACCAGAATTATTTTATTCAATCTATTTTAGTTCTAGTAAATCAATAGTATTGTTTTATGTTCTAATTATTAAGCTTCCCACCCCGATAGAAACAATGTACAACGCTTCTGTGAAGAAAAAAATGGAATATCAGTTCAAAATTAATCGTAACAAAATTATTAAAATATGTTCTTATATTTTGATCAATAAACCTTTCAATTCTGACTCAATTCTGATTTCTCTTTACACTCCGCCTCGTTTGCACGAGCTATTCATGGTTATTTGTGTGTAACAATAAACATTATCCTCCGCCATACTGCGTTTACACACTGATTTATTGAGTTATCGCAGCTTTTCACTACGATGTTTAACTGATCGACTGCGACATCGCAGGTTTTTGGTGCGTTATCGCACTAACGGGTTATTTCCAACTATCATTATCAACTGTCAACTCTTTTTACCACCACACTTGTTTTCTTTTTTCATAGGTGAAAATACGTTCATCAGCTCCTTTTGATCTGTTATGCAATAGAAACAAAGCGTCACTTGGTACATTGTTATAAACTAACGAATCGGCTAATGCTTTTTTCTCACCCAGTGATTTCCACCCATTATTCCAATAGACTAATTCATAACTATCGCCCTGCTCTATGATATTACCATCGGTACGTGGCATAAAACGGATTTTGCTTACTCTCGCAGCTTTTGGCAATTTTAATCCAACCCATCCTCCATTGGGCACAGGGGCATCAAATCCGGTCAATATGTTTTTATCAAACACCTTTTCTTTAATAGATCCATTATCATTGCAACTACCATCTGTCCCTATCACACTTCCTGTTATCTCTTTCCCATTTTCATCGTAAAATAGTAGTTCATTAATGTTACAGTTTTTACCATCTGCCCCTATATACCTTAGATACTTGAATGCTCTCTTTTCATCAATTTTCAGATTACAGAAACTGGCATCGGTCATGCTGTTAAATGTGTACAAATCTACTGCATTCACAAAGTCAGGATTGTTTGCTCCCTGAAATCGTCCACCTATCATTCTGTCGTTGGGGCTACCATAAAATATATATGGATATTTACGGTACAAAACCAGTTGCTGTAACTTCTTAGTATCAGGTTTTAGCACCTTTATTTTTCCTGATTCGGTAAGCAAAAAAGGATTGCCTGCGGGTGTGTTTCCTGTACTGTTGTAATAAATGGGTAAATAAGCCACATTTTGTCCCATTTTATTAAATACAACGCTGTTTGACTGTATCTCACCCCAATAAATAGGCACCCAATTTTTATTATCAAACACAGTCAAATAGGCAAAATGATGATTTTCTGCCTTTTGGGGGTCAAGAATAACTTTTACATCCGATGTTTTTGTATATTCTTGCGTTACATCTATAAAATGGATGTTCTCAAACAATTTCGGAATGTCTTCCCGATTGTTATTGATAATGGCTAAACTCTGTCGGTTGATAGAATAAGTACTTCTGAAAACTTTCTCTTTCGTAAAACCCTCGAATATTGTGAATGCACCTGGTTTATTTCTGAAATAATACCTGATAATTTTCCCTTTTTCATCAATTAACACATTCCAATAGTGAGACAAGGATCGATTAGGCCATTGAGGTATAAAGTCATACGTCATGGGCATGCCCAACCCCCGCGAAACATAGGTCAGATACTGTGCTTCTTCGTGGCAACTCCCTATTTTTGTATTTATTAGGCTTGTGGCGTTAATTGACGGCATAGACCCGCCAAACTGGTGCATCTGAAAATCAAGCGTCTCGTGATAAATACGGTACGAAGCTTCAGTTGTTGTTCCCATTTTCAACTCTGTCAGATTCTCTTTTTTAGGTGCTTTTTGGAGTATTTCAAATTTCCACAATTGATTGTCGCTACCGTTGTTCTCGTTTTGAACTACTTGATTTTTATTTTTTGAGAGCTTCGAATTTATTTCCAGACATTTGCCACTTTTTCTACATACAATTCGAAAATAGCCCTTTACTTTATCCGGTACGAGTGTCCATGATTGATTCGGAAAATTATAATCCGAAAAAACAGTCAGTTCAGTTCCATTGTCTATTGATCCGGCAAGCATATCCATCACCACTTTATGATTGTCGTGCGCTATGATTTTGAAAAACCCATAATCGTTATAATCCATGATAAACTTCTGAGCATTCCGGTTTGTAAAATAGGCAGTAATAATTTTAGAGCCTAATTTGGTTGAGTCATTATCGACTGTCAAACATGCACCGTTTTGCTTATTGGATATTTTGTAGGTGGCACCCGACGAGATGGCCGACTGCCGGAATAAATAAAAATTCAGCATCGGGACTACCTTCACATAATCAATACTTAGCGTATCGGCTTTCGTTTCCAGACAAATGGTATTGACTAGTCTGTCAATTTTAATGGGCACTTTAACGATATTCGCAGTTGGTTTTTTCCAGCCACCCGTTCTTTTCAGCACTACGGGAATTGTATCGACATTATTGATGATTATATTCATCTTAGCGTCCTTCCCTCCATTATAATGCTGAATCAGCAAAAGCTTTTCGCCCGGTTCGGTACATACATTTTCAAAAATCAACTTGTCTTTCGCTGTAATAGTTACTGCTTTATAGTTGGATGCAGAAAATTTTTCTTCTACGGTTGCTTTACCGAATAAGGCATTTTCAGCTTCGTACAAATTGCCGGTTTCAAAATAGATTTTGTCCAGTTGGGGTTTAAATCGCTTTTCGATAAGGGGACTCCAAAGGGATAATTTTTCGTCGTATACCCTATAAGGCAGTACATATTCGCAAAAAGCATCGAAAGAATAATTGCGATGCCAGGAAGTAGCTTCCCAGGCTTTAAAAACCTGATCGATATGCTGAATAAGAAAATTTGCACGAATATATTGCAGATCAGGTTGCTTGTTGAAACTAAATTTAATTCTCAGGGAATCAACACCCCGATTGTACACTGCACTCCTTTCATCTGGCAATGCCTTTCCCATTATTCTATATAGTTCCTCCAGTTTATTTAC
>Ga0302296_1002675_pt1 | contig 11847 bp, 13 predicted proteins | sample III_Fen_N3_1_FD_194546 | JGI IMG/M metagenome (GOLD analysis project Ga0302296, IMG submission 194546) | Peat permafrost microbial communities from Stordalen Mire near Abisko, Sweden - III_Fen_N3_1 | ecosystem: Environmental > Terrestrial > Soil > Wetlands > Permafrost | place: Sweden: Abisko... | reverse complement strand
TATGCTAAGATTTAATCCCCGTTCTGGGGTTTTGGGAAAATGCTCGGATAGAAATTGAGGTAAGACCTATTATTAATGGCTTGAGTTTACCCAAAACATGATTGTTTTTAATCATCATTAAAACTTTTGATTATGAACTTTAAGAACTTTGTTGGAATCGATGTTTCCAAAGGAACCTTTGATATTGCATTGTTACGTGAAAGTGCTGCCAATTCAATAGTTTCTGCACAGTACACTAATGATTTTCACGGATTGGTAAAACTTGAAGAGTTTGTGAAAAAACAAGGATTAAACATGGATGAAACCTTGTTTTGCATGGAACATACAGGTATTTACTGCCGACTGTTGTCTCATTACCTTGTTGAGAATAAGTATCATGTTTGGTTAGAAATGCCAGTGCAAATCATCCGCTCACTTGGTATACAGCGTGGCAAAAATGATCGTATCGATGCTGTTCGAATTGCTCAATATGCCTGCCTAAAGAAAGACAAGGCTGTGCTTTGGCAACCACCCCGCGAAATAGTCAACCAGATCAATGATATGCTGACCTTGCGCGACAGGCTTATTGAATCCCGTAAATCATTAAAACAGCCTATAAAGGAGTTCGTCGATGCAGGATTTAAAGACACGGCAAAACTGATCGAAAACATGTGCTGCAACACATTAAAAGCACTTGACAAGGAGATTGAGCAGATTGAAAAAGAGCTTGATAAGATAATTAAAAAGGATTCAAACCTGAAAAAATTATTTAAACTGGCAACCAGTGTTCCTGGAATAGGCAAGATAACAGCCTTAACCTTATTGTATTTTACAAATGAGTTCAAACTCTATACAAATGCAAATCAATTGGCCTGTTATTGCGGAGTGGCTCCATTTGAACGCACTTCTGGAACTTCAGTCAAGGGAAAATCCAGGGTGAGTAGTTTCGCAAATAAAAGGTTGAAGAAACTACTTCATTTAGTTGCCATGTCAACGATCTCATGCGATAAACAGTTATCTCAATATTATCAACGCAAAGTAAATGAAGGTAAAAACAAGATGCTGGTTATAAATGCAATCCGGAACAAAGTACTTCATCGATTGTGCTCAGTAATAAAAAGAGGTACACCTTATCAGGTAGAATATCAAATAGCATAAAAATATATCAAAGAACGCTTGGTCAAACCATAGAAATCTTTAGCGTCTTTGCGCGACTTTGTCTTTTGGTTCACGCAAAGACGCTGAGTTCGCAAATTAGGAAATAGATTTATCCATCGCCTCAATTCAATAAACACGACATTATTTAATTCGCTATACTTAAATGAAAAACGGAAATCAGCAACCTCTCAAAACACATGCTCCCCATGAATATCCAACACCAAATCCTGCAATAAGTATATTAGAATTTTCGGAATAGATATCTTGATTTCTTACACGAGCAAGGGCAATAGGTATCGTTGATGAAACAGTATTTCCAATATCTTCCATGTCGATATAGAACTTTTCTTTGCTTATCGAGCAAAGTTTTCTAATGGTATTGAGCATAAATTTATTTGCCTGATGAAATACGAAAAGATCAACTTCAGACAATTCCAACTCATTTTTCCTCAGCGTGGCGCTAACCAATGCAGGTACTGCATCCAATGTGAAATTAAAGATCTCCGAACCATTCATATACAGATAATCCGGTGATTGGAATGAACCGCCCTCGTCTGTTTTATTTGAATTTCCCTTTTCAAATAGTCGGGAGCAACCAGTCTGAATGATTAAATTATTGGCACCCCGACCATCGGTTCCTAAGACAAAATCCTTAATCTCTGCAAATCCATCAGTCGAAATAAGAGAAGCAGTAGCTCCATCACCAAAAATAGATCGATTACCTTTGTCTTGTGAATGGATATATTTGGTGTACGTTTCAGCGGTCAAGAGCAAAATATTTTTTGCAATATTTGCAAATATTAATCCTTTTGCTAAGGATAGCCCATATACATATCCGGAACAGCCCAGATTAAAGTCAAGCGCACCAGCAGTTGTTGGAATACCCAGTTTGTTTTGGATTAAACATGCAGTTGTAGGCAAAAAATAATCCGGACTTTGTGTGCAAAGTAATACAAAATCAATAGTTTCAGGATTAATTTTGTATTCTGTAAAAAGCTTTTCTGCTGCTTTCACAGCCATGTCACCAGCTGTTTCATCATTTGCAGAAATATGCCTTTGGTTAATTCCCACTTTATCTGACACCTTTTCTTCATTCCACTCTGGAAACTCTCTAACTAATTCTTTATTAGTCAATATTTTATCTGGCAAATAGTATGAAATATTTTTAATATAAGCCTTCATTGGTATTATTTTAAAGTTAAACCACCATCTAAAATCAAATTGGATCCGGTGACCCATTTTGTTGCATCGGATAATAAATAGATAACAGAATAAGCCACATCTTCCGGATTCCCGTATCCTAACGGATATCTCTTCTCATCTTCTTTAAGCTGATCCTCGTCCACGTCAAACTTTTTAAGAAGTGGTGTATATACCATTCCTGGTAATACACAATTCACCCGAATTCTTTGTGGACTCATCTCAAGCGCAAGAACTTTAGCATACGAAGATAAGGCTCCTTTTGATGCGCTATAAATGGCATTTCCGACTTCTGCGACTATGCCTGCAGCGATGGAGGATATAAAAACTATTGATGCAGCTTTATTAATTTTTTTTTTGCTTAGCAGAAGGGTATTGATGTTAATGTTGGCAAAAAAATTTATCTCAAATACTTCATCAAGATCTTGTCTTTGAATGTATTTTGCTGGGCATGTTCTTTGAGTTCCGGCACAATAAACAACTCCATCAAGTTTTGGCATATTCTCAATAAATTCGGAAACTGCCTCTGAAATATTCAAATCCAACACTTTTAATTGATGACCTTCTCCTGTTAGTAAGGCCATTGTCTCTTCCAGCCGCTTTGTGTTACGACCAGTTAAGATTATTTTTGCACCCAATTTAGAGCATTCAATCGAGGTGGTTTTTCCAATACCAGAAGAGGCCCCTGTTATCAGAATTGTTTTACCTTTTAACGAGAATGGATTATCCATATCTTTGTTACGATCTTAAAGCTACAATTAAATACAAATCATTAAGGGTTTGGGAAGTGCGAATATCTTCCCCTTTTAGTTTTACATCATATTCCTCATCCACCATTGCAATAACCGATAATGCGATTAGTGATGACCATTCATCAATTTCCCTGAATTTGGTCTCTGTTTTGAAATTCCCAGGATCAGTATCATCGAACTGAGCTGCAAAATTTGCAATAAAATGGTTTATATCCATAGAGTTAGACTTGTTAATACCGAATAAAAGGCAAAGCATGGGGTACTGAATAAATAACTGATTTCTTTTCTTCAAATAAATCCACACTTCCGGAAAAATTGTTTGTTGTAATACTGATTTTCAAAAGTACTCCACCAATTCTGATATATTGGTTTTCGCCAAAGAAAGCATCGCTGATCCCCATGACAACCCGGCTCCGAAACCCGACATCACCACACAATCCCTTTTTGTGTATTTTTCAGGATCGTGCATTTCCGTTACAATCGTTAACGGGACGGAGGCCGAACTTGTATTTCCAAACCGATCCATGGAGTAAGGTGTCTTTTCTGCGGGAATTTTCAACCGTTTGGCAAAGAAGTTGGTCATAAACCTGTTGGCCTGGTGGAAAACCATTACGCCAATATCCTCCAGCGTTTTTCCGCTAAAAGCAACCAGATTTTTAATATCTGAAGGAACGACCCTTATGCCGAAATTAAATACGTCCATACCTATCATCTGGATTTGTTCACCAGTCGAAATATTACCATCTTCATCTTGCTTTTCTTCAAAACCCTTTGAACTACTCGGATTTCTGGCACCACCGTATGGAATTTGCATAATATTTGCCCCACTGCCATCAGAATTCAATGAAAACCAGGAATCCGAATAGTCACCCTTCTCAATCAGGGTTGCGGTTCCCGCATCACCAAATAGAGGCACCGTCACTTTATCTTTCTGTGAAATTATTTTAGACAAAGTTTCTCCCACCATCAATAATATCCTATTTACACCCATTTGTGCAGCAAATGAAAAGGCAATCGATAAACCATAGACATACCCGGAGCAGGCCAGATTCACATCGAATGCAAAACATTCTTGTTTTAATCCCAGGCGATGTTGTAAACTGGCAGAAGTAGGAGGAACTTTGTAATCCCCTGTCTGGCTAATAAAAATAACCCCGTCAATTGTTTTCGGATCTATTTCATTATCTTTCATTAACTGTTTAGCGGCTTTAAAACACAAATCAGAAGTACAAACTTCTGGCTCAGCATAACGTCTTTGATTAATGCCAATGGAATGGATGACTTTTTGAATATCAGCTTCTGGTATCAAATATTCTAAATCATTATTATCCATCATTTTAGGAGGAACACAAGCAGAAATTGCCTTAATTCCAACCCCATGAAAAGTGATATTCGCCATACCATTATTTATAAAAGGGTGAAACCACCATCGATGATTAAATTAGTCCCGGTTACCCAGGCACTTGCATCAGATAAAAGGTAGATTATAGCGAAGGCAATATCTTCGGGTTTTCCGTACCTTTTTAATGGATAGAGTTTCATGTCAGCTGCGAGTTGTTCAGAAGTAAGATCATCCCGATATATTAGTGGCGTTTCTGTCATTCCTGGTAAAACACAGTTCACTCGTATTTTTTTTGAAGCCAATTCGAGTGCCATATTTTTCACCATTGAACCAACAGCACCTTTTGAAGCTGCATATGCTGATTGACCTTTGGTTGCAATAATAGGCCCACTTATTGAGGATATAAATACCACAGAACTTTCTTTGTACAATTTCTTTGCTTTAATTAACTTCTGGGATAATAGTACCGGAGCTATTAGATTAATATTGAAAATTGAGGACAGGGCAGCCTGATTGATAAATTGAAAAGGTAATGTTTTTGCAATTCCGGCAGCATTTACTAACCCATTGATTTCAGGCAAATTGCGATTAAGGTTATTCAGGTCTTCTTCAACGCAAAGATCTGCTATAAATCGAAGGTGACCATTCCCTTTCAGTTGATCAAAAGTTTCATCCAGGCGCTGTTCATTACGACCAGTAATCATAACAGTTGCGCCCATCTTTGAACATTCAATCGCAGTAGCTTTTCCGATACCTGATGAAGCGCCTGTAATCAGAATGTTTTTACCAGATAATGAAAATGGATTATATGGTACACTCATTTTGACATGACAAATTCAAACAAATCTTCTACCGTAGTGCAATTCCGAATTTCTGTCCCAGTTATAGTTTTCCCATAACTTGTTTTTGCAAAAGCGATAATGCATAATGCAGTAAAAGAACTCCACTCCTCTAATTCCCGAAATTTCGTTGTTGACGAAAATTCTGTAGCATCAGTATCATCAAACTGTTCTGCTAATTTTGCTATAAAGTTCTGTAAATCCATAATTTCATTTATAATTTAAGAAATGATTTAATATCATTATGTCTGCTTATAAAGTATTTGTGATAGTTTTTTTGTAAAATATCTAAACTTAGTCGTTCATTTTCGGGATATAAAATTCTTTCATGCTCAATCACTTCATCCGGAGAAAATCGAAACCCAATAATTTTAGCCGGATTTCCGACTACAATAGCATATGGTGGTATTGATTTACGACAAACGGTGCCACTGCCAATTACAGCTCCACGACCAACAGTTATTCCAGATAATAAAGTGACATTGGAATACATGCCAACATCTTCTTCTACAATCACATCTCTTGCCTCCTGTATATCCATATAGCCACCTTTTTTCAGAAAGAATTCACCAACAAAAAAAGGATGATTTCCTGTAACCACAGTTAAGCCTTCAGCTGTTGCAGAATTCTTTTTCATAATGAATTTCGCTTTCGTGGTGATGATGACAGAATGTCCAAGGATATGGGTGTTTTCATAAAGGTAGACATTCTCTATTCCCTTGATTAAAATTGGAAACCTCACCCTTGCCGATGGATGAATATATCCAAATTTGGATCTTCTTACCTGAAAATAATTCCGATAAATGCCATTAATGGCTGACAGAAATAAATTTAAAGAAATTATTTTCTTTAATGCAGTCATTTGATTATATATAATTAATTATGATAGATCGTACTGTACTTTAAGTAAAAGTTATTTGAGAAAACATTGAATTTCTTTACACCTAAAAACAGAAGAAAAGATTTTTTTTGTGTGGTTTATAAATTTATTCAAAATAAAACATTCCCAAAACGGTGTAGAGAGATGATTATCATCCATTTCGCAATTTGAATTTATCGCATAAGTCCTGTTCTGCTTTTGATCTCGTTCATTAAAAGAGACCTTCCAGAAAATGTCCTTAGCAGCTTGAACCGTATCCAGATTTTATGCCATCGGGAAAAATAGTGCAAAAATTCGCGGCTCAATTTAAAATCCGGCAAGTGAAATTCAGTAAATTCAGTTTGTATCTGTTGATCATTAACATGAACAGAGGTAAAAGCATTAATACCCTTACAATGCGTTCCAGATACGCTAAAACCAATATTCTGGATATATGAATGACCAGGATAAACCGAATATTTATTTCTCCTGAAATGGTCGAAAGTCCAACAAATATACCATGAATCATTTTTATTGTTAATTGAATCTAACAACATTTTGGGCATATCGGCTCCGCAACTGCGACTAAATTGTTTCAGTACCTTTGAATCTGACTTAATTTCATTCCCTATTATTTTCTTATCAAAGATACCTGGATTCCAACGATTTTTCCAGGTAGCCCATCCCCACGAACCTGGTCGAATTTGAAAATAGACAGCATTTTTATCATTAAGCGACAATGAATAAGCACTAATGGACTGCACATTTTGCTCCTGCTCGTAAAAATCCAACGCTTGATTCGTGAAATTCAGAAAATTTGGGGCAGTAATTAGATCGTCTTCCAAAACGATTATTTTTCCGTATTTTTCAAAAATTTGAGTGACACCATCAATAATAGAATTTGCTAATCCTTTGTGATTTTTTGATTCAACAATTACGACTGATTTAAAACCATGAATCTTATGAAGGAACTCTCTAACCTCTTTAACTTTATAAGCAGATTGCTCATCTTTAAAACCGTCAGAAAAAACAAACAACTCACTTTGTGCTGTTAGGTAATTTTGCTGCAAAGATTCAACAGTATACCGAGTTTCCATCAGACGATTATACGTAAATAGACAAATTGGAGCCAGCATCTTATATATGAAATAATTCTATATAAATTTAGACAAACTATATTTTAATATGCTAATAATCCCGTTTTCCTTTACCAGGCGAAAAAGTCTTGGTATTGAATGGCTGAATGCATTTCTAAAAATATACTGATCAGCTTCACGATCAATTATTTTTAATGGATGCTTTAAAGGAAAACGAATCGAATTTAACGATGATGGCTCTCTTCTGGAGTCTATTAGAAAAGCATGGGTACCACTGTTTACGAATCCAATATTGATTATCAGATTGGTGTTGGGAACAATCGCGATTCCTTTATTTTTCCAGATAGCATAAAACCACTGATAGTCCCAAATATTTTTCTTCTTTGATTCTACCATTTTAATTTTATTTTTCCAATATAATTTTTCTTTTGAACTTTGAAAAGCATGATCCAATACCCCTGAACTAAAAGCCATTTCAAAATCTGGCACGTCATATCTGAATTGGCTCCATGCTCTCCGCCAACTAGCCCAACCCCAAGTAAGAGGATAATTGGAGAAATAATAACTTGCATTACCTCGCCTATAGCCATTTTGCATGTTCGTACCTGAAATCAGGAAAACAGTATCATCAGCTTTATACATTTCAAGTAATTCGCTGCAAAAACCGAAAAAACTTAGTTCAGGCATACAATCGTCTTCGAGAATAATGCCATCTTCCACTTGCTCAAAAAACCAGCTTATTGCAGAGCAAACTGCAAATCCACATCCCAAATTTTCATCTCGAAACAAAGTTTTTACTTCGCACTCCCAGTCTACCTGTTTGATAATCTCCCTAGTTTGTTGACAATTGATAATATCCTCTTCCCTATCAGGTCTGGGGCCATCAGCTGCAATATAAAAATACCGAGGCTTTACTGCCTTAATCTGATTAAAAACCTTTTGGGTAACTTCTGGTCTGTTAAATATTAGGAGAAGAATAGGTGTATTAAAGTTCAGAATCATAAAATTCGAATATTTTAACTTTTGAAAGTAAATAAATAATTTAAGATTTTTTTATTGTAAAAAACTTTTTATACCAAATTATTCTCTTTATAACCAAAATGGCCTTTGATTTTTTGTGGTATCATATTAGTATAAGGAAGACTATAATCTTTGTCGATATTATATATAATAATTACCAATAACTACCTCCATCAATTTTTACTGAATTATTGGGAACTTCATTTTTTAATGGGCGAGTCCAGTGTTCATTCATAAGCCTCGAAATTTGCGGATGTTCCTCCCATCGTTTACCTTTTATTCCAAATAGAATTTGTAATGCACCGCCTAATAAAACAGCCTTTTTCCCTTTACGTTTTACATGAGCCGCCAATGGAAAACCATAGGCTCCACAACCAATTAAGGCAATATCAAAATCGACATTATCCATTTGTGTTTTCATATATTCTAAAGCAATAAACCAATTTTCAAACTCAGGCTTATTGTTTGCTATAGATTGTACTGCTTTGATTGTGATTAACCGGAATTCAGGAAGAATGCTCGGATTTTCAAAAAGTAATTCTCGTTTTGAATATTGGCTCTTAATGCTATCTTCAAAAGGGTGAATTACTAAAACTCGTTTATTCCTAAGAACTTCAGACCATGGAGAAACATGATAATAAGGCTCTAAATCTTGGAGTCTAATTTTTATAGCTGAATTTAATTCTTTTGCAAAAAGTTTTTCCTCTTTTCTCCAAGACCCAAGAACATCTACTTCTTTCATGTCATTAATCATTTCCTCCAAAAATTTAATAATATTCTTTTCATTCGAAGGATAAAATCCAGAAAGCGTCGACATTTTGTTTATGATCACTCCTCTTTCAAAATATTGAATGGTCTTTTTTATTGGATTCTTTGAATTAATAAAGTTGGACATAGCCAAGAGTTCAGTTGAGCCTATACGAGCGATCATAGAAGGCTTTTCACTCAATAGCTCATTTTTAATAATATCCGAAGCTTGCTGACCTGTATAATCAGCAGATTTCGATGAATTACTATAAATGTGAAAAACTTTTTGCAAAAAATTCATTTCATCATTTTTTATATTGATCAAATAAAACTGGGGCTAGTGTTCTTAACCATAATGAAATTAAAGAATGAGGATAAAATAATGGGAAGTGCTTTCTAATGTAATAAAGATACTCATGATATGCCAAACCCTTAGGGCTTTTTAAATATTCAATACGCTTATTTAATGACACTTTAGATGGCAACCAGTTATTCCCGTGATCATCTTGACAAATGCCGCCAATTTCGGGAGCCACCCATAATGGTATTTTATTTTCATAGGCAGTAAGCGTATAATCAAAATCAGCAATTCCATGTGTGAATTTTATATCGAAGATGCCTATTTGCTCAACAACCTCCTTACTTATCCACAAAATATTAGCATTTGCAAAATGACAAACTTGCGGAAATTTTGATGGAATTATCAATTTACTCCTCATAAGCAAATGATTCTTTGTAATTATTCGTCCGCCATATGAAACTTCATGTGTATTATTATCTTTAGTCGATCCCACATAAACACCACTTTTACCTGTATTACTCAGTGAGAAAAAATGAGTGTTAACTAAATTCACTAAACAATCCTTCAAAATCACAACGTCATCATTCAACAATAAAAACGCATTAAAGTCATCATTTTGCAAAGCAAAATTCCACGCTAAACGCATCCCTCCTGCCCAATATAGATTACCATTACCATGTATAATTTTTACTTGCGGAAAACGTGCTTTAATAGAGTTTGCTGTCCCATCCGTAGAATCATCATCTACTAAAAATACATCAAATTTATGATTACTAGGCATTTGGCAAGCGAACAAAGAATTTAAGCAATTTGTTGTTTTCTCGCGCCTGTTATGACAAGTGAGAAGTACAGCTATTTTTTGCATTTTACTGATACAATGAGATCTTTAAATTTAGGTTCATTATATAATTTTAAGAAATTTAGCAGGATTCCCACCCCAAATTTCATTCGCAGGAACGCTTTTTGTTACCACCGAACAAGCTCCAATAATTGCGTTTTCACCAATAGTTACACCTTTCATTATTGTGCAATTTGCACCTATAAAAACATTATTCTCAATTAACACTGCTGCATGTTTTGTTAGGTAATTATCATTTCTCAACCTGCTTTCGACATTAATTGGATGGTAATCACTATCATAAATGCAAGTACCTCCACCTATGTTAACATTATTGCCGATTACAATTTGTTGCATACATGCAATTGCAGTAGCACTTATACCAACATTCAAACCAATTTTTAAAATACCTGAATTATTGACTGATAGAATACATTTTTGATTTCGTCCGATTGGATTGGATTCAATGGTATTATTCATTTTAAAACCATCCCCAATAACACACTTAGAATTAAGATTTACTGTCACATAAGGAATACCGTTAGTTTTAAATGATCCAAAGGATACATTGTTACAGTACAATAAAATCCATGTAAAACCGTAGTTTAATGGTAAACGAATTAAATAAAATATCTTTCGAATTATTTTAAAAACGTATATTATTACTATTCTCATTTGATTTCTTCCTGATTCTATGTAATATCATCTTGTAGCTCATCAAGTAATTGATCAGCAGAATATTCATTTCTTAATTTATTAATGAACCATAATCCCCATGTTTTTCCAGCATCTTCATTTACACTTCTTTTTTTGTAAATTCCATTTATATAGCTAATAAAAATATCCCGATGCTCTTGCATTAGTTCAATCGCTTCATTTCTAATTCCAATTGGATCAATGTTTCTTTTCTTCATTATATCAATTTTATTTTGAACATCTTCTTTAGTATCTAAACAAATAGCAGAATTTTTGGAATTAAAGAAAACATCCCGACCACCTCGCGAAACTGTTGAAACAACTGGTATTCCACATAAAAGATATTCAATAGATGCATACATCGCTCCTTCAATTTTTGATAAAGCCAAACCAATATGAGACTCATTATAAATTTTGCAAAGTTCATCATTATTAAACATCCGTGGCGACGATTCATCTTCTATGAAATTTAGCCAAATGGCTCCCTTTAGAAGTTCCTTTACCTGCGAATAATATTCAACATTGTTGAAATTATATGTAACTAGAACCAGTTCGTCAATATTCTCACATAAATAGTGCCTTTTAAACTCGCGTAATACTGCATTATAAACAGCATTAAAACGCTTCGTTTGCCCAGGAAGGATATTAAACACAGTCTCATCAACAAATGCATTATGATTACAGTATATACAATTTACACCAAGCCATTTCAGATAATTATATTCTTTAAGAGTATTGCAAAGTATATGTATCTTGATATTTGGATATAAAATGTAGTTTCTAAAAATTATATACAAAAGTTTTGTAATATCTTTAAAATTTTCAGTCGACCACCATAGTCCACATAAAATATCAACACGACTTTTTATTTTGGTATTAATCAATTTTGAAATACTGCAAACTTGTTCAGATGTATTTAGAGCTATAATTCTGTGCCTTCTATCAATTACTGTCCCAAAATAAAATTCGGGATCGCGAACGGAAAATTTACGAAAAATAGATTCGAACATATTATTTAA
>Ga0302296_1002674_pt1 | contig 11850 bp, 10 predicted proteins | sample III_Fen_N3_1_FD_194546 | JGI IMG/M metagenome (GOLD analysis project Ga0302296, IMG submission 194546) | Peat permafrost microbial communities from Stordalen Mire near Abisko, Sweden - III_Fen_N3_1 | ecosystem: Environmental > Terrestrial > Soil > Wetlands > Permafrost | place: Sweden: Abisko... | reverse complement strand
CCGGAAAGTTAATTTATGCATACGTGACCTACTCGTTGATGATGATCGTTTATTCGATGATCAATGTACCATATGCTTCCTTGCTAGGAGCCATTTCTTCCGACCCTACGGAACGAAATTCACTTTCTTCTTACCGCATGTCATTTGCATTCATCGGAAGTTTTGTAACCTTCATGTTACTGCAACCGCTGATTGATTTCTTTTCCAAAACATTTGGGAACCAAACTATAGCGCAGGCTGCAAAAGCAGCAGAATCTTCAATAAGTACTTCTCCGGCTGGATGGGTAATGGGTGTTGGCACAATTGGAATGATTTGTATTGTCCTGTTTATGTTGTGTTTCAGCTGGACCAAAGAAAGGGTCATACAAATTGAGAGTGAAGATAATATTTCGGTCAAGAAAGATTTGAAAGATCTGTTTCATAATTCTCCCTGGTGGATTTTGGTTGCAACAGGTTTGGCTGCTTTACTTTTCAATGCCGTTCGCGATAGTGTTGCTATTTACTTTTTCAGAGACTATGTACAATCCAACTTTAAAATGGCTGGAACAGGCTGGGATATGACTACTATTTACTTCCTGGTTGGCCAGGCTGCCAACCTGATCGGAGTTATGGCTGCGCCAGCCATTTCAAGAAAATACGGCAAGAAAAGGACGTATATGATTGCCATGTTAATTGCCGGGGTATTAAGCACAGGCTTCTATTTCATTCCGAACAGTATCACCTGGATTCTGATTTTCCAGTTCATGATCTCTATTTTTGCCGGATATGTTCTGCCATTACTGTGGTCGATGTTTGCCGATATTGTAGATCATCAGGAATTACTTACTGGACGTCGTGCGACAGGTTTGATTTTCTCTTCCTCTTCCATGTCACAGAAACTGGGATGGGCTCTTGGTTCAGCAATGAGTGGCTGGATTCTGGCAGTGTTCCATTATATGCCTAATGCATTGCAACAAAGTTCGGAAACAATTTTTGGAGAGCACATCATGATCAGCTTAATGCCTGCTGTATGCTGTGTCCTGGCTTTTGTAGGCATGCTATTTTATCCGCTTTCGGATAAAAAAGTCAGGGAAAATTCAGAACAACTCACGCTGAAAAGAAATAAGTAATGAGAATTTTAAAAGTCGTAATTTAATCGACAGACAATTATTTCTACCACAGATTACGCAGATTACGCAGATTGAAAAACTACTTAGTTTCTTAATCTGTGAAAATCTGAGTAATCTGTGGTGATATTACTTAACACTTAATCACATTAGTATGAACTACAAACTTTCGGAACTCAAGCAGCAGGTTAAAGAAGTCCTGACGAATAATATAATGCCCTTCTGGTCAGTGAAAATGGTCGATGGAGTAAATGGTGGCTTCTATGGACAGATAGATGGAAATAATCAGATACATCCTATGGCCGATAAAGGAGGAATCCTGAATGCACGTATTCTATGGACATTCTCATCTGCTTACCTTCAGGAAAAAAATCCAATCTACCTTGAAATGGCTAATCGGGCAAAAGCCTATATCCTGGCCCATTTCTTTGATAACGAATTCGGAGGAACCTATTGGAAACTTTCTTATGAAGGCAACCCAGTTGATACCAAGAAGCAGATTTATTCACAGGCATTTTTCATATATGCCTTTACCGAGCATTACCGAGCATCTGGGGATGAATCAAGTCTTCAGACGGCTATCGAATTGTTTCGTATGATCGAAAAGCACAGTTTCGACCCCGAACTGAACGGTTACTTCGAAGCATACAGCCGTGACTGGGTCTTACTGGAAGATCTGCGACTAAGCGATAAGGATGAGAATGAGAAAAAGACCATGAATACGCACTTGCATATTCTGGAAGCGTATACAAACCTTTACCGTGTTTGGAAGGACGACCGACTGGCAACTCAATTGAGAAACCTGATTCTTATCTTTACCGATAAGATTGTCAATCAGACGACCAATCATCTGAATCTTTTCTTTGATGAAAACTGGAATTCAAAATCTGTAATTGTTTCCTATGGTCATGATATTGAAGCTTCATGGCTGATTGATGAGGCTGCCCGTGTATTGGGTGATGGTGGATTGCTGATCAAGGTTCAGAAGATTTGTGTTGCGATTGCTGAAGCTGCCTGCGAAGGTTTGCAGCCCGACGGAAGCCTGTATTATGAGAAGAATGAAGCTATTGGTCATCTTGATAAAGACAGGCACTGGTGGGTACAGGCCGAAGGTGTGCTGGGCTTTCTGAATGCCTGGGAACTGACGGGAAATGACCAATGGCTTTTAAAAGCTCAGAATTGCTGGAAATATATTTCAGAAATTATTATTGATAAGGTAGGAGGGGAGTGGTTCTGGAGTATTTCAGATGCAGGTGTCCCAATCCTGAGTGGCGATAAGGCCGGATTCTGGAAATGTCCCTACCACAACAGCAGAATGTGTCTTGAGATCATGATGCGTGTAGAATAGATCACTTTTGATTATCAGAGAGCGTTTCACCGAAAGTGAAACGCTCTCTACATTATAAATTATAATGAATCAGAAACAGATTTATGTGATTACAGGTGGTCCTGGATTTGGGAAAACTGAACTTGTACAGGAATTACGGAAGACAGGTTTTCTTTGTTCGGATGAGTATGCCCGTGATTTGATTGAGGCTCAACTGATATCGGATGGAGATATTCTCCCCTGGAAAAACCCTAAGCTTTTTCAGCAGGAAGTCTTAAAACAGCGGATTGACTTTTTTGAATCCGTTCCTGATGGAACGTTTGCCTTCGCTGACCGTGGAATCCCGGATCAACTGGCATTTGCCCATTATAAAGGATTCGGTTCTCCTGAAATTTTAAGCCAATGTGCACTTAATTACAAGTACGCCCGGCAGGTTTTTGTTTCTCCACCCTGGCCGGAGATATTTGTAAACGACAGTATTCGCACTGAAACATACGAAGAGGCTGTTCGGATTCACCAGGCAATTATTGATACCTATATTGGCTTGAATTATAAGATCATAGAGTTACCTTTATTATCGATTGGTGAACGAATCAGATTTATGCTTCAAGTTATAGGTGAAGAACCTACCAACTAATACAAACCGACATAACTTATCTTCTTTCCAATTTTTCATTTTCATTTTCATTTTCATAATGACTATTTTCTGTTTCCTGAAAATAAACAAGGGCAGATAAATCTGCCCTTGAAAGGTTCTACCGGAATTGATTGATTATTTCTTTTGACCGATAGGGTTTTTTATGAATTATCAAAATCCAATCGGTTATAAAACTTCTTAATGTATGACTTTAGTATGTGTTGACTCCTGTTTATTTATTAATTCGCTTGATTTTCTTCTATATAAGCGTTTTAATTTTCATATAAAAGATGAAGCTTAACTGAAAGGAATTGTGGATCATATCAATACAGTCTTTCTCCGATTGCAGATTTAAGTTTATAAATATTCACTGTAAAGTCAATTTTTGATTTAAGCACCATCAGCCGGCTTTCTGATACAGCAGTTGACCCATCCAGTAATTCAAGGTTTGTAATCACTCCCGAATCGAAACTTACTTTGGCCAGCGCATAGGCCTGTGTGGCCTGCCTCAGTTGTAATTCAGACTGATCCACCTTTTTCTGAGAGGCTTGCAGGTTCGATTGTGATTCAACTACTTCTTCAACAATATTCCTGCGGACTATCTCGGTTTCCTGGTCATTGACCTGGATAGCCGATTTGGCCTGAAGCTGATTATACATTTTCCTGTGGCCATCGAAAATCGGGACTTTTACCCCAATTCCGGCAACGAAGTTGGCTCTCGGGTCATTCATGTAAGGAATATATCCATTCTTTACCCCACCCGTTAAAAAGCCGCTCAAAATGGGCTTGTTCTGATAGTCGGTGATGCTATACCGCATTTCTGCAAGTTTCGCCTTTTCGCTGGCCAGTTTCATCTCATCCCTGTTCTGCAGGGCAGCAGCAATCAATGCCTCATTTTGCATGCCGGGAAGCGTAATGGTTAATTCTTTTCTTACCTGCTCTGGGCTTGAAACAGGCTTGCCCAACAACGAATTGAGCTGATAAGTCTGTACCTGTTTTGCAGTCTCAAGATCGGTTTTCTGATTTTCAATAGCCGAAATCCTTACCTGGGTCGACAATATTTCGTATTGGGTAGCCGAACCCGTTTCGAGTTTCTTTTGGATGAAGCGAAGATGTTCATTTAAGGTTTTTATTTGTTCATCTTTTATTTTTATAGCTTCCTGAAGGTAAACGAGTGCATAATAGTTGTTAATGACTGCTTTTGACAGCCTTTGTTTGACTTCTTCAATCATCTGTATATTGAGTTCTTTGCCTTGCTTCTCCAAAGAAATATTCTTTTCGGTCTTGCCAAAATCAGAAATAGTCTGGCTCATATTAAACCCTGCTGAATAATTATCATGAGGCATTAAACTGAATGATCCCATATTTGGGATTGATATATTTTCGATAGGACCAATTCTTGAATAAGAAGAAGCAAATTCAACATTCGGCAGGGTAGCTGATTTGGCATACCCAATTTTTGCATCCGAATTGTTCAGATCTTCCATGGCTTTCTTTACTAAAGGATGATTTTGAACAACCTCACTGATGATCGATTTTAACGATAACGAATCGGCATCAAGCGATTGGCTTTTTACTGTTCCGACAGATAGTAAACCTGCTACTGAAAGCAGGGTTAAAATGAATCTCTTGAATTTATGTGTCATAAAATTAAGCATTTACTGGTGATTTTTTATTTCCGACTCGCATAATAATTACCGGGACAATCCCTAAAAGGGTGATCATGGCAGCAATCCAGAAATCGTCGTCTATACCCGCAATATAAGCCTGCTTGCTAACATGCGACATAAGCATGTATTTTCCTTGCTGGACTGCTGCCGCCATATTGGATCCCACGTGCTGCTGTGCAAAATAGGCCAGATTTGCAGCTGTATTCCTGAATTCCTGTGATCCGGCTTGAATGGCTGCTCCATACATTTGTGCATGAAAATTTATCCGCGTAGCCAGAATCGTGGTGAACATAGCCACTCCCAGACTGCCTCCGATTTGCCGGATGGTATTGGTAATTCCTGAAGCCTGGGCCATTTTATCCCTCGGCATGGTAAGCAGCGATAGGGCACTTAAAGGGGTATAAATGATTCCCATGCCAAATCCCCGCAAATAAAGCGAAGTCATGACAAAACTGTGTTCCGAAAGATAGGACAGCCGGGAGTTGAGAATGAAACTCACGGTAAGGGCAATCACCCCCACAATCATAGGCGTTTTTGGATTGAAATTATCCGATATTCTACCGGCAATGGGCGACATCATTCCCTGAATGATTCCGACAGGCAGGAAGACCGATCCTGCCTGGAGAGCCGTGTATCCCATCGAGTTCTGAAGATAGAGCGGAAGTAAAAATGTACTTCCAAACATACCCATACTAAAGATTATCATGACGAGGTTACCCATCCCAAAGTTGTAGTTCTTCAGTAATCGCAATTCAATTAGGGGATTATCCGTTGTAAGCTCCTGGGTGATAAAAATGGCTCCCGAGACTATCGAAATGGCGAAACAGATCAGGATATATGGTGCATGCCAACCGGCTGAATTCGTGGCTGCGTTTCCTTCCGACAAGGCGTAAAGCAGAACGGGCAGGAAAATGACCACCGAGAGAAATCCAATCAGGTCGAATCTTCCCGCGCGGGGATTTATAAATTCCCGTTGAATGAGAACCGTAAATACCATGGCTGCAATTCCAAAAGGGATGTTCACATCAAAAATGAGTTGCCAGCTAAAGTTATCCACAAGGTATCCGCCAATAAGGGGTCCAAATGAAACAGAGGCCGCTGCGGAGATGGCCCAGAACCCAATAGCCACTCCTCTCTGATGAGGCGGAAACTCTCTGGTGATAATGGCCATACCCAGGGGTTGAATCATCCCTGCACCAAGTCCCTGAAGGATACGTGAGAGAATCAACGTATTTTCGTCGTTCGACATGCCACAAAACATCGATCCAACGGTAAATAATAACAGACCAATAAAATAAAGACGCTTATAGCCAAACTTATCGGCCAGCCATCCTGAAGTAGGTAGCATTACGGCCATCGAAAGCATGTAAGCTGTGACAACCCAGGCAATTTTGTCGATTCCTACCCCAAATGAAGCCATGATTTTTGGCAGGCCCACATTCACAATGGTGGCATCAAGCACAGCCATGAATGTGCCTAACATGATGTTGGCGAGCAGAAACCATTTGTAGTTTACATTTCGGGGATGATAAACCGAATCGCGGTTTCGCAATCTGGCACGTAATCGGTGCGTTGGAGTAAGTTTACGCATTACTACCTGAAAATTTTAACTATTGCCGACATTCCTGAAATAAGACGATAGTCTGAAAGTTTTTTTCCTTCAGTCATCCCGTCGATGGAGATTTTAAGCTGCACGCGCTGTGTGACCTTGGTAAAGTTTCCTGAAGCATTGCTGGCAGGGATCAGTGAGAACTGTGAAGCGGTATTGGTTCCGATAATGAATATTTTACCAGTAAAGGTAGCATCCGAATAGGTATCAACAGTAAACAGAACAGGTTGTCCGATTTTCAGTTTCTCCAGATTTGTTTCTTCCAGGAAAACACTAACCCACAGCTTTCCACCGTTTACAAGAGTAAAAATGGACTGTCCCGGCTGCACGATATCGCCTGCCATCAACCACCGTTTGCCAACCACACCGGTACAAGGCGAAAGAAGCCTGGTATTAATCAATTGGGTGCTGATCGTGTTGATTTGTGCCTGTGCATTTTCAACGGAAGCCTGTGCACTCTGTATCTGCGATTTCGATACATTGGCCTGCGAATGGGCAGCCTCAAGCTGGGCCTGGGCGGTTTCAAGCGCTTTCTTGGCGTGATCATACTGCTCTTTGGTAATGACCAAACCTTCGAATTGGCTTTTTGCCCTGTCAAAATCTTCCTTCATTCGGCTGAGCGTTATTTCCAGCACTTTATTGTTTTGAAGGTCCGACTGATATTTCGCCTGTGCCTGAAGGACTGATGCTTCGGCAAGCTGTTTACCTGCAATAGCCTGATTCCGTTGAGCTACCAGATCCGTACTGTCGAGTACGGCAATCAGTTCGCCTTCTTTTACAGAATCGCCCTCATTGGCAAATAACTGCTTCACCCTGCCCAATATTTTTGGACTTACACCTACAATATCGGCATCCAGATGGGCATCATCGGTTTTTATGTACTTCGAATAGTCTATATACCAATAGATTACACCGCCAAGAACCAGGGCAATGATCAGAATCAGAGGTATATAAACTTTATTGCTCCGATCCTTTTTTACGTGTTTATTCTCCATGAAAGTATTATTTATTTGATTTCTAAAGTTTTTTGTTTGTAATGATGCATTTATTCTTTTGATAAGATCGAAATGAGAATATCTTTTACCTGCTTCGATGCAGTGGCAAGTATATTCTGTTCATCCTCATCAAGCGAGGATAACTTAATCTTTAAATTTTCGCTGACAACCTGTTTGATGTCTTCGAAATCTTTCAATCCTTTATTCGTAATTAAGATATTGACAATCCTTCGGTCCTTTGGATCATTCAGCCGTTCCACATAACCTTCTTCAATCAATTTATCCACGATTACCGTTATATGTGGTTTAGGCATTGACAGGCACTTCCCGATGTCGGACATCGATAGAATGCCATACCTCTTCAGGCTTCCCATTACAAACATCCCCCCCGGAGTAATCGAAGATTTGGTACGCAAAGGTTTCGAAATGCTCTTGTACAACAATGGATGGATGGAGATCAGGTTTTCCGCAATAAGATCAATTTTTTGTGTCATTAGTAGAAATATTCATTTATTGTAATGGTTACAAAAGTATAACTATTAAGTCGGTTAAATGTTAACGATAGATTAAATTCTTTGTTAAGATTCAGACCCGGTGCAATCCGATTAACAGATCAACAAGGTTGTGTGACGAAGGGTACGGGTAATGATTCGGGAAAGAATTGCAAAGAGATTGTATTGTACCTCCGTAATACCTCTATCGTACCATTGTTTTCTTTTATTCGAATATAATTCGAATAAAATACAAATATAATTCGAATATAATTCGTATTAATTCGTATTATATTCGAATTGTATTCGAATTATATACGAATTATATCCAAATATGGTACGACAGAGATACGACAGTGAATAGAATCATTGCTGTCTGGAAAGTGTGGGGATAAGGTATCTATGCCCAGTAAATGGATCAAGCATTTGGGTTGAAGTACCTATGCTTCCTACAACGGCCATGTGTTTATTTGCAAGCCAATAATGGTTATTTACAACAAAATGAGAACTTCCCGGTTATCGCAATCTTTTTAACATTTTTCCTGTTTGTCTCTTTGTGAGTCCGATAAAACCTTTAATTTTATAGTCATAATTATTGAATGACAAAACATTTTCTTATGACAGTTTCTGACCAACCTTTTTATTTCCAGGCAACGGTAAAACTATTGCTTCTTGCGCTGGTTGTTGCTTTTCTTATACTGGCGGAAAATATCCTGATTCCTTTTACCATTGCTGTTTTCTTTACTTTTTTGCTGATGCCTGTTTCTCTGAAACTTGAAAGCTGGCATTTCCCCAAGGCACTTGCAATTGTGATCAGTATAATTCTGGCTCTTTCAGTTTTTATGGCTATGATCTATTTCTTGTATGCTCAGGTTATCAGTTTTGTGAACGAATGGCCGTTACTCGAAAAAACCTTCCTGATCAAATGGGAGAATCTTCAACAATTTATAAGCGAAACCTTTCACATCAGCAGGATTGAACAAAAAGCCTGGATAACCACAAAGATCAAGGAAAATGCCAGTACTGGAGGAGTCCTGGTTCTAGGCTTATTCTCAGCAACCACTTCATTTCTTGCAAGTTTTGCGCTTATTCCGATTTACATTTTCTTTTTAACTTTTTATAAAGATAAATTAAAAAAGTTTGTCATTCTCATCGCCAAAGAAGATAAAAATGAGCAGGCGATTGTGGTAGTAAAAAAGGTCTCACTAGTGTCTCAAAGGTATATTATGGGAATATCTTTGGATATTCTAATCCTCTCGGTCATTAATTCCACCGGGTTTCTCCTTATGGGCCTGCCACATGCAATTTTGTTTGGTGTCCTTGCTTCCATGTTAAATGTCATACCTTACATCGGAGTCTTAATTGGGAGTATTTTGCCGATCACCATGGCTTTCCTGACAAACGATTCGTTGGGATATACCCTTGGTATTGCCGGGGTTTGCGTCGTCACCCAATTCATTGACGGTAACTTTATTACACCCAATGTTGTGGGTGGCAGTGTCAGCATCAATCCCCTGGCAGCGACCCTTGCTCTGATTGCCAGCTCACTGATCTGGGGAATCCCGGGAATGATACTCTGCTTACCTTTAACCGGGATGGCCAAAGTTGTTTGCGATCACATTGACTCGCTGAAACCTTATGGTTATTTGCTGGGAGAGGAGGTCAACTATAATGAGCAGGGGATTATTCAGGATAAAATTGCCAGAAAATTCTGGCAGAAGAAATCTTCCTGAAATCCGGGGATTGAATCCAATGCACCGGATTGCGGATGAATGATCGGAATTAACTTCAGTAATATTGATTCCGTTCATAGATAATTATTCAAAAAGAACTTAAATTCATGAGTAATCTCCTAACTTTTTAGGGTAATATTTGTTATATTGCATTAGATCAACGGACGAGAACAATGTCCATTGCGGTTAATATCAAACATAAACAATTAAAATCAAGCATCATGAATTCAGGAAAATTAGTATTTGGTTTATTGGCAGGCCTGGCCGCCGGTGCCGTATTGGGAATCTTGTTTGCCCCTGATAAAGGGACTGAAACACGTAAGAAAATTGCTCAAAAGGGTGAAGATTATGTCGATGAGATCAAAGGAAAATTTGATGAACTGCTCGATGATTTAGGTAAAAAAGTGGATGGGGTTAAGATTAAGGCAAAAGAAATGGTTTCTGACTCCAAACTAAAAGCCGAAGAAACCAAAGCTTCAACCAATTAAGCCTGAACATAGGTTTATACGGAATTTTTCCTTTATTTCACGAAAAATTGAAACATGGACGAACAATCTGGCTTAATTGAATCTCTCATTGCCAAAGGGGAGCAATACGGCAAAACAACACTCGAATTACTGAAACTAAAGACCCTCGACAAATCGGCCGATGTGGCTTCTAACCTGGTTTCGTGGCTGATCGTTGTTATTTTTGCCGTATTGTTTTTCCTGATTTTGAATATAGGGGTTGCTTTGTGGATCGGCGAACTGTTGGGTAAATCGTATTATGGTTTTTTTGTAGTTTCAGGATTTTATGCGCTGCTTGCTATTGTTTTTGCTGTTTTCCGTAAATCATTGATAAAGAATCCAGTCAATGAATCCATTATCACACAAGTACTCGATTAAGCATTATGGCTAAACAAAACCCGATCAATTCGCTGAAAGAATCTATTCGTTTGCTGGAGATCAGGCAGGCTGAAGAAGGAGAAATTCTGAAAGAACAGTTTAAAGAGACCTACGAAAGCTTAAAGCCATTTAACCTGATTAAAAGTTCGCTAAAAGAACTTACAGGATCAGCTGAAATAAAAAATAACCTTTTTGAAACCGTTGTTTCCATACTTACCGGTTATCTGACCAAAAAAATCATGGTCAATTCGAGAGGCAATATAATGACGAAAATATTTGGAGCAATGCTTCAATATGGAGTCACCAGTCTTGTATCAAAAAATGCTGAAAAAATCAGAATCCTTTTTGCCGATCTGATTGATCGGGTTTTCAATCCGTTCGAGGAAGAAATGCCCGAACATGAAGCATAACGCTCTTCTTCATAATATTGCTATTGTGTGTGAAAAAAATATCCGCTTCAGCCAGGCAAAGCTGAATACTTAAACGCTTACCTCCGAGTCTGGAATATGCCTTGTCACATAGGCATATAACCGTTTATCTGCCCCATTTCATATCTTTCAAAAACCATTCGTCACCCTATTTTACGATTCGTCCAATTCAAACTACGATTGAGTAATTTTTAATTTTTATCCGCTGATTTCAGTCTTTATTTTAGATAAAAAATTAAGATTGCTATGAAAACCTTTTTCTTTTTAGTCAGTTTGCAGTTGATCATTTCCTGCACTTTTGCACAGGTTAAGTTCACCGGGAGAGTAACCGATCAAAAGAAAATGCCGCTTAGCGGGGCCAATGTTTTTTTTCAGAATAGTTACGATGGTGCTACCGCCGACAGTATTGGCAATTTCAGGTTTAAAACCAGCCTGAAAGGAATGCAGACGTTAAAAGCTACCTTTATAGGCTACAAGCCTTTGCTAAAGCAAATGAATCTGGACAGCGCCAAAACGATCACACTGGACCTTATTTTACAGGAATCAAATGACCAGATTGATGAAGTGGTGATCAATGCCGGATCGTTCGAAGCCAGTGACGAAAAGAAAGCGGTCATCTTGCGCATGTTGGATGTTGCTACTACCCCAAGTGCCCAGGGTGATATCTTTGGTGCGCTCTGTACCTTGCCAGGTGTCGAGAAAGTGGGAGAGGATGGCCGTGTATTTGTTCGGGGCGGCGAGAGTTATGAAACCAAGGCATTTTTGGATGGCATGAATGTTTCCAGCCCATACTTATCCAAAATGCCTGACCTGCCTACCCGCGGACGGTTTTCTCCACTGTTGTTCAGCGGAACACTCTTTAGTACAGGGGCTTATTCAGCAGAGTATGGCCAGGCCTTATCAGGGATCGTAGATATGAAGACCAATTCAATTGAAACAGAAGATAAATCGAGTGTTTCGATCATGACCG
>Ga0302296_1002669_pt1 | contig 11871 bp, 11 predicted proteins | sample III_Fen_N3_1_FD_194546 | JGI IMG/M metagenome (GOLD analysis project Ga0302296, IMG submission 194546) | Peat permafrost microbial communities from Stordalen Mire near Abisko, Sweden - III_Fen_N3_1 | ecosystem: Environmental > Terrestrial > Soil > Wetlands > Permafrost | place: Sweden: Abisko... | reverse complement strand
TTAATGAGACTGTGCTATCTTTCAAAAGATGAAGAAAAAAATAAAGTATGAAATCGCCCCGGAATTCAAGGACTTAGAATTGTTTATCAGCCAATTACCTTCTAATTTTTCCATTTTGGGTGAAACTATTTTCAAGTCACGTAACGAGGTAAAGGTTTTTAAAGTTGGAGATTACGAACTTAATGTCAAGGCATTTAAAGTTCCTAACCTGGTTAACCGTTTTGCCTACGTTTATTTGCGGGGATCAAAAGCAAGTCGTTCCTACCAATACGCCCGGAAGTTTCTCGCGCTCGGTATCGCTACGCCAATGGCAGTTGGCTATGTTGATTGTATTGAAAATGGATTATTATCTGAAAGTTACTATATTTCAATTCACTATAAAAATGAATTTACACTCCGGGAAGTTTTGAATTATCAGGTTGCGGACCATGATACAATTCTACGGAATTGGGTTCGGTTTACTTATGAAAAATTGCATCGAAACAATATTTTTCATCTTGATTATTCTCCCGGAAATACTCTGATTTCCAGAAAAGGAAATGAGTTTGATTTTCAGATTGTTGATCTTAATAGGATGAGTTTTGGCCCTATCGATTTTGAGAAAGGCTTATTCAATTTCAGACAGCTGGATACTGACAGGCCGACACTCGAGTTACTTGCCTCAGAATATGCTTTGTTATGTCACAAAGATGCAGGCAATGCAATGAAAATCTTGATTGATTTCGATCGGCAAAATAAAGTGAGCCGTCACAGGCACGGAAAATTTAAAAAGCTGACTCGTTCAATTTTCAGATTCGGTCGCGATGCTTGATGATTTTCTTCAGATAATATAAAATGGGGTTTTTATACTTAAGATGCTTCCAGGGTCTGCTGCTGTGTGGTTTATGTACGACTGGTAAATTTTTAACCACATAGTTACTCAAACCCAATTGCCTGGATTTACGCGATATAAAAACATCAAACCAATCCATATTTTGTGGCAATTCGTTGAAATCGAATTTCTCCAACATCCTTAACGAAAGAACAGTACAGCAGAAGCTTACGCTTTTAGCAGATGCAAATATGGTGGGTTTGTCGATAGCTGTTGCAAAAGTATAAGGAAAATTAATCTCCCCGGCAGCATCCACCGTTACCGAACCGACCAATCCTGCATCGGCAAGCTCGTCTGCCAGCTTGTTCAGTCCGAGAATTGTTTCATGACTAGCAAATACATCCGATTCAACGATGGCCAGGTGACAACCTTTTTCGATGGCGATCTTCTGAGCCAGAATAAGGGTTGTCCTGTAATTTGGGGGCGATTTCTTTGTATGTTTCTCAAGCCCGATTACCTGGTAACCATATTTTATGGAATTTTCCTCAAGCCAGCGCCTGGTATCTTTTGAACTGAAGTCATCAAAGATAAAATAGGGAATATCTTGGCTATTCGCTCTTAAAGAACTAATCATTTCCCGGGTGGTTTTTAGCGAATCTTTAACCGGAGTTATGAGAATTGGATTTTTCACAAATAGGATAGAATATTGTTATTCAATTAATGACGGAGATCAATGATTAGTGCTTGCTTTTTTCTCTTTTATTTTGAGCAGGTTGAATTTGAGCAAGGTTTTGAAAACATCCTCAGGTTTAACCATTTCCATGCACAAAGGAGTGGGGTAGATGCAGGGTTTATTTCCGTAGACAGAGCAAGGACGGCACTTTAACGAACTCGCCGGTGTCTGGATATGATATTCAATTGGTTGTCCTAATGCTGAAAAGCCGAATGCTGGATGGGTTCCTCCCCAGATCGATATTGTCGGAATTCCAGATAAAGCAGCAAGATGCATATTCGATGAATCCATTGATATCATTAGGTTCAGCATTCTGATCAAAGCCAGCTCTTCCGAAAGTTCAAGTTCACCCGCAACAAGATGAATATTAGTAGAGCATTTCTGGAACTCTTTTAATGCAGCAATCTCTTGCTTGCCACCACCAAAAAGAAAAAAATCGACATCATGCTCTGCATTGATTAATGAAACCAACTCTTTGAAATTCTGTATTCCCCAGATTTTTGGTTGTAGCGTAGCAAATGGAGCAAGACCAATTTTTAATTTATCAGGACTTATCTTATTCTTATTCAGAAATTCGCTGGCTTTCAGTTTGGCCTCTTCCATTACACCCAAATAAGGTGCTTTCCCGATCTGTCCCTTTAATCCTGCACGTAAAAATGTATCAAGATACCTTTCAGTTGTATGCTTTAACATTCTAATATACTGCGACTTTATCAGGAATTTTTTCTCTTTTCTCCCTTTATCGATTGTGAACCCGGGTGTCCCTGAATTTTTAAAAAGGAAAGTAATAATCCGGGTTCGGATAACTCTGTGTAAATCAATTACAGCCTCGAACGGTCCCTCTTTTTTAAGATCTGCATATAATTTGAAAAGTCCCCAAATGCCTTCGTGTCTTCCTTTTAGTTCAGGAAAGAAAAGATGGAGACGAGGAATGCCATAAAAAAACGGGGCAAAGAATTTCCGCGTAACCATCGTTATTTCGAGATCTGGATTTGCGTCCAGTACACCTTTAATGGCCGGAACAGTCAACGAAACATCTCCCATTGCAGATAACCGGAATGCGATAATCTTTCTCATTTATCCTTATAAAGTATTTTGTTGATTAAATGATGGTCACTGATATTGCTCGTAACTTTTCTCTTCAGTGAGGTTGGACCCTGTCAATTCATTTATTTTACGTTTGACATCCGATCTTTGGTCGTTGATAAAATAGACCGATCTGGCTGTTTTGATAAAATCATCCCCAAAACTCTTTGCCCGCTCAAGATCCCTGATATGATCTTCAATGTCCCACAACTGACAGTTTATATTATATAAATCAAGGTACAACTGATGTTTTTTGTCGATGATTAAGGCAACTGTATCATTTAGAAGATCGTACTCCTTATGCAAGTTGGCCAATTTTATTTCATCTTTGATTCTTGCAATCTTGATCTCTATGATTGTTAGCTTATCGACTATTTCTCCGTTCGATACTTCAATTTTCATTTGCGAATAATTTGTTTTTTAATAGTACAATGGAATTTGCCAAAAAAGTCATCCTTTTGTATGAGGGGTCTTCTTCGTGGCTCATTTCAATAATTTTAAACAAAGGTAATTTTTTATTCTGTACCGTCCGTGTTAACAAGGTCGGTTCACCTTCTGCGGTAGTCGCGGGCACTGGCCTGGTCTGTGGGCTTTATTACTAACTCATCTATATTCACATGTTTAGGTCTGGTTGCCATAAATAGTATTGCCTCTGCAATATCCTGAGCATATAGTGGCGTAAGGCCTTTGTATACATTGTCAGCCCTCTCTTTATCCCCTTTGAAACGAACGGTTGAGAATTCTGTGTCAACCATGCCGGGACTGATTGAACTAACCTTTATTCCAAAAGGGAGAAGTTCTATTCGCATTGCTTTGGTGATTGCCTCGACTGCATGTTTCGATCCGCAATAGACTGCACCATTGGCATAAACTTCGCGGCCAGCTATTGATGACAGGTTAATGATATGGCCACTCTCTCTGGCAACCATTTGGGATGATATTTTACGGGAAACGTACAGTAACCCTTTAACATTCGTGTCAATCATGCGCTCCCAGTCGTCAACTACACCTGAATTGACCGGTTCAAGACCAACAGCCAAACCTGCATTATTGATGAGAAGATCAACGTTTTTCCATTTGCCGGTGAGGGAATCAATGGCTTTTTCGACCTGACTTAAATCCCTGACATCAAAACAAAGCGTTATAACCTCCGATTCCGTCTCTTTTCTGATACTTTCTGAAAGATTGTTGAGCAACTCTTCACGGCGTCCAGTTATGATCAGGTCATATCCGTTTAATGTAAGAATTTGGGCGATAGCCTTTCCGATACCCGAAGTTGCGCCTGTGATCAAAGCAATTTTTTTCATTTACTTGAATTTTAAGTTCTGCTAAATTAAATAAAATTCAACCACGATAAAGGATTAAATAGTGCCGTGGTTAAATTTAAACCATTAAATTTGCCTTGTTTTTAATTAATATCGAACCAAATGTCTGAAGCGGAAAAGAAAATTTTCACTATCGATCAGGTCCCGGAACCAGATGATTTACGAAATGTAATCTATTCGATGGTTGCAATTCCCCACCTTTCACCGGTAAATATATTTAATGAATTTGCCTCACCGGCAATCGATCCTTCTGAAGTTGGAAAAGAGGACCTAAGTGGTGCCGGAATTTTTCAGATTGATGACGAAGGAAAACTTTTTTCACAAACCATCTATGCTGACTACAGACGTCTGGCAGTTGATCCGTTTATTGCAGCACAAATAATTGTAGCAAAAGCCGTTAGGCGATTGGTCTGTTACGGTGCAGAGCCTGTTGCAATGAGTGCCTTTCTCAATAATGTCGAATTTGCAAGTCCCGTAGCTGAAGAAATGGTAATGGCTGCAAGATTGGGTCTTGATGCAGCTGCAACAGCCTTTAATCTGCAATTCAATAACCGCAAAATTTTCTATGATTATTCAAATAACGAAAATTTTGTGCCTCCTACATTAATTGTGAGCCTGGTTGGAAAATTGAAAAACCGCGACCAGGTACTTACACCTAAGCTTAAACAAAAGGGACACAATATTTTACTCATTGGTCGTTCATTTAACGATATTAATGCTTCAGAATACCTTGACCATTTTCATGAAATCAAAGAATGGCCTTTAATGCACTTTAATCTTGCATTTGAAAGCAAGCTTATGAAGGCAATGAAGGAGTTGATTAAGAATGATTTGGTAGTATCTGCAAGTCCGGTTGGCATTGGTGGTTTGTTTTTCACCCTATTACGTGATGCTTTACCAAATGAGCTTGGCTTCGACATTACAACCGATGCCGAAATCAGAAGTGATGCATTTCTTTTTGGCGAAGGAATGGGACGTATCGTGGTGACAGTAGAAGAGGATAAAGAGGACGAGTTTGTTGATTTCTTGTATGATCTGAAAATTCCTGTGATGACTTTGGGTCATATTACCAAAGGCGAGATCAGAATCGACGATAAATCTTTGGGATTTGTTGACAAGGGGATAGTTGGCGAATTTGAAGATTAACCTGTTATGGCAGTAATAAAACCATATAGTAATTCCTTAAAGGGGAAAAAAGAGCAGGTTGCTGAGATGTTTGATAACATCGCTCCCAAGTACGATTTTCTGAATCACTTTTTATCTTTTGGAATTGATAAAATTTGGCGCAGGAAAGCGATCCGTTTGTTAATGAAATACAATCCTGCCAATATTCTTGATGTTGCTACAGGAACCGGCGATTTCGGTATCGAATCGCTTAAAACTGGAGCACAGAAAGTAGTTGGGGTAGATATCTCGGAAGAGATGCTCGCTGTTGGAAGGGTGAAAATTGAAAAATTGGGTCTGGGCAACCGAATTGTTCTTCAACAAGGTGATTCTGAGGAACTTAAATTTTCTGATAATTCGTTCGATGCTGTTACCGTGGCCTTTGGAGTGCGTAATTTTGAAAATCTTTCTAAAGGAATAGACGAGATCTTTCGTGTTCTGAAACCTGGTGGTATTGTTTGTGTACTTGAATTTTCAAAACCAAGATATTTTCCTGTAAAACAGTTATATACGTTTTATTCGTTTTATATTCTCCCCTTTTTGGGACGATTATTTTCGAATGACAAGTCGGCTTATCGGTACCTTCCCGAATCGGTCGAAGTTTTTCCGGATGGAGAGGACTTTCTGGCTGTGTTAATGAAAAGCGGTTTCACTCAGACAATTCAGCATCGCCAAACTTTTGGTGTTGCAACTATTTATACTGGAATTAAGTAGCTAAACGAAAATCGCTCACCCTAATTGGCAACATCATAATGAGGTGATAGCGTGAAAATAAGTAGGAGAGAAGGAGTGAAAAGAATGACGGCAAATAAAAAGTTGATTTGAATAATATTCACTTTGGTTGAAATTAATCTGCGTTGAATTTGGTAAAGCTAAAACACATTGTCTTTTTCCTCCCCCTTTTGATGGGTTGTATTCAAACTTTTGGTCAACGAAAAAGTGTTGATAATCTCACCTATTTTGATGATCGGAAACTCCATTTTGGCTTTTATCTGGGGCTGAATACGATGGATTACAGGATCACTAATTATAATGAAGTTACCGATAATCCGGTATTTATTAATCGGCCTGAACTTGTGACCGATGCACTGAATCATTACGGCCAAAATAAGAAATTTGCCGCCGAGATTTATCAAATTTCACCGGGGTTCACTGTTGGCGGGGTCGTTAATTTCCGGCTTGACCGTGACTTTGATCTTCGTTTTACTCCTGGTATGTCATTGGGCAGTAGAAGTTTTAAATATTTCATTCCGATTAAGGAGGATGCATATAAAATCCAGGGCATGGATGAAAAGGCTTACCTTACTACGCCATCGGCTTATGTTGATATCCCCATAGGTATCAGATATAAAGGATTTCGTCATTACAATTCGCGACCTTATATTTATTTGGGTGCAGCATATCGGTATGATCTTGAAAATAAAAGAATCAGTGAAAGCGTTGTTCACATGAAAAAGGACGGAGGATATGCTGAAATCGGGCTGGGGCTCGATTCATACCTTGAATATTTCCGATTTACAGCTGAATTTCGGTTCTCTTATGGTTTAAATAATCTCATCAGGCATGATACTGATCCAAGTAAACCCATTCCTTACTACGGGTATATTTTCAAAGACTTAAATTCAAATATATTCACTTTGATTTTTTACTTTGAATAATCCCTTCCCGAATATACCTCCAAATTTGGAACTTAGCTTCGGGCTTCTCGTATAACGCCAACAATTCAATTACCCTTAATCTTTCCCATTGAAAAAGGAACTAAACATTGCCGTATCTCCTGTTCAGGCACATGATCCCTCAAAGCTTAAATCTATTGTTGCAGAAAACCTGAAAATTGAGGAGGGTCGTATTCTTAATCTTATAGTCAGACGTCGTTCAATTGATGCAAGGAATTCAAATATTCGCATCAATCTTGGGTTGGATGTTTTTATCGATGAACCAATGCCATTGGCTGAGAAGCCAGGTTTCACTTACCCTGATGTTTCTAAGAAACCACAGGTTGTGATAGTGGGTGCCGGTCCGGCAGGTTTGTTTGCAGCCCTTCATCTTATTGAGCTTGGGTTCAAACCTATTATTTTCGAACGTGGAAAAACAGTAAGCGAGCGTAAGCGCGATATTGCAGCTATCCATGGAGAGCATATCGTTGATCCGGACTCCAATTATGGTTTTGGCGAAGGTGGGGCAGGTACTTTTTCGGACGGAAAGCTTTATACGCGATCGAAAAAAAGGGGAGATGTAAGGAAAATTCTGGAAGTGTTCAATTTTCATGGTGCACAGGACGAAATTTTAATCGAAGCCCATCCTCATATTGGAACAAACGTTTTGCCCCGAGTAATAGTGGCCATCCGAAACAGTATCCTCAATGCTGGTGGCGAAATTCATTTTAATTCCCGGATTACTGAACTGGTTATTAAAAATCAGGAGGCAAAAGGGGTGGTACTCCGCGACGGTTCAATTGTCGAAGGAGTTGCTGTTGTTTTGGCTACAGGTCATTCATCCAGAGATATCTACAGAATGCTTCACGAAGGCGGAATTCTGCTCGAAGCCAAACCTTTTGCAGTGGGTGTAAGATTGGAGCATCCCCAGGAACTCATTGACCGGATACAGTATCACGGAACGAGAAGGGGTGATTATTTACCAGCTGCAACGTACTCATTTGTTGAGCAGGTTCACGATCGTGGTGTTTATTCATTCTGCATGTGTCCGGGTGGGATGGTTGTCCCTGCAGCAACCGCACCGGGAGAGCTCGTGGTGAACGGAATGTCTCCTTCCGACAGGGGAGGTCGCTTTGCCAATTCAGGTATGGTAATTGAAATCAGGCCGGGTGATCTTCCTGCAAATTACAAGCAAGATGAAATATTTGCCGGTCTGCATTTCCAGGAAGAGATCGAAAAATTATGCTTTTCAATGGCCGGGAATACCCAGTTTGCCCCTTCACAACGTCTTTCTGATTTTGTGCTTGGACGGCGAAGTGCAAATCTGCCTGAATCATCTTACCGCCCTGGTTTAATCGAATCACCGCTTCATGAATGGATGCCTCGTTTTATTGGATCTGGATTACAAGAAGGGCTTAAACTGATCGGGCAAAAAACCAGGGGATTTATTACCAATGAAGCAATTGTAATTGGAGTCGAATCAAGAACCTCATCCCCGGTTAGAATTCCAAGAGACATGGAAACGCTTGAGCATGTTCAAATAAAGAGACTGTTCCCTTGCGGTGAAGGATCGGGTTATGCCGGAGGTATTATGTCTTCAGCTGTTGATGGCGAACGGGTGGCCGAGATGATTGCTAACCTTTACAAATAATTCTTCTCCGAAATTCGGAGCAGATGATTGAAGTGGCCATGGCAACATTTAGCGATTCGGATGTTGCGGCGCCCATTGGATAGGAAGGGATGTTGATACGCCTCGAAATATAGGCTGCAACACCATCCGATATGCCATTGCCTTCATTTCCCATCACGACTAATCCGTTATCCGTCAAATTGCATTGATAGAGGTTCTCTCCTTCCAGAAATGCGCCATAAACTGGAATACTCAACTGTCTTGCCTTATCCAGAAATTCAGGTAATGAAGTATAGTGAACCCTAACCCTTGCAAAAGCTCCCATCGTTGATTGGACCGTTTTGGGATTATATAAATCGGCACAGTCTTCGGAACAAATAATATTTCGAATTCCAAACCAATCAGCAAGCCGTACAATGGTGCCCAGATTCCCGGGATCCTGAATTGCATCAAGAACTAACGTAAGGTTAATATTGATATCGTTCCAGTCGATCAACAATTTGGGGATCTTAAAAACGGCAATTATTTCTGGGGTAGTTTTTAAAAAGCTTATCCGCTCCAGCTCCTCTTTTTCTACAATCTCAATTTTAAGTTCTGATTTGTATCTGATTAATTCGTTGGATATTAACTTTGTGCAAAATACTTCAGAGATCTCAATTTCCGACTGGAGCAGATCGAGTACCAGCCTTTTCCCTTCAGCAACAAACAGCCCGGTAACCAGGCGATTTTTTTTTAGATCGAGTGATCGGATCAGCTTTATTTTATTTTTTGACAGCACTTTATACTACGATTTGGAACAACCCAAAAATAATCCATTTTTAATTTGTCAGGTTAATTATCTTTGCTTAAGTTTTATAAATATTAAAGAATTGGGGTTACGAACGAAATACGGAATTGAGTTCATTGTAGTTGCATTTGTGGCTATATGGATTTCCTCATGTAGCACTGTTAAATATGTGCCTGATAATCAATATTTATTGTCAAAATCGAAAATTTCGGTTGACAATAAATCAATTAATAAGATTGAATTAAAAAGTTACCTCAAGCAAAGGCCGAATACTAGAATTCTTGGGTTTTGGCGATTCCATCTTGGTTTGTACAACCTCTCGGGAAAAAAAACGGAAGAGGGAATTTTGAAAAGGATTGGCGAACCACCTGTAATTCTCAATACTTATCTAACCGAGAAATCAAAAGATGAGTTTCAACGGTTCATGCACAACAAAGGCTATTATCAGGCAAAAGTCACGGATACAATTATTTATAAAAAAAACAAAAAGGCTGATGTTTACTATTCCATCACCAGCAATGCTCCCCATCTGATTCAATCCTATAAGACTGAAATTCTTGACAGCGCTATGAACGCGATGAACAAAGGAGATTCGGCTAAATCGTTGATTAAATTACGTGGTCGTTTCGATACCGATGTTTTGGCTGATGAAAGTAAGAGGGTATTGCTTGGATATCAAAATAATGGGTTCTATCGGCTCAATAAAAACGAAATTTATTTTGAAGCCGATACCACAAAAGCTCCTAAAAGTGTAAATCTTAAACTTGTAGTTGAAAAGGAAAATATTTCAGAGGATCCAACAGTTTTAGAGGAAAGAGATCATCAAAGGTTCACCTTTCGTAATTTTTATTTCTTCACCAATTACGAATCTCAGAAACAGCTTTTTGCCGAGAACAAGGATGAAAATACAGTCACTAAAATTGACACTGTCCAAATTGGCAATCAATATTTTATATCGAACGGAAAGATGCGGTATAATCCTGAATTGCTCATGAACATGAATCATATCCTCGATAAGGGTTACTATAGTGTTGATCTCGTTGAACGTACTTATAATGATCTGTTCTCCTTAAGGCTTTTCAAATTGATTAACATTCGGTTCGTCGAAACAAGTAAAAAAGATTCGCTTGGAAACCCCACCCTCGATTGTATTATTCAACTTTCACCTACGGTCCGGCAATCCTATTCGGTCTCGTTCGAAGGAACAAACTCTTTGGGGAACCTGGGTGTTGCCGGTAATTTGGGTTACCAGCATAAAAACATTTTTAAAGGCGGTGAACTGCTTGATGTTATTTTATTGGGTGCTACTGAAAAACAAAACTATGGGAAAGGGGATTCTGCCACAACATTTAACTCTTTTGAATCAGGCATTGAGACAAAGATTACGTTACCCAAATTTCTTGCTCCCATAAAAACGAAAAGTCTTTTTCGTTATTCAACGCCGCAAACCCTGATGAACCTGTCTTATAACTACCAGCGGCGTCCTGACTATACCCGGACAATTCTCAGAGCAAGTCTTGGATACCAGTGGAAATCATCGGAATATACGACTCATCGATTTAACCTGATTGATTTGAATATGGTAAAGATGTTTGCTTATGACTCAGCTTTTGTGGCGCGAATTGAAAATTTGTACATCAAAAGTTCCTATACGGATCATTCTATAGCAGCATGGAACTACAGTTTTACGCGTAATACCCAGAATATACAGAAACGGTCGAATTACAGTTTTCTATGGGCTTCATTCGAAACTGCGGGAACTCTCCTTTCAGGTGTAAGCAAACTGTTTAATCGTGAACTTCATCCCAGCGATTCGATTGGAGGTAAGAAATACTATTTTCTGGGAACGCCTTTTGCTCAATATGTTAAGACTGATTTAGAATATCGCAGAGGATTTATGATTGATAAGTATAATGCTTTTGTGATCCGGACTTTTGGCGGTATCGCTATGCCATTTGGCAATTCAGATCAGGTTCCGTTTGAAAGAAAATACTTTACGGGAGGTGCCAATGGAATCAGGGCCTGGCCTGTCAGAACGCTTGGACCGGGTTCTTATAAGGCAAATCCTAATGAATTTCCAAATCAGTCAGGCGACATTAAGTTGGAGGCTAATGCTGAATACCGATTCGCGATGATTGGTTCTTTTGAGGGGGCTCTGTTTCTCGATATGGGTAATATCTGGTCATTGAAGGATAACCGTCCCGGAACAGAATTCGAGTTTTCAAGATTTTATAAGGAGATTGCGATTGGCACAGGAGCAGGTTTGAGATACGATTTCTCGTTTGTAATCATTAGGGTAGATCTTGGAATCAAACTTCATGATCCTTCACTTGACTCAGGTTACCGATGGATCCCGGCAAGTAATCTTTTGACTAAAAATAATATCAATATTGCCTTTGCTATTGGTTACCCATTCTGATAAGGTTGTTTTGTTTTCAGACTAAAGGCTTGTTTGTTGTGTAGTTGTTCTTATGATGAGACTAATATACAAATGAATGAAAACCAGATGGATTCGTGAGTTGTTCAGTTTTTCGGGGAAGGAGCGTACCGGTATAATTGTATTGCTCTTTGTCATCTTCGTTCTAATAATTATTTGGAAGATGATTCCTTTTTTTATTCCCGAAGACAAACCCGATTTCTCAAAATGGGATGCTGAAGTTAAAGCCTTTCTTTCAAAATC
>Ga0302296_1002668_pt1 | contig 11876 bp, 19 predicted proteins | sample III_Fen_N3_1_FD_194546 | JGI IMG/M metagenome (GOLD analysis project Ga0302296, IMG submission 194546) | Peat permafrost microbial communities from Stordalen Mire near Abisko, Sweden - III_Fen_N3_1 | ecosystem: Environmental > Terrestrial > Soil > Wetlands > Permafrost | place: Sweden: Abisko... | reverse complement strand
GGTTCTGTAACTACAACCACTCAAACCAGGACTGCTGTACTTGATTACGGCGATGGAACACGTGATAACAAAGCAACACTTACTATTAATGGTGTAACCAAAAATATCACACTACGAAATTAATATCAGATAAGGTTTTGATTTTAGTAGAAGAATGGACGTGAAGCAAATGCTTTGAACTGTACCCCAAAAGTTAGACAAAAACTCTTGGGGTATAGTTCACTTCAGCTATTTTTAATCGCAACCAAGCAATTTTCAATTTCTGATTGTAAAATTCATTCTTTTGTTAGATAGAAATTTGAACCGTTGATAATCTGTACGCATTCGATTTATCAAGAGTGCCCACCAACTACAATACGCATGATTTTGAGGTTAAGAACAAAAAAGCGTATGAGTTGAAAAATAAATGATCTACGCCAAAATTTCGTCCAACGGGTTGGTTCTGTGGCAAAAGACATGTCGCTGTAAGGTATTGTTTTATCTATTTCTGTCTTCATAATTTTAAATTTAATTTGTTTGGAACTAACGAATTTTATTCAGGAATAACCCACCAGAATGGAAGTGCTTTAGCCTTGTATAAAAACATGTAGTGCATAAACAATTTCATCCAATGTCCGGCTAAACCAATTTCACCAACTGTATCATTAATATTCCGACCCCATTTCGGGTATTTTTCCCAATCAGGAACGATTGGGTTTACTGTCATTACGGCTGCCTGACCATGACGAATTCCGTAACCGGCTGAAACAATACAGGCTGCACCCATTTTTGACATGGAAGCTTTGTGTTTGTGATCGGTAGTGCCGGTTTTAATTTTCTCGACAATATTCTCAGCAACAATTCGTCCGATAACCCCCGATGGCATTCCTGTTCGTGGTGGCGTTGGGTTTATTTGAGTTCCATTCTTGCTTTTCATCGGTTTCGACATTGGATGCGGCGGTGCAAATGCAATTCCGGCAGCATATACGTTGTCGTATAATGGTGATTTGTAGATTGAAGGCCAATCAGACGCTTTCCAATCTTCGTAAGCTTTTGGGGTATAATCGGCATCTACTTTCATCATGCCGTTTGGTACAAAAACATCCGAAGTAATATCTTCATCTTGTTTGTTATAGGCTTTCATTCCTGCTCCTGCAAAACTTGGAATGAGCATGGCAAAATCAAATTCTTTGGTATGATATTCACCGTCGAGTGTTTCGTAATGTACTAATCCTTCTTCCACCTTATTGACGCCTGCACCCACAATCCAGGTGATATTATACTCTTTGAAAATTGATTCTGCAAAGATTTTAGTTGGCGTAATATATCCGCCGCGTTTTACATACGCTCCACCCATACCGAAATCGCCCAATTCATATTCATTGGAAATCCATGTGATTTCGGCCATGTGATTTAATTTGCGTTTGTTTATTTCAAAGGCGATGTTCAGCGAATATTCAAAGGCAGCACCCTGACAAGTTGCCAGCGGATGACCGGTTCCGATTAAGAGTCGTTGTTTCTCACCTTTCTCCATTTTTTCGAAACATTTTTGAAGATTTTGCCATGCATGGGTTGCATGTTGGTACGTACATACCGAAGAGCTGAATTTGTCAGGTCCAAGACCTTCGGTTGCGGCAAAGTTTAATTTGGGGCCTGTGGCATTTATCAGAAAGTCATATTCAACGTTTTCTTCTTTGTCTTTTAACTCGCCTGTGACATACTTAATCGTTACATATCCTTTATCTGTGGATTTATCACCCTTGGGATGCAAAGAGACAGCCATTGCCTGCCTGTATTTGATACCAGCTCGTTTATACACCGGGGCAAGTTCAAACTTTACCTGTTCGGGAGTCATTAATCCCATCCCAACCCAAATGTTTGATGGAACCCATTGATAATTACTATTCGGACTAATCACTTCTACTTCATGATTTTTTCCAAGTTTTCTTTTTGCGATTAAAGCGGCAGTATGCCCGGAGATGCCTGCTCCTAAAATAAGAACTTTAGCCATACGCGTTGATTTTTAGTATAGATATTTGATTTTAAAGTTGACTTATAATGCAATATCTAAATAATTGCAGAACCGAAAGTGCATTTAGAAAACACACTTGATATATCTTTGGGGTTTTACCCCAAACCCCACTTCATTTTTTGGCTTGAACCAAAAAACGAAGCAAAAAAGTTCAAGACTGCGCCCGCTTCACACGAAAAACTAGCGCTCAGAAAGCTAAAATCCCCAAACTCCTCCCTACGGTCGTCAAACAGTGGGTATTTTTGCGCTTTCTTCACTTGTTTTTCGGCTCACCGGACGAGGTCGCTCGATACCAACCGGAGTTCAATCTATATATTTTGCTCTAAAAAAGAATCTATCAATTAAATGCACTACAAGTTTGCATAATAGAAGATTATACAAAGCTATACTATTTTTTTTTAAAATCACCTAAAATGTTTACTATTTGTAAATTGTGATATAAATCACATTCAGATAGTTTGTCAATACTCTGACAATAAAATGGTTTGAATGGCAACTTTGCCTTTGTATGTATTATGTTTCATCACACATTCTTTAATTCGTTTGCGAAATTTCCAACAGGTCATTTGATTTAGTTCCAGTTTATCCGAATAATTGTAGGACGAAAATTCTTTGCCTTCCACGCAGACATTGTAGGCGATATAAAATGCCTTATTGATTGGAAATTTAATATTATGAAACAACGTGTGGGCAGTTGCCGACTCTTCCGTTTTGCAACGAGTACAGCGGCGTGACGAAGGTGTTTTTCCTTCACAATAGTTTGTGTGACCGCATTTTCGGCATACAAAACCATCCTCCCATTTGGCATCAGCAATGAATTTCAATACTTTTTCGCTGTCGTTAAATAATTCATTGGCGAACTTAGATGAAAGATCTTCTTTAAATATCATAATATCAGTAGTTTTATTGTATATTTGAAAAGTATTTCGGGGCAAAGATAATAAATATATTAGTGATAACAAAATAATTTATTAGTGATACTATTGTAATTCAAAAATAATGATATATCTTTGCAGCATCAATAAGAAACCAATACTAAAAATCATTAGTTATGATTACAGAAGCAATAAATGTACGATACTCCGAATTAAGCGAAAGCGCTTGTTGTTTATCATGCGGTGGGGCTATAAATTACGCCAAACCGCAACCGGGAGAAATTTGTGTGGATTTGGGCAGCGGTCGTGGAAGCGACGTAATCCGGATGGCTGAAGAAGTTGGCGAAGCCGGACATTCTTACGGAATTGATATTTCGGAAGGGATGATTGCTAAAGCCAAAGCCAGTATTGCCAAATTTGAAGTGGCAAATGCAACGATTCTAAAAGCTGAATTGGAAAAACTGCCTTTTGAAAATAACAGTACTAATTTAGTGATATCCAATTGCACTATCAACCATAGTTCCGACAAACAAGCCGTTTGGAATGAAGTTTACCGTATATTAAAAGAAGGTGGCCGATTTGTGGTGAGTGATATTTATGCACTAAAAGAAATTGCCAAAGAGTATAAAAATGACCCTGTGGCCGTGGCAGAATGTTGGGCTGGTGCTGAAACAAAAGATAAATACCTGCAAATTTTGAAAAAAGCAGGGTTTCATGAAATTACGGTCTTGGAAGAATCTGCACCTTATGAAAAAGGTCATGCAATTGTTTCGAGCTTTACCATTTCAGGATATAAAACAAAATCAAACAAACTATCTGAACCAAATCATTGCTGGAATGCCTGATTTATTGGAGAAAATAAAATAATTCATTTCTTTTTTATTCATTTTAAAATTGCAATTTATGAAAAGTGTAGTGAAGAAAAGTTGCTGTTCGAGCAACAACTCAGAATCGAAAGTAGCACAATGTTGTGCTAAGGTATCGATTATCGTAGCCGGTTGTCATGATTAAGCTATGAGAAGACCCCAGCCCTTGAAGGAAAATTTTCTTTCCGGTGGTTGGGGTTAATTTAAAAATTAATAAAAAACAGGTCAATTTTCAAAAAGACCATATATAAAAACTACAAATGACTTTATCACAGCATAATATTATTACTCCCATTGCTGACTCTGAGGATTTCTTCATTGTCAATCCGTTGAGTAAATCGGCTGATATAATTTCAGCTAATGAAGTCAAAATGCTGAAAAACAAACTTGACCCTAGAGGTGAGTTTGCACAAAAAGGCTACCTGACTGACGAAGCAAAGGAAAAACGTGCTTTTAAACTTGCTTATCTCGATTTCACTGAGAAACGTGAAGAAGATGAAGTTCAGTTATTTTTTGTTCCCAATTATTCCTGCAATTTTGCCTGTTCGTATTGTTATCAGGAAGGATATAATCCGGTTCAAAGAGTGGTAACGAATGAAGTGGTTGATGCATTTTTTAATTATATCGATATTGAATTTGCCGGACGGCGAAAATATATTACCGTTTTTGGTGGTGAACCGCTTCTGCCGGGCGATCATCAACGCAATATGATTGCTCATTTGTTGGGCAAAGCCAATGAAGCCAAATTAGATGTAGCATTTGTGACTAACGGTTACACGCTGGCTTCGTATGTAGATTTGTTGAAAACAGCCAGCATTCGTGAAGTACAAGTTACATTGGACGGAACGCAGGAAGTGCATGACGGTCGCCGTTACCTGAAAGGAAAGCAACCCACTTTTGATAAAATTGTGGAAGGAATTGACGCTTGTTTGGCAGCCGGAATCAACATAAACCTGCGCATGGTGATTGATAAAGAGAATATTGAAAATCTGGCCGGACTTTCACGCTTTGCGATTGACAAAGGTTGGACTTCATCTCCACTGTTTAAAACACAAATAGGCAGAAACTACGAACTTCATTTCTGCAACAGCACACCCGAAAAACTGTTCGACCGTGCTACGCTGTATCAACATTTATATGATTTGTTGAAAGTTCATCCTTATATTGCTGAGTTTTATAAACCGGCTTTCTCCATTGCCAAATATATTTCGGAACATGAAGAATTGCCTATGGCGCTATTCGATTCGTGTCCAGCTTGTAAAACGGAATGGGCTTTTGACTTTACCGGAACTATTTATTCCTGTACTGCCACCGTTGGAAATAAAGGCGACGAACTGGGAACATTCTATCCCGAAGTTACCAAAAATGAAACTGCCATAGAAAGCTGGCAGAACAGGGATATCACGACCATTGAGAAATGTAAAACCTGCGATGTTGCTTTAGCTTGTGGTGGCGGTTGTGCTTCAGTGGCCAAAAACAAAAACGGACATCCAAATTCGCCTGATTGCCGACCAGTAAAGGAATTATTGTCGTTGGGAGCAGCGTATTATTTGAAAGATTAATGTATCAATTATAAGATTATGAAAGAGATTAATGCAGTCGATTTTGAAAAAGAAGTATTGAACGGAGGAAAAGTTGTTGTCGATTTTTACTCAACCGAATGTGCTCCTTGTGAAGCATTAGCACCAAAATTTGATGCAATGGCTGAATTGTATGGAGAAAAAATTAAATTCTTGAAGATTTTCCGTCAGGGAAACCGGGAACTGGCAACAGAATTAGGTGTGAGTTCATCTCCTACTCTGCTTTTCTTTGAAAATGGAAAACAAGTCACCGGATCCATCAGCGGTGGAATCAAGAAATCGGAAATCATGGAACGATTGGATACTATGTTGACTTCGGAAGAAGTTGCAGCGATTAAAGCAAACCAAAAACCGATTGTTACGGAATATGATGTAGCTATTTTGGGTGGCGGACCTGCCGGACTGACAGCAGGACTTTATTTGGGACAAGCCAAAATTAAAACAGTATTGATTGATCCTGCACTTCCCGGCGGCTATATGGGAATTACGCATCAGGTTTCCAATTATCCGGGATTTACGGAAGCGCAACCGGGTTTTATGTTGGCGCATTACATGAGCGAACAAACCAAACAAACCGGGATTGATTTTAAAGTGGCTGTAGATATTACTTCGGTAGATTTATTGAAAAGAGAAATTGTGATTGATGAATTGGAGACAATCCGTGCCAAGAAAATTATTATCGCTACCGGAACAACTCCCAACACGATGAATTCTCCGGGCGAAAAAAAATATAAAGGAAAAGGTATTTCGTATTGCGCTACTTGCGATGCCAAATACTTTGTGGATAAGGAAGTAACCGTGATTGGTGGCGGAAATTCGGCGGTAGAAGAAGCGTTATTTATTACCAAATTTGCCAGTAAAGTGACTATGATTCATCAGTTTGACAAGCTGACAGCCAACCAAACGGCTATTGACCAATTGCAAGCCAATGAGAAAATCAATGTAATGTATGAACATGAGCCCCGGAATTTTGAAAAACGTGGTAATACCATGATTACAACCCTTGAAGATTTGAAAACCAAGAAGGTAAAAGAACTTGAATCGGATGGTGTTTTCGTATTTATTGGTTTCAAATCCAATGTGTCGGTGTTAGGCAAAAATCTTCCAGACATGAATAATTGGGGATATATTCTTACCGATGAAGATATGAAAACCAGCATTCCGGATGTGTATGCCATTGGCGATATTATCAGCAAAAAATACCGCCAAATTACTACAGCTGTTGCTGATGGAACGATTGCGGCTATAACTATTTCGAAAGAGTTATAAAACGACCCCTAACCCCTGAAGGGGAACTTAATTAGTATTTTCAATTAAAAACAATTTTAAAAATTAGAAATTATGAAAACAAACATGGGAATTATTGACAGAGTAATCCGTATTGTGGTTGCTTTGGTTTTTGTAGGATTGTATTTTGCAAATGTAGTTACAGGAACGTTGGCCATCGTGCTACTTGTTTTAGCCGGGGTATTTACCCTGACATCATTAGTTGGTTTTTGTCCATTGTATTGGCCTCTTGGTATCAGTACGTGGGGTAAAAAGAAATAATTATCATTAAAAAATAAAATTATGAAACTGAAATTTTTATTGCCAATATTGATGTTACTGTTGGTTTCGTTTTCCAATTTATCGGCTCAACGAACACAGCTCAATTCACCTGAAATAAAGGAGGTTTTGAAAAAGAACAAAGCCATTGTAATTTTGGATGTCAGGACAGCGGAAGAATTTGCGGAAGGACACTTAAAAGGTGCTCAAAACATTGATATTCGTCAATCAGATGCTTACAGTAAACTTGATAAACTGAACCCAAAAACTACCTATCTGGTTTATTGCCGGACAAGTCACCGCAGCGGTATGGCAGTGGATTATATGCTGCAGAAAGGGTTTAAAAACGTATATCAAATGATGGACGGTTTTCCCGGTTGGGCAGCGAATAAGTTTGATTTCGAAAAATAACAGATAACACACTTTCCCAAAGCGAAGAAACTTTGGGAAAGTACAAGGTATAAAAAAGAAATGGAAGATATAAAAGGGCTTTATACAGAATCAGATATTGAAACGATGCGTGCGGCAGAAAAAGGTCGCATTCCGGGGAAAAATCGTGTTGAAGAATTAATCAGTTTTGCTGAGAAGTCGGGGGTTAAGCGAATTGGCATTGCCAATTGTATTAGTTTACAACGAGAAGCCAACGAGCTAAAAACAAGACTTGAGGGTAAATTCGAGGTATATTCTATTGATTGTAAGTATGGAAAAATTACGGGTGCTGAATTGTTGCAGGACGAAACCGTAAAAGGGTTATCGTGCAACCCAGCCGGTCAGGCTGAGTTTTTGGCAGAAAATAATACTGAACTGAATGTTTCATTCGGGCTTTGCGTCGGGCATGATATTATGTTTAATATGAAATCAAAAGCTCCTACAACGACTTTGGTGGTGAAAGACAGGGAACATAAACATAATCCATATAAAGAATTCATAATTGAGAATTCATAATTCATAATTCACAATACAAATGCAAACAACTTTAATCATCATTGGGAGTATTATTCTGGGGTTTTTCATTATAAATGTGTATGCTCGATTCAAAATGAAGAGTCTTCCGAAAGTGGCTGATCATGCCAGTATTTTGACATTGACAGACAAGAACTTTCAGCAGCAGACAAAAAACAAAGTGGTGTTGGTGGATTTTTGGGCTGAATGGTGCGCGCCGTGTAAAATGATGGCTCCTGTGTTGAATGACGTAGCCAGTGATCTAACCGGAAACTCTCATGTTGGGAAGCTGAATATTGAACAATATCAGACGATGGCACAACAATTTAATGTGCGTAGTATTCCGACTCTTATTCTTTTCAAAAACGGAAAAGAAGTGAAGCGATTTGTAGGAATCAAGCAAAAGGATTTTTTATTGAAGGAAATCAAATCAGTAACAATTTAGAATATCAAATAATTAAGGATATGAAAAAGAAAGTTTATATTTATGTAGGTTTAATGCTTGCACTTATTGCCGGCTCATTTTTATGGATTAACAGACAAAAAGAAGAAGCAAAAGCCAGGGTTTATGAAGTGAAAAAATCAGCACCAATTCATCTGACTAAAGCTGAATTTTTATCTAAGGTTGCCAACTTCCAAACCAATCCAACCGATTGGAAATACCTTGGTGATAAACCCTGTATTATTGACTTTTACGCAACGTGGTGCGGACCTTGTAAAATGGTGGCACCTATTCTGGAAGATTTGGCAAAAGAATATGATGGTCAAATTTATATTTACAAAGTTGATGTTGATGCAGAACCTGAAATTGCCGCAGCTTATGGCATTCAAAGTATTCCAACCTTGTTCTTTTGTCCAATGAATGGTACTCCACAAATGTCGCAAGGTGCAATGCCAAAAGAATCTTTTCAAAAAATGATTACCGAAGTTTTGTTAAAAAAATAATCGAACCTTTAGTTGAATGTAAAGAGTCAGATAGTCAGGATAAAGAATTGAACTTCAAATAATAATCACAATGAATTTCTTTTTAAAGAAGCATCTCTTGAAAATCACTGGAATACCCGTTGGGGGTATTGCGGGATTTTTATATTATCATTTTGTAGGTTGTGCCAGTGGAACCTGTCCGATAACTTCAAATCCTTATATAACAGCTATATACGGAGCATTGCTCGGATATTTACTTTTCGATATGTTTAAAAGGAAAGAATCAAAATAAAACAAACACAAAAGAATAAATTAAAATAGAAAAAAATGGGAACAATTCATTTAACTAAATCTGAATTTTTATCAAAAGTAGCCAATTTCGAAGCGAATCCAACCGAATGGAAATATCTGGGCGACAAACCTTGTATTATCGATTTTTATGCTGCATGGTGTGGCCCTTGTAAAGTGGTAGCACCAATATTGGAAGACCTTGCCAAAGAATACGATGGACAGATTTATATTTACAAAGTAGATACGGAAGCCGAGCAAGATTTAGCGGGTGCTTTTGGAATCCGCAGTATTCCAAGCATACTCTTTTGTCCAATGAATGGAGCTCCGCAAATGGCACAAGGTGCTATGCCGAAAGATTCTTTTAAGAATGTAATAGCTGAAGTATTATTGAAAAAATAAGAATGGACAAGTGCGTACCGGTAACAATTGAATTGTTTTTTACACTCACTTGTCCGAACTGTAAAATTCTGCAACGAATGCTTGACGAGACATTGCCAGCGTTTGGTGATAAGTTTGTGTTGAAGAAAACAATGGCCAATGCACCGTTGGGAATGATTAAATCGATGAGGTTGGGCATTCACTCTGTACCTACTCTTTTAATTAATAACGAAATAGCTTTTAAACAAGTGCCTACCAAACAGGAATTAATGAACAAACTCAATATATACTAACATGGAAGAAAAGAAAAAATTACGTTGTCCGCTCGGAGTTCCCGGAGGAATTTTCGCAACCCTGATAGGTTTGACCGGGATTATTTTAAATAGCGTTCACTTTAATTTGTCAGGATTGCTGGTTTCGATAGCCTTATTTCTAATTGGAGGACCTTTCGTTCGTTTTACCATGATGATACATTCAAACAATGACCGGTTGGATGAGTTGGAAAGAAAAATGGAAGAAAAGAAATAAATCAATCATATTATTTCTTTCATAAAATAACAGGGGCGTTGCCCCTAAAACCCCACTTACTTTTTTGTCTTGACACAAAAAAGTAAGCAAAAAAAGTCAAGACTGCGCCCACTTCGCTCGAAAAACTTACGCTTGCCAACTGAAATCTTTTAAACTCGCCCCGACGAAATACGCCGGGACTCAAACAGAAAAGATTTTTACGTCGTCTTCAGTTGTTTTTCGGCTCACTGGACGAGGTCAGTCGTTCGCGAGTTTTTGTGGAATTTATTAAGCATTTAAACGAATACTCATTTATAATAAACCTATGCAAGAAACTGCAATTGTAAACAAATACCACTGGTATGATGGTGGATTCTATGACCGGTTTATAGCACCGAATCAACGTGAACTTTTCGGGCAAATCATTGAGCTTATAGAGCCAAACAGTGATATAATCGACATAGGTTGTGGTACTGGTTTTTTTAGTTTTTCGGTTGCAGATACATGCAAGACCGTTATAGGAATTGACTTGTCGAAACGAAATATTCACAAGGCCAATCAAAACCTTGCAAAGAAACCCAATGATAAACTATCGTTTTGGAATGCTTATCTGAAAGATATTGTTTCTCAGGAAAAGAAGCATTTTGATTATGCAGTAATGACTTATGTGATTCATGAAGTGAATGAAGAAGAACGCATTCCACTTTTGAATGAGATAGCTCAGGTAGCCGATAAAATTATTATTGGTGATTATATGATTCCGCGCTCGAATGATATTGCAGGAAAAATTGTAAAAACGGTAGAATTTATTGCCGGAACGGAACATTACCGGAATTTCAGAACGTATGAAGCAAATGGCGGCATTCAATACCTGGCAGATAAAGCCGGATTATCAATTCTGAAAGAGATTAAAAATCACACTAACCATATTGCCGTATTATCAAAAAACTTCGTTTAATCTGATGAAGAACGCTACTAAATATATTGTTTCCAAACGCATTGTCATTTTAGCTGTTTTAGGTGCTTTGACCTATTTTACAAAGAGCTACTTTAATATTTCTATCTGGTATATTGTTTTGTTTGGTATTGGAACCGGCGTGATTTTCGGGAAAGTTTTTTGTCGTTGGATGTGTCCGATAGGTTTTATGATGGAGCTGTTTATGGGTGGTAGCAGTCAATTTGCAAGCATGTATCAGTATCACAAAATGGGCTGCCCGATAGCGTGGGCATCAGGTTTCTTAAATAAATATTCGTTATTCAAAATCAAAGTCAATACCGATTCTTGCATCAAGTGTGGAAAATGTGATAAGGAGTGTTACATTTCTACACTTGAACCTGCAAAATTCAGCTTGTACAAACCTGAAAAACTAAAATCGGGCGAAAGTTATTCCTGCTCCAAATGTCTGAAATGTGTGGCGGTTTGTCCGAATGGTAGTTTGACGTATAAAGTGTAAGGAACAAATTTCACAAACTCATTAAAATACTCATCAGTTGAGCTTTGGTGTGTACGCCAGCTTGCTTGTGTTTTATTTCTCCATTCTTGAAAATCATTAAAGTTGGTACACTTTGAATTTGGTACCGGCTTGCTATCATCGGATTTTGGTCTACATCAATTTTTATTACTTTTATCCGTTCGCCAAGCTCATCGGCCACTTGTTTTAAAATAGGTGATTGCGTTTTACACGGTCCACACCAAACGGCATGAAAATCAACTAAAACCGGACGATTTTCATTGATAATTGAATCGAAATTTCCTTTCATAAGATTATGTTTTTATATATATTTTGAAATCATATAAACTGCCACAATAAGTAAAAATACAGCAAATACCTTTTTGAAAACAGCTGAAGGAAATTTTACCCCAAGTTTTGAACCAAAGAACGCACCCGCTAAAATGCCGAGAGCAATTAAACCTGCGTATAAGATATTCAAATGGCCGTTGTTGGCATAAATAATT
>Ga0302296_1002667_pt1 | contig 11880 bp, 11 predicted proteins | sample III_Fen_N3_1_FD_194546 | JGI IMG/M metagenome (GOLD analysis project Ga0302296, IMG submission 194546) | Peat permafrost microbial communities from Stordalen Mire near Abisko, Sweden - III_Fen_N3_1 | ecosystem: Environmental > Terrestrial > Soil > Wetlands > Permafrost | place: Sweden: Abisko... | reverse complement strand
AACCGGATATTCATCGGCCTTGTAACCCGAATGACATTCCACTTTTATCGGTATCAGGTTCATTGGTTTGAGATGATTTTGTTTGAGATAAAACGAAGCATGTTTTCAAAATGCTTTTACGTTAAAAAACTCCGCATAGCATTTTAAAATGCCTTTGTTTCGTTCGAGTTTCTTCACAGGAGAAAGACCAATCTGCATCCTGATCCGGTTAACTTTCTCCAAAGACAGCGATTCGGGAAAATCGGCGAAACAGGTTTTCAATAGGTATATTGTTTTTAAGGATGAACCTTTAAAACGGTAGGTGAATGCTCCCGTCCGGTTTGGATGAATGTGGATATAGCGTTCGGCCAGTTCACCTTTTCTGATAATCCAATCCGACTGATCTTCCAGTTGAATTTGCTGATATCCGTTCTTTGAAGCAACCCAATGCGTAAAATCATTCACCTGAAATACCTGTTTTGATTTTAGAACATGAATGACATCGTTCACAATGGCCTTGGGAGTCATCATACCTGTGTAGATGTCAATATAGTTGTTGCATACCGGATCCAACAAACTGATAATGTCTTCGGGAGCGGCACAACCAAGAATACCCAGAATATAATTCCTGTGGTGTTTAAACGGATTGAACCGGACAGGTAACGCGATGTCCGCTTCGTCAGCCATAACCATCATTCTTAGTGATTAATTCACAGATTAAGATTATCAAATCGCTTGCAGATAATAATCTGCCTGACGGGATGATCAGTATTTTAAAATAACAACATTCTACTGCGCAAGGCAATCTTTTGCCAATAGCTATCTTATAAGCTTTAGTGCAATATCGAGCCGCTGAGCAGCATTGTCCCAGTTTAAAAGATTGAATATAGCATCCACAAAATCGGTCCGCTTGTTTTTATATTTAAGATAATAGGCATGCTCCCAAACGTCAATAACCAGCAGCGGTATGACTCCCCATTGTGTCAGCTTCTCGTGGTTTTCGCACTGAATTACAACCAGACTATCCGAAAAGGGTTGGAAGCCAAGAATACCCCAACCATTACCATCCACATTCTTTGATGTAGAAATGATATACGATTTAAATCTGTCATAACTGCCAAAGTTTTTTTCAATTCGCCTGAGCAAATCACCTGTTGGTGAAGTCTGTTTGTTGACCAGGTTGGTCCAGAAAATTGAATGTAAAACATGAGACGAAAAATGATAAGCTAATTTTTTGGTCCAGAAGTCAACCGTTTCCAGATTGACCTCATCCATTGCCTTTTTTATCATCTTCAAATCGGCATTGGCTCCCTTCACCGCTCCGCCATGATGAAAAGTATGATGCAGGTGCATTGTTTCAGCATCAACATAGGGTTCCAAAAAGCTTTCAGAATAAGGCAATGGTTGCAGGACAAAATTACCATCCATATCAGCAAGTTTATCAATACCACCCTCATTAACAGAAGCGGCAAACAGTGAGTTCGAGGGTAGAATGGTTGCACTTCCGACGATCAAACTGTTTTGAAAAAATTGTTTCCGATCCATTTTATATCGTTTTAAAAGTTTGATAAAATTGAATATTGCCGGGACTAACAGGATTAGAACACAGTGGTTGTTTTTAAATTCATTGGAATAATTGTTATATTTGAATTCTAAAACAACCCAATTACAGGAATGTTCTGAAGGATGGTTGGTTTTAATGAAATCGGTGAAGAAGGGAGGATTTTGATTAATCAATTCACCAATCAGCCGTCTATTGCTGAGTTTGGTGTTTATGATTAGCAACGATAGTCCAAATATTTTCTAAGTTTGTGCCCTAAACTTGAAAATGGTTCACGATTCAGCTAATAGCTTTAACACTGTTTATACGGCCTATTACAGAAAGTCATTCCTTTTTGTAAAATCGTATGTGCACGATGAGCACGTTGCCGAAGATATTGTTTCAGAATCGCTCATCAAGCTTTGGGAGCGAATGAAGACTCAAACCATTGAGCATGTCCAATCTTTTTTGTTTACAATACTAAAGAACAGTGCACTCGATCATTTGAAGCATGAAGCAATTGAACGCAAAGCTTTTAAAACTTTGAATGATCATCTTACACGTGAACACGATATTCGTATTTCGGTATTACAGGCGTGTGATCCCGACGAAATTTTTTCTTCAGAAATACAACAAATCATTCAGTCAACACTTGCCACACTTCCGGGGAAAAGCCGGAATATTTTTATGATGAGCCGGTATGAGAATAAAACAAATAAGGAGATCGCCGAAACTTTTAATATTTCCGTAAAAGGGGTCGACTACCATATTTCACTAACGATTAAGGCTTTAAGAATCTCATTAAAAGACTACCTGCCGTTAATGATCTGTTTATTAGCCAGGTAATGTTTTGAAAAAGCAGTCGCTAGCAGCCAGCTGCCAGTTACCAGCTGCCAGTCGCAAGTTGCCAGTCGCTGGTAGCCAGCCGCCTTTCTCAAATTGTTCAAAAAAACTGCATTCAGCCACTAGTGATCCCTCCCTTTGAATCGTTTTATAACAGGAAACGGAAATCAAACATACGCCCATTCCAAAAACCAGCATAAATTTATGAACCAGGAATCATTGATTCGTTACATTGCGGGCGATGCCAGTACAGAAGAGAAAAGCAAGATGGCCGAGTGGCTCGATGCTGACCCTGATAACATGCGCGAGTTTCTTGCCTTTCGCAAGCTGTATGACATTACCCTTTGGCAGGAGGACAATACCGCAACTCAAAATATAAATCCATCAAAATCAATATTCAGGGTCAGGAAGCTTTTCGTTGAAGCATTAAAAGTTGCTGCTGTTTTTGCTGTTGCATTTTTTGGAGCAAGATACTTTCAGCCAACTTCCCCTGCTATTGTGCCGGTTGCAATGCAAACCATACATGTTCCTGCCGGACAGCGCGCTGAACTCACGCTTACGGATGGAACAAAAGTGTGGCTCAACGCAAAAACCACCTTTGTCTTCCCGGACCACTTTTCGGCGAATAGCCGCAATGTTACACTTGATGGGGAAGGCTATTTTGATGTTGCAGCCAATAAACAAAAACCCTTTATCGTTAAAACTGAAAAATATAATGTGAAAGTCTGGGGAACCAAATTTAATGTAATGGCCTATTCCGGGAATGCAATTTTTGAGACTTCGCTGCTTGAAGGATCAGTCGAATTGCTTAGTCCCGGAACAGAAAGCGGGGTGAAGATTCTTCCAAATGAACGAATCTTCCTCGAAAACAATCGTTTAGTCAGGGGCCCCATAAGTCACTTTAATCATTTCCTCTGGAAAGACGGTTTGATCAGTTTCGACGACGAATCATTTCCTGAAATGGCACGCGAACTGGAGCTTTATTTTGATCTGAAAATCAATCTGAAAAACGATCAGATTCTGAACAACCGCTATACAGGAAAATTCCGCACGAAGGATGGAGTTGAACATATCCTGAAAGTGCTCCAATTGAGTAATCAATTCAAATTTAAGATTGACGAAAAACTCAACCTGATTACGATAAAATAAAATTAACCAATGTCTTACTAACTCATTATTTGCCTATGTAATAAGTCACAAAAAAGAAAAAGCCGGAAAATGCGTCAACATTCTCCGGCCAGCGGTCAAAACCCGTCAATCTCCTTTAAAAATATTAAGTATTAACCAACAAACAACAAATGTATGAAATATTATTTGTCAGAGAAATTTTTTGACTCAACTAAAGAACTAATCCGCAAGATGAAAATTACATGTTTTCTGCTTTTTGTGCTTGCCTCGGGATTATTTGCAACGCCAGCCAATTCACAGGTTGCAAAAGTCTCGATAAGCCTTAAAAACGTAACCATCGCAAAAGTGATCGACGCAATTGAAAGTCAAACAGATTACCTGTTCGTCTACAGTAAGAATGAAATTGACATTGCCCGAAAGGTTTCGGTAGATATCCAACAACAATCCGTAGCAGAAGTATTATCCGAGGTGTTTGACAAGACAAATGTCGTCTACGCAATGGAGGGTACAAACATCATGCTGATGACACGTAGTAACGTCGCACAGCAGGGCAAAAAAGTCACAGGTAAAGTTACTGACCAAACAGGAGCCTCACTGCCAGGTGTTTCTGTTGTGGTAAAAGGAACGACTACCGGAGTAATCACGGGCAATGACGGAAATTATTCACTGACCAATATCCCTGAAAACACCACTTTGCAGTTTTCGTTTGTAGGAATGAAAATGCAGGAGATTATCGTAGGAAGCCAAAGCACAATAAATGTGGTATTGGCTGATGAAACAATCGGACTCGAAGAGGTTGTGGCAATCGGTTACGGAACGATTAAACGTTCGAGTGTAACAGCAGCCATTACTTCTATTGCGTCAAAAGATATCAAAGATATGCCAACATCGAATGCTGCTACAGCATTACAGGGTAAACTCCCTGGTGTAATTGTACAGCAAACATCTGGTAGTCCGGGCAGCACCCCTTCCATTAAAGTGCGTGGTTTTGGATCCATCAGCGCCGGTACAAGTCCACTAATTGTTGTTGACGGAAACATCGTTTCTTCTTCTGTTTTCTCAACCTTAACTGCAAGCGAAATTGAAAATATCGATGTACTTAAAGATGCTTCATCAACAGCCATCTATGGTTCACGTGGATCGAACGGCGTTATCATGGTTACCACAAAGCGTGGTAAGTCGGGTAAAACCGCACTTAATCTGGATGTATATTCAGGTTTTCAGCAGGTAACAAAAAAGGTCAGTGTTCTTAATTCTCAGCAATTTGCTGAATTTTCAAAAGAAGCTTCAAACAATGCTTATCTTGAGCGTGTTGCAGGGGCAAAAGCAACTGATCCAAACAGCATTCGTCCTCAACCTTCCGAACGGATGCGTTATCCGCAGGGCGATTTGTATGATTGGTTTAATTTCGATGATGCAGCGAAAATTGCTGCTTTACCCTATCACGATTTTCAGTCAGAAATATTCAGGAGTGCGCCAATACGCAATTATCAGCTGACTGCTTCCGGAGGGAATGATAAGATCCGCTTTTTAGTTTCGGGAGGATATATGAAACAGGACGGTATCGTAGAAAAATCAACGCTTGACCGTTATACATTCCGCACCAATATCGATGTAAATGTATCGTCAAAATTAAGAATCGGATTGGATATTAATCCTTCCTACCGTGTACAGGAGAATGTAACCACAGATGGACATTGGGCCAACAATGGTGTTATTAATGCCGCATTAGCAGCAATTCCAATGGCACCGATCTACAGTGCCGACGGCTCACAGTGGTCTTCGCAACAGGAGCTGGCTGCCCCTTACAGTTTACCAGGTGTCACAAATGCGCTCGCTAACATTCGCGAAAACAACGATCAATCGAAAATGCTGAGTCTGCTTGGAAATGCTTATGCGGAATACCAATTCCTGCCAGAATTAAAATACCGGATGTCAGGCAACATGTCGTTTAATGATAACAGAAGGAATACTTACCGTACATCGCGGATGCCATTAAACCAGCTACTACCTCCAAACCAGGCAATAGGCGGGACTAATTCGTGGATGGATATCTCTTATCTGTACAACCAAACACTGTCTTTTAATCACTCCATCAATGAAGTACATAATTTCAATGCATTACTGGGCATGGAAGCCACAAAGTACTATTATGAAAACAGTAGCGCCGGTGCGATCAATTTTCCAAATGATGTAGTGCAGACGCTCAATTATGGAACTGTTAATTCGGGCTCATCATCCAAAACCGAAAATTCTGTTGTCTCCTATTTCGGCCGCGTAAACTACGATTACATGGGTAAATATTTGATCAACGCTTCAGTTCGCCGCGATGGCTCCTCTTTGTTTGGCCCCGATAATCGCTGGGGTACTTTCCCTGCAGCATCAATTGCATGGCGTGCTACCAAGGAATCGTTTATGGAGAATTACAAATTTATTTCTGAAACGAAAATAAGGGCCAGTTACGGTTTGGCAGGAAATAATGCATTCGGCAATAACTATCCGTATGTAGGATTACTGAAACCCGACAACTATGTATTGGGGAATCAGCTTGCTAATGGTCTAGGTGCTTCCTCTCTTGCTAATACATTGTTAGGTTGGGAAAAGAGCCGTCAAACCGATTTGGGTATCGATCTTGGATTCTTTAACAACAGGATCTATTTTATTGCCGACTATTATCACCGCCTCACGACTGACTTATTATTGAATGTCAATGTCCCCACATTAACCGGGTTCAGCACTACCGTGAAGAACATTGGCGAAATGGAAAACAAAGGTTGGGAATTCTCTTTGAGTACGCGTAACCTTACGGGTCAGTTCACATGGAACACAAATGTCAACCTTTCCTTTAACCGTAATAAAGTGATTGCATTAGGGCCGACAGGCGATCCTATCAGAAGTGGTTCAGGTGTTGGTGAGACCAATATTACAGTAATAGGCGAACCTATCGGTAATTTTTACGGATATAAGCAAATAGGTATTTTCAATAGCCAGGCAGATCTCAATTCCTATCCTCATTTTGTCGATAGTAAACCGGGGGATGTAAAATACGAAGATGTTTCGGGTGCCGCAGGAATACCAGATGGTAAAATCGACGCGAATGACCGTACGTTGATTGGAAACAACCAGCCCAAGTTCATTTATGGATTCACCAACACATTTAGCTTTAAGGGATTTGAATTGAATGTAGTGTTTAATGGCGTACAGGGAGGAAAGATTCTAAACCTGAGCCGTCGTTTCTTTGAGAATCTCGAAGGGAGTCAAAACAATCTTACTACCGTTCTCGATCGCTGGCGTTCGGCTGAACAACCTGGAAATGGCGTTGTCCCGCGTGCCAATTCACGTACTACAGGACAAAACAATGCCATATCATCACGTTGGGTTGAAGATGGTTCGTTTCTAAGGATCCAGAACATTACGCTCGGATATAAGATTCCTCAGACGTTTCTCGAGAAAGTGAAAATTCAAACTGCAAGAATTTACTTGTCGGCTCAAAACCCTGTTACCTGGTCTAAATACCTTGGATATAATCCGGAAGTAAGCGGTTACGAAGGTGCATTGACAGGTGGTGTCGATTACGGTTCTTACCCGTTGGCAAATACATTTATTATCGGTCTGAACCTGGGTTTTTAATTTTTAAAAAAACATAAAGCTATGAATACAAAAGTTTTATATACCTCACTTATTTGTGCAATCTTCTTTGGTGCCTGCAGCAAGGATTTTACTGATCTGTCGCCTATATCGGATATTGCAACAACCAATTTCTACAAAACTTCAAGTGATTTCAAAAATGCCGTCAGTGGTGCGTATGGAGCATTGCAGTCTTCGGGTATCTACGGGAATATCTATGTTTTCGGAGATGTTGCATCCGACGACACTTACCCTGCCATTTCGGGTTCGGTAACCGATCAGGATCAGTTTGATAAGTTTTACCTGATCACAACCAATCCCTTTATTTCAGGTGCATGGAATGATAGTTATAAAGGTATTGCAAGGTGTAATGCTATTTTGGACAGAATTGAGGCAGTAGATTTTAATGCCGATTTGAAAAAGCAATACACAGCTGAAGCGAAATTTGTGCGTGCATTGATCTATTTCAACCTCGTACGTATTTATGGAAACGTACCTTTGGTCTTGAAAGAGGTCACCAATCCGGATCAGGGTTACGAATATGGCCGCAACCCAAAAGCAGAAGTGTATGCTCAGATTGAAAAAGACTTAACAGAAGCGATTGACGGGTTGAAAACCAAATCAGAATATGCAGCCATCGATATGGGTCGTGCTACAAAAGGTGCTGCCCAGTCGTTGTTAGGCAAAGTTCTTTTGACTGAACACAAATACACAGAAGCAGCGGTTCAACTTAAAAAGGTGATCGACTCACAAATTTATGACCTGTTACCTTTGTATGCTGATGTATTTAATGTCAATAACAAAAACAATAAAGAGTCAGTATTCGATATTCAGTACAAGGCAGGCTCATTAGGCGAAGGCAACGGATTACCCAACTCTTTTGCACCTGAAAATTCCGGTAATGCAGTTATTCAGTTTGGCGGGGGTGGAAACAACCGTCCTTCAGCAGACCTGGAACAAGCATTTGAAAGCGGTGATGCACGCAAGGATGCCTCCATGGCAACATTTTATATCAATACATCGGGTAAAAGGGTTGATTACTATTATTGTAAAAAATATTGGGATACACCTATCGTATCCGGTGACAACAACAATAATTATCCAGTTATCCGTTATTCAGATGTAATTCTGATGTATGCCGAATGTTTGAATGAGGCAGGATACGCCGCGAGCGGTGATGCATTTGTGTATTTGAATAAAGTACGCAAAAGAGCCTTACTGGCAGATAAAACCAGCACCTCAGTTGCGAACCAGGCTGCGTTCCGTTTAGCCATTGAGCAGGAACGCCGTGTTGAATTTGCATTCGAAGGACAACGTTGGTTTGATCTTGTGCGTACAGGACGCGCGATTACCGTTTTGAATGCCAAAGCTGTTCAGATTGGAATCAAGAAGACACTAACTGATGATAACATGTTGTTCCCTGTCCCTCAAAGTCAGGTGGATATCAATAAGGATAAAATAACACAGAATCCTGGTTATTAATCAGTCAAATTTGATTTAAAAAAAACGTTTCGAGTTAATTCTCGGAACGTTTTTTTTAGGTTAAACTTATTCGTTCGAAAGCGGATGACCTATTTCCCAGTGAAGGCCAAAAGGATCAACGAGCCGTCCCAACCTCCATCCATATTCCTCCCCAACCGGAAACACCTGTAAGGCACCAGCCTTCAATGCCTGAGCAAATACTGCATCCGGATCAGGAACTGTTAAAATCATTCGCACATTACCTCCTCCAACCGTTTCAGATACATCGCTGGCATCGTCTGCAGATCCACCACTCAGCCAAAACGTTGCACCATTAACTGATAGTTTCACCACCAGACCTCCATCCGGATCTTCCATCCTGTAAGCTTCAACTGCTCCAAAGGCATCCTTATAAAAGTCAACAGCTTTCACACTGTTTACAACAGACAACCAGGGCTCTATGGAAACCGGAATATTTGTTTCTTTTGCGTTTTTCATATTTGAGGTATTGGTCTTTGGATATCATCTATTTGTTCATCTGATAGGTTGTGAGTTGCCTTATTTTATCATTCTCCATATGAAAAACATCACAAAACAAAGCATCGAGTATTCCCCCCGTTCTGAATTTACATTTAACGGATCCCTCGGCGACAACAATGTCATTTTCTTCGGTCATACTCAGAATCCGGATCGTCGGGCTCCCTTCGAATGCATCATTCTCAATTTCGTTATCAAATTCCTCTTTACCCGAAAGCTGAAAAAATCCCGGCATATACCATTCAATGTCGTCCGTAAGACAATCCAGTATCATTTTATGATTACTTGCATTAAATCCATCCATGTATTGCTGTACAGTTTTTTTATTTTCTGTCATGGTCTGATGTTTAAAATTTGAGGGTAATTCCATTTATCAATAAACTATATCAGTTTGGCTTCGGCTTTAAAAAAGTGATGATTGCCAAACCGAATTTTCTTATGCTAAAGTTATTTTATTCGTCTCCGCACAACTTTCGGATTTCTGCTGAAATGAAAAATGGCAAAGACATTAATAACATCTTCACCAACGTAGTAGTAAATTCCGAATGGAAAACGTTTAACAATCGCCATTCTGATTTTTTTCTAACAAATGCGAATTGTGCTGGATTTATGATTATTTGTTGAATAGTTTTCTCAATCTCTTCAATAAACTCACGATCTAATCCTTCTTTTCTTTCAGCATACCAATCAGCAGCAAACTTCAGATCAGATTGCGCAAAAGGATTGATTATCAAAGAATATTGTTTCATCAGCAATTATCATTACAGGTCATCTCCGAATATCTTTATAAATGAAGAATCTTATAAGATTTTCGTTTCAGGTAAATAAGATATTAACGGCTAAGTAGATCTGATTTAACTTCATCCCAACTCTTCCCTTCCTCCGGATTTTTCAATATATGCTTATGTCGCGTTTCAAGTTCCTTCTCCATTTCGGATGAGAGTCCGGTTTCGTCTTCATATATACTCACAAAAGGGCTATCGCCAGCTATTTCTTTGATCATCGTTATTATCTTTCTGGATTCCTTGTCATTTTCAGCAATCTTGATAGTATAATTCATGTCAGCTTATATTTGAATGATAATTACTCCATACTTTCCTTTGTCAAAGATAACGAATCCAATATTGCGAGATTATCTAATTGGTGTAGATTCTCATAGTTTTTTAAGTATGAAATTCAATTGATCCATTCTTTCCAGATAAAATACTCTGGCCCAAAATCTTCATTTGCCATTTGTGGTTCAGTTTTAAATAATCCAAATACCGAAGAACCGCTTCCCGACATCGCGGCATAAACAGCGCCATGATCGATCAATTTTGTTTTGATTTCGGCAATCGCAGGATATTGCGGAAATACAGAAGCTTCAAAATCATTCACAATACAATCCTGCCATTTATCAGGGGATAACTTAATTGAATCAAGTAGTGACTTTTTGGGAAGTGAAGGTTTGATTTCAGCATAGGCTTCCCTGGTTCCGACGCCAAACGGCGGTTTGACAAGTACTATAAAATACCCCTTCAAACTGAAGTCAATATTTTGAAGCTCCTCTCCTATTCCACAGGCAAATGCAGGTTTGTTTTCCAGGAAGAAAGAGCAATCAGCACCTAACTCTACGGCATACTTTTTCAACTGAGATACAAAGAGCCCCAGTTCGAAATGATCATTAAGTCCCTTCAGGAGAAATGCAGCATCCGATGATCCTCCACCCAACCCGGCACCGAAAGGTATCACCTTGTGCAAATGAAGATCAAGTCCCGGAAGTGAATGGTCAGCAGCAAGTAAACGGTACGCTTTTACAACAATATTCTCCTCCTGATCAATATCAAGTGCAAGACCCGAACTTGTAAAGTTGATCTTGTTTTTCTTATTCTCAATAAACTCCAGGCCATCTTTTAATCCAATCGGATAAAAGATCGTTTCAAGTTCGTGGTAACCATCCTCCCTTTTCCTGAGAATATTAAGACCAAGGTTAATTTTTGCGTTGGGAAAAAGAACCATCTGATTGTTATGAAGTTGTGATTAATTACAATGAAGAGGCGAACAGGCGATGAGGCGATGGGGCGAAGCGGCGAACGGGCGAATTAGTGAGTCCATTTTCAGGAGAATTAATCACGTTTTCTAAAGAAAAATCATTCCCAATTTTATCCTATCGCCAATGCGCCTTTTCGCCCTATCGCCTGTTCGCTAATGTGCCTTATCGCCTATTCGCCCCGTCGCCTGTTCTCTTCTACTTATAGCTCTCCAGTGGTTCACATGTGCAGAACAAATTACGGTCGCCCCATGCATTGTCTACACGGCCAACCGGAACCCAGAATTTGTTCTCCCGAAGCCATTCAAGCGGATAAGCTGCTTTTTCGCGTGAATAGGCATGTGTCCATTCGTTCGCAGTGAGCATTTCAGCCGTATGCGGCGCATTCATGAGAACATTATCCACTGCATCAGCAACACCCGTCTCAACCTCTTTAATCTCATCAAAAATAGCATTCATCGTATCCACAAAACGATCGAGTTCTTCTTTCGATTCGCTCTCCGTCGGTTCAACCATCAATGTCCCATGAACAGGGAAAGAAAGTGTGGGCGCATGAAAACCATAATCCATCAATCGCTTGGAAATATCGGTTTCAGAAATACCAGAAGCGGTTTTCAGGTGACGGCATTCGAGAATCATCTCATGGCCAACACGGCCGTTCTCGCCTGTATATAAAATTCCGTAATTATCTTTCAACCGGGCAGCAATATAATTCGCATTCAAAATAGCAATTTTA
>Ga0302296_1002666_pt1 | contig 11884 bp, 5 predicted proteins | sample III_Fen_N3_1_FD_194546 | JGI IMG/M metagenome (GOLD analysis project Ga0302296, IMG submission 194546) | Peat permafrost microbial communities from Stordalen Mire near Abisko, Sweden - III_Fen_N3_1 | ecosystem: Environmental > Terrestrial > Soil > Wetlands > Permafrost | place: Sweden: Abisko... | reverse complement strand
TCAAGAGCTCTCAGAAAGTAGGACCAACAGTTGCCGACGATATTAAACGCTCAGCTATTTGGGCTGTAATTCTGGCTATCTTTGGTATTGGTATTTATATCTTCATTCGTTTCAAAGAATGGGGTTACGCCTTAGGAGCAATTGTTTCATTGGCTCACGATGCTATCATTACACTCGGTTTGTTCTCGTTAGGATATGGATTCCTGCCATTCTCTATGGAAATCGACCAAGCCTTTATAGCGGCAATACTGACGGTAATTGGTTACTCGGTGCATGATACTGTAATCAACTATGACCGTATCCGTGAAAACGTATTGTTATTCCCTAAACGCGACCGTATATCGCTTATCAACCTTTCGGTAAATGAAATGCTTGGTCGTACCTTCAGTACAACTGCTACAGTTATCCTGACGTTATTATCCATGTTTATCTTTGGTGGTGAAACCATTCGTGGATTTATCTTCGCCATGTTGTTTGGTATCTTTATCGGAACTTACTCGTCAGTATTTATTGCGTCACCAATTACTGTAGAAATGGGAAAATTGATAAGCATGGCCAAAGCCAAAAAGGCCGACAAAAAACTAGCTACAACTAAAAAATAATTAGTTGAAATAGGTTTATAAAAGCAGAAAAGCCCCGACGATTAATCGTCGGGGCTTTTTTTGTAAAAGCATATATATTGTTACCCGTTTTATTTCGCCGGAGCATCATCCGGTGCATCTTTACTTCCACCTTCCAGCAAATGTGATTTTTTGCGCAGGTCGTCCAGTTTGTTGAATAGCAAGATAAGATCGTTCGATGGAGTGAGGTTTACTGCTTGTTCCAACGCAGTGCAGAACTGAATGTAACTTGCCACGGCTGCAGGTCTTAGCTTTGTGCCCGATACCTTGCTGCGCACGGCACTTTCAGCATTTCGGCTGTTGTAAAGCATTTTGAACTCCGTGTTTTTAGCTTCGAAAGCCGTAAACTGGCCTTGAATTCCTAATATCATGGCAGCTGAGCTAAGGTCAGCTTGTGCACGGTATTTACCGAAAACTTCAATCAGAATATCCGATTCGGTATCCCACGGCAGGGCTAAGGCATCCCAATATGGTTCAAGAAACAATTGCAATGTATTGGCAGCAGCTTTTTTTGGCGCATCAGTGCTTTTCAGGTACGATGTAATGATTCTTCTGATTTCGGAAAACAACGAATCCCGTTCTTTATCCAACAATTTCAGACCGGCGGTTAGTCCGCTTCTCTGAAGCTTATTTATTTCTTTCCCGAATGCAACATTGTCCGTCTCCAGTTGATTCAGAGCAGCCACCAATATCGGGCTTAGCTGCGGTTCCACAGCCCGGGCCAATTCAATACTCGATTTAAAGAGTGAGAACGCGTTGCTAATAGTTAGCTTAGCAACGTACAAAATTGAAAATAAAAAATTTGACATACTAATTTTTTTAAAAATGATTACTTAAAAATAATTACTCTATTTAGTTTTAGTAAATAGCATTTTAAAGGTTTCATTTTGCTAAAAATTTCTGTAATCGCGATCTTCCCCCATCCAACCTGTAGAAATTTTCTATAGCTCCAATGAACGTTCAACCATCCTGTAGAAATTTTCTATACCATGAACTGCCGTTGATTCATGCCGTAGAAATTTTCTATACCCTAAACACGCACTTATTCATGTTGTAGAATTTTTCTATAACATGAATGGACGCTGATTCATACCGTAGAAAATTTCTGCAGCATGAAAGTTAATAAGTTATGCGTATTATTTTTTCAAAGAACAAATGCGAGACAAATATAACAACTAGATTTATAACAGTTGCTATATTTTGTACATTTTCTCTAAAAATAATTTTTCAAATAAACGGAAACCGTTATTTGGTGGGGGTTCTTATACATAAACTCACCGTTAGTGGCAGTGAAAAAAAATCATATATTTTCTGTTTTCCACAAAAAAAAAGGCTGACTCAATTTATTTTGAGACAGCCTCTTTATTTTAGTTTGCTTAAAACATACTGCTAAGTTGTTCTTTCGCAGTGATTATGACTTCATCATTCACGTTTAAAATTATTGCAAATAACCAACCATTTAGGCTCTAGCGGCAACCTCCCAATTTGAAACACTTGGATTACGGTTACATCAAAAAAGAATATAAAAGGGTAAACATTTTTGAGATTAATTCTCAATATTAAATAAATTACTTGAATTCAATTTATTTACCTTACCTTGATTGGTTTGAATCTGCTTTAAATCAATGACTTTTGGATCACCGGTAATGATTATTGTTATTGGTTTACCTTTAATTTCTTTGTTATAAAAGGATAATATCTGATCAAATGTTAGTTGGTCTATTGTGGGCATATTTACCTTCGCTGGATCATCAGTATAGCCTAGCAATTTCCACCTATTAAAAATAATACTCTCATCCCTAAATGACGGTTTGTTTGTAAGAGCAGACTGGCGCAAATAGGTCTTGATATTCTCAATTCTGTCGGGATATGATGGCATATCAGTAAGCAATTTCATATACAAGTCAATTGCTCCAGCAGCTTTATCGCCCTGAGTACCAACAAAACCAAGAAAGTAAGCTTTCTTGTTAGGTATAGGTGGAATAATATTATAGCCATATGCAGTATATGCCATCGAATTATTTTCACGAATTTCGTTCATTACCAATCCATTAAACCCACCGCTAAAATACTGGGTAAATGCATCATATAATACCTTATTTTCCGGTTTATATTCACTTCCATTTATATAGAAGTATATTTTAGTTTGTTGCACTTCCGGATTAGGTAAAAAATAAATAGTCGGCTTTGTATAAGTAATTCTAGGCATTACATAAGGCGATTGACCGTATTTAACACCTTCTTTCAGAGGCAAATTAGACTTAAGCAACTCAGCTACTTCCGCAATATTCTTTTTACCAACATAATGAATTTCGGCTTCATAGTCCGTTGCTCTAATAATTTCACCCGTCAATTCGCTAATTTTCAAACCTAATACGTCTGTAAGTTTCAACCTATCAATGTACGAAGAACTATCTTTATAAACTACGTAGTTCAACAAAGCTTCGGAGAGAACACCAATATCATTCTTTTCAATTGCCATTCGTTGTTGATAATCTGAGCTCTTTACTCTATCAAGCTGCTTCATATCTAACTTTGGCATAAGAATCTGACGTGTCATTAATTTACATGCCTCAGCTACATTTTTTTCATCCCCAATGAGATTAATGTAGAAATAATTCCTATCCACGGAATATGAACACTTGGTATTAAGCTCGCTGAATTGACGACGAACCGATTGTGCATCACTCGAAGGTAAAATGCCAGCTGAATTCATCAATGAAGTTGCATACTGAAGTTTAGGCATTTTCTTCGTACCTATACCATATCTGATAGTTAGTGTAAAAATATCATTTTGTTTGTTTTCAGTACAAAATAAATTAATACCGTCATATAGCTTCAATGATTTTACATCTTCAAAATTATTATATTCTTCGTTAATCTTCCCTATTGGTAGTTTCTGTACCATTTGCGCATATTCTGTTTTCTGCCCCTTAGGTTGGTCAATCGGCTTAATTTCAGGCTTTTTAAGTTTATCTTTTTTAGGAGTACCTTCTTCAATGGAAACAGTAACATGATTGCCCGAGAAGTATTGTTTTGCAACACGCTGGATGTCTTCTTTAGTTACTGCATTAATTCTATCCTTCAAGCTTAAAAAATAAGAATCGGGAAGATTGTATGAGTATAGTTCCGATAACATCTCTGTTTTAGCAGAAGGTGTTTCCATTACCAAGTCGTACTGTCGAATCAAATTATCTTTTACCGATTTGATTAACCAGTCTTCAATATCTCCATTTTTCAACTTATTCACTTCAGTCATAATCGTTTTTTCGGTAGCTTTATCTGTCTCATATATCCGCTGATTAATATCCAAATATGGAACAGCCAAAATAATTATACGTCCTTCTGTTCGTCGCGCATCATTCTGAGCTGCTGCGGCTGTAACATCACCATTAAGCGACAACTTATCCAGCAACCCTGTTTTCATTGAGTTTGAGAGAATATCGGTACAAATATCAAGCAACAATTCGTCCTTATCACCTTTAATAACACCTTTGTATCCCCATACAACCTCGGGATAATAAGACAATTTAGCTGAATACTTTGGATTGTTTTCAAAATTTGTTGAAGGATAGATGGTTCGTTCAGGAACTTTACGACTGGCTAACCTTCCAAATTTGGCTTTAATCATGGGGATTGCAGATTCAGAGTCAAAATTACCAACCAGGACTAATGCCATATTCTCAGGAACATACCATTTAGTATAAAAATCAATTAGTTTGCTTAATCTGGGATTTTTCAGGTGTTCAGGTTTCCCAATAATATCACGTCCATAAGGATTTTGAGGAAACAGATTAGCATATAAAAAATTACTAACATGCGTATCTCTTGAATCCTGATACATATTATATTCCTCAAAAACATTTTCCAATTCAGCTTGAAAACTGCGGAATACTGGATTAATCAGACGTTCGGAATTGACATCCAACCACTTTTCGAGTTGAAACGCCGGAAAGTTGTTATAGAAAACAGTTTGGTCATAACTTGTACCCGCATTAAGACCTTCTCCACCCATTCCTTCTATTAAGTTCGAGAAATCACTTGTAATAGCATATTTAGCCGATTCTAGCGACTTTCTATTAATTCTCCTTGTCAATGAATCACGCAACACAGGATCAGTGCTATTTGAGAATTCATCATAAAGTTTAATAATATCTTCGTAAAGCGGTTTTTCCTTCTCCCAATTCAATGATCCTATCTTAGAAGTGCCTTTAAACAACAAATGCTCCAGATAATGCGCCAAACCAGTGAATTCCTGGGGTTCATCAATTGAACCCGCTCTTACCACTAATCGCCCTGAAACATCAGGTTGATTTTTATCCTCCCACAGGTAAACCGTGAGTCCATTATCCAGTGTAAAATGCTTAAACGTTTTATTGTCTGCTAGTAATGACAATGAACAAAAGCAAAAAAATAGAAGAAGATACTTTTTCATAAACAACTAATTATAAGTTAATAATTTAATTTGCAAAGGAACAAATTTTTTATTTAAAAGCCAAATTTTACATGTATTTTTAAGATAATACATAGAGCTTGCAAATTATCGTTTCAAACAAATAAATCCTTCAAATAATGAAAAATAAGATGAAAACTCTTTTTAAAATATCATACAAGAAAACCTTTTTGAATGATTACTATATTTCTAAAAAAAAAGAGAGCACTTAGAAGCACTCTCTTTTTATAATATTGCACTTAAAATTACCTTAGTAAGTTTTGGTTATTACATAGATATCAGCATCAATACCAAAGCTGCCGGCTGACACCGTCCATTTTATGGGGAAAGTGAAAGTTTTTGTAGTTGAATTGTAATACTTTAAATTTGCAGTGGGATAATTTGCAGTCACCATACCATATGTTGGATCTACAGATCCAGTTTGTAAATAAATATAGTCCTTAGCAGAAGTTGACGTACCTTGAATATTTACAACTCCAGGAGCAGCTGCTTCATCCCACTTGAATGTTACATTATAACCAGTAGCCCAAAGATCTTTAAACCTATAAAGCTTTGTAGATGGAGAATATTCCAAAGTTTGTGGCCAATCACCCCCAAAAAAGTCACTTGTATATGTACCTTCAGCATAAGAAGCATAATCTTCTTTAGTTAAATTAAATTCTAAGCGCGGATAAACCTTCTGTATAACATAAGGATTAGTCTGTTCAGGATCAATTTGTAAAGCAAGTTTGTATTTCTTCATCAGTTCCAAATTCTTTACAACTATATTTATTAAAACTGAATCCTTACCAGCTGGGAAAACCACTTTGTCAGGAATAGAAAATTTATCACCATAGACGTTTTCAGAAGTAATTGCTACTTCTTGAACAGTTGTCTTGATCTTTCTTATAACCATTACCTTAAACGTATCCTGTTTTAAAGCTAACACTGGGCTTGTACTGTTTTTAACAGAGAAGTAAACATTTGTGCTATTTGGATTTGCAATAGGCGAAGGATCTCTTACAATTTCATCTTTACATGATGAAATTGTAAACATTAATACAAATGCTATTATAATATTTAAACTTAATCTTGTTTTCATATATTTAGTCTTAAAAAATTAATTAATTACACCATCAGTTAAACCTGCGCCATCATTAGGTTTTGGTTGAGAGCCTCCGTTATTGTTTGAAGAAAGTGGAATTCCCAAATTGTTGTTTGTTTCCTTCTGAGGGATACGTAACAATAAATATCCATCAGTTGCAGCAATATTAAATTTAAAATCAGCAGGGAAATTTGAAGGAACTGCACTTGTGTAACGTACTATGTTTTTACCTAAACGCATAATATCAGACATAGAGAATCCTTCACCCCACAATTCAATTCTTCTTTGTAACCATACATCATTCTGAAAAGCTTGAGCAGTTGCAGCAGTTGAACCTGTATAAGCTGGATCTCTGTAAGTCGTTACGAAATTGTTAAGAATATCTTTACCTGCTTGTAAACTTCCGGCCATTGCAGTTGCTTCAGCCTTGATAAGAATCAATTCTTCAACACGCATTATACACCAGTCACCAGCATTAATGTTATTTCCAATAAAACCATACTGTCCAAACTTAACGTTCGTATATGGCAAGAAAGGAAGCTTTACATCATTTATTGAGAGCGGCGCAATGGCATTACCCGTTGCACTGCCTCCTGACCATGTCCAGGTTACTGTTGCTAAGTTTGGAGATTTTAACTTATCATCAACCCACCAACCTTTACGAACGTCAGTAGTTGGAATCTTATTAAACAACAGAACATTAATTGATTTATAACAACCCACACCTGCGGAATAAGAATCGCCTGAGAAAGATCCTAGTACTGCTGGCCAAGTAGGATAAGGATCAGGTACATTAGTAGGATTAATAATAATTGCCCACATCCAGTTTTGATCATTAGCACTGATAAAACCAGGTTTAGAAATTTGCGATATTGAATAAGGTGTATAACCTACCATTGCTTTATCAGCATCAGCTGCAGCATCTGCCCAATTTTCCATATATAAGTTAGCGCGCGCACGCAATCCATAAGCAACTTTTTGATCAATCTCTGCCTTAGAACCTCTAGTATAACCAGCCAAACCTGTAATAGCTGCATTCAAATCATCTAAAATCAGCTTGTATACATCTTTTAATGCAGCACGCGGGTTGTTTGAAGGATCACCTGTCATATTATTAGTAACAATAGGCACAGAAGGTTTATCTTCATTTCCTTTATATTTATATTGATAATATGGTACTAAGGACAAATAATCAAATGCTCTAACAGCTTTAGCTTGAGCCATATAAACTTTCAATGCTGCATTGTCTGTATTAGCTGGAATTGTCGCTAATATATCATTAGCAAGTTTCAACTGATTATAAAAAACAGCCCAACGTTCGTAAGGATTCGCGTATGTATCTGCTCTATCAGCATATTGACTACTAACCGAAAACCAATTATAGCCACTATTATCACTAACCATATCTGGTCCATTCAAATCCTGAGAAAGACATACGGTAGGATAACCAGCATCATCAGCTCGATTTGATGCACTCCCAAAAACGCAGTACTGTTTACCAATAATTGAAAACATACCGTTTACATCAGCAGACACTCTTTGAGGAAGAGCTAAAGCAGTTTGAGTTTTTTGATCTGAGGTTAAAACACCTCCTTCTGGAAATGTATTTAAATCTGCACAAGACGAGATAAAACCACATCCAAAAGCCAAAATTAATATTTTATAAGCTAATTTCATATTGTTGTATTTTTAATTATTATTATAGTTTTACCGATAAACCTACAGTTAAAGTCCGAATAGGAGAATAACGATAGTTACCTGAAGTAGTAGAACTACCTAAACCAAGTGATTGTCTTGGATCAAGTCCTTGACGAGCAGATAAAATTCCTAAATTATCGCCCGAAACAAATACCCGCAAACTTGAAATTTCAAATTTGCTCGTTAGTTTTTTAGGTAAAGTATATCCTAATACAATACTATTTAAACTTAAGTAATCCGAACTAGTCAAGAAACGAGAGGATTGGTATTGATATGAGACATCCAATACATCTAATCTCGGAATAGTTGTCGAATGGTTTTCAGGAGTCCAAGCATTCAATATATCCGTACTCCAGTTTGTTCCTTTAGAATCCCCAGTATGCATTAAGGCTTCATACGTTCCATCATACAACTTTCCACCTAATTGGTAAGAGAATTGTAATGAAAGATCAAATCCATACGCATTAACTTGCGTTCCAAAACCTCCATATACTTTAGCCAATGTACTTCCAAGATCAGCTTGTTTTGCTTTTGTATAATCATCAGTTGTGGTGTTGTCTCCATTATCAGGATCAACAAAATACAAAGCTTTACCAGTTGTTTGGTCAACTCCAGCGTATTTTTTCATGTAGGTTTCATAAAGTGAACCTCCAATTTTATAAATATAGTTAGAACCCTTTTGACCATTAACCTTAACAGATTGAGCTAAATCAGTAATTTTATTTTGATATGTTGTTGCATTAATATTAGCAGTCCATTCAACATTCCTATTCTTGAAAATAATACCATTCAAATCAACTTCAAATCCATTATTAACTATCTCGCCGATATTGGTTGGAAAAGAACTGTAACCAAGAGAAATAGGAACTGGTTGAAAATATAACAAATTAGATGTTCTTCTACTGAAATACTCTACGCTACCACTTAACTTTTTATTAAAAAGATCAAACTCAACTCCAGTATTAAAAGCATGTGAAGTTTCCCAAGTTATATTTTTATTTCCCTTATTAGCAAAACCAACAGCAAAATCACCATTACTGTTGCTAACAGTATATTGATCAAGATATGGATAATAATTTACGGTTCCATCGGAATTTCTTAAGTCATCATTACCTTGCATACCGTAACTAGCCTTTACTTTCAGCATATTCAGCCAGTTTAAATTACGCATAAAGTTTTCTTTAGTAATAAGCCAAGAGACACCACCACTACCAAAATTTCCCCATCGGTTTTCTGGACTAAAACGAGATGAAGCATCACGTCTGAATGATCCGCTTAAGAAATACTTTCCATCATAATCGTATTGAAGGCGTGACAAAAGACCCATAGTTGTATATTGTTGAGTACTTGATGATACACTCGGTGGTGTTTGAATAGCATTATCCAATTCACCTATATATGGATCATACAATTTAGAATTAGAGCCAGCCAAATTTTGCATTGTCAACGAATATGACTCATAACCAGCCATAATATCAATATTATGAACATTAGCAATTGTTTTTTTGTAAGTAGCTAAATACTGTTGATTAACACCTAACTGACGATAACTGGACACAGAAACATATCCACTGCTACCTACACTACCACCATAAAATTGATTACCTAAACTATTTGAACGCTGATTATAAAGACTTACACCAAAATTCGCAGTAATCTGCAGACCCTCAAGCGGAGTCAATATTGCATACCATTTACCATTAAAATTATCAGTATATGCATGCGATTTGTCGAGCTGTAATGTAATTGCCGGATTGGCTAATGGCATAAATGCACGAGTAGAATTAGTTGAGGAGCCTCCAAAATCATAAACTGTTATTCCACGATTGTCAACCATTTTAGTTCCATCCGGATTACGAACATACATTGGATAAATAGGAGCAATCATATTACTGATGTAAAATGCATTTCCAGATGACCCCCATGAAGTTTGGCTACTGGGTGATTGAATATCATAATTTGTATATCCAAGACTAGTACCAATCTTCAACCATTTCTTTGCCTGATAATCCACTTTTGCAAGACTTGTATATCTAGTAAATCCTGAGCCAGAAATAATACCGGAATCATCCAAATAACCAATAGACATATAATAGTTTAATTTATCTGTAGATCCAGAAACTGAAACATTATATTCCTGTCTTAAATTTGATTTATTAAAAAGTTCATTATACCAATTATCGGGAGTATAATAATACTTACCATCAGAATAACCTAATGTTGCATTTGGATTTAACTTGAAATTAGTTCCAATAAATCTCTGTCCGGCAGGAACTGTGTAAACTTGATAACCTAAACCTGTTTTTGATGTGATTGTATTATCAGCATAAGTATAAGCAGCAGCAGCACTTTCACCATTATATACTCTTGAATTATATAAGGCTTTGTAGTACGTTTCATAATACATTGCAGGATCTGTCATTACGTTATAATTTGGAATCGCACGAGAGTTTGATCCAAATTTCATATCAACAGTTATTACAGCATCTTTTGAATCTGCCTTCTTTGTTGTAATTAAAATTACACCATTCGCTCCTCTAGATCCATAAATTGCGTTAGCAGCAGCATCTTTTAGTACAGTCATACTTTCAATATCCTGCGGATTTATAGCTGAAATAGATCCATCATATGGAACACCGTCAACAACATAAAGCGGATTATTACCTGCACTCATCGAACCAATCCCACGAATTCTAACAGTTGCAGACGTTCCTGGCTGACCATTACTTGATGTTGTCTGAACACCCGCAACCTGTCCTGCCAAAGCGTTTGTAACGTTCGAAACAGACCTTTGAGCTATTTTGTCTGCTTTGATTACAGAAGCAGATCCAGTAAATGATGATTTCTTCGCAGTTCCATACGCAACAACAACAACTTCATCCATTAACTTAGAGTCACTTTCTAATCTTACAATCATACCATCCTTTGCAACAACTTCGGTAGATTTCATTCCTACATAAGAAATCACAAGATTTTTTGCAGATCCCTGCAAATTGATTTTAAATTCTCCTGAAGTGCCTGTAATAGTAGCACCAACAGTTGTGCCTTTTACCATAACGGTTGCACCAATAACAGGTTGCCCATCATCTGCGGAAATTACTTTTCCCGAAATAGATTTCGATTGAGCATTAACCAAACCCACGCTAACCCATAAAAGGCAAGCCAATAAAAACGTTAGTTTTCTCATAAATTTAACATTTTGTTTATTAATCTTCTTTAATTTGCATTTCTTTAAAGGAAGTTCATTCAATTAGTTGACAAAAATAAAGTAATAATAATTAAAAAACAAGTGTTTTTGATGATAAATAGAAAAAATATGCAGATTTATAGTGTCATATTGAAGTTAAGCGTGTTTTTGGGTACATTAAAATAGTCAAAAATGCACATTTTAAATCATCTTAACTTTATATTATGTGTCTTATATTGAATTAATTACAAATATTATTTTTTTTATTTTCTGTTGAATTATCATTATTGTGAACAAATTAAAATAAAAAATAAAACTTGAAAATATTTTATATTGACTAGTGCATTTAACTTCTAAAAATAGATAAACAACCAATATTTTGACAAATTTCAATCAAAAAAATAGCCCAAATCTCAAAAGTCACTCAATTTAATGCGAATTGCATCCGATTACTTACAAATAGAAAGCATTATTTTGGTCAAATTATAACAGAACAAAAAAGACATTAACAAAAGGCTAAGCACTAATTATTGTACAAAATTATGGAAAAACGAATAACATGAATTCATCTGAGTCAGCTATTATATCAATTAAAAAAAGCATTCGGTTACTTTGATATATTGTAAATTAAAATATCTTTGCACTAAAAATAAAATTATAACTCTTAAATAGGGTCTAAAATAGCAAATATAGAAATCAATCTTTAAATAACAAAACAATATTATGAAATTCAAAATGAGAAAAAGAAATTTTATTCTAAGCGTAGTGCTATTAGCCACCACCTTGAGTTTTGGTGCCAGAGTTGACACTATCCGTGTTGAAAGCAAGGCCATGCATAAAAC
>Ga0302296_1002665_pt1 | contig 11884 bp, 9 predicted proteins | sample III_Fen_N3_1_FD_194546 | JGI IMG/M metagenome (GOLD analysis project Ga0302296, IMG submission 194546) | Peat permafrost microbial communities from Stordalen Mire near Abisko, Sweden - III_Fen_N3_1 | ecosystem: Environmental > Terrestrial > Soil > Wetlands > Permafrost | place: Sweden: Abisko... | reverse complement strand
ATAGTGTTCCGTTTACATTGAAATTGGCTGTTGTAATTGTTTTCACGCCACTTCCACCTATGGTGACGTTGTTAAAGGCTGTGGCGCCAGTAATAGTTTGTGCTGCATTATTAAAAATTACTGTTCCTGCGTTTGCAGTAAGTGTGCCGCTGTTACTCCAGTTTCCACTCACCGTAAGTGAATTTGAACCGGACAGAGTTAATGTTGCTCCAGAACCGATTGTAATATTGTTACAAGCTGCTGAAGATGAAATAACGGGTTGATTTCCTCCAGAGTTAATTGTGATGTTAGTCAATGAATTCGGAATGCTGCACGACCAGTTCAGACCATTGTTCCAATCAGTGCTAACTGCTCCAGTCCACACATCGTTTGTACAAGTCACGTTCATTAACCCCGAACCGGATGAGAAATATGCTGATGTGTTGGTTGCTCCTGAGCCGGTTCCTCCATACGAGCCGGATGATTGAGGAGTTGTTCCAAGATACAGGCTACTGGTATTATTGGTTAAACCATTCAAGTTTACAGTTGCACCTGAAGTAATCGATGTAATGCTTGAAACTGTTATGGCATTAGTTAGTTGTACGCCGGCAGTATTGCTGAATGTGACATTATTGGCTGCTGTTAGTGCATTTCCCGTAACCTGTGCTGATGTTCCATTGTATTCATAATTGGCTGTTGGTGAATAACTATAACTTCCGCCAAAATTGATGGCAACTGTTGCATTAGCCGTTATTCCGGTTGAAATTCCACCGGTGTTAGCAATCTTTAGGGTGGCGCCGCTGTTTAAGACAAATGAACTTCCAGCACTGAGAACCGGGTCGTAAACTCTACCTGTAGAGGCTACTATTAATGTCCCGTTAACAGTGAAGCTTCGAGTAGCTGTACCTCCATCAAATGCGCAATTGCCGTTTATGGTTCCTGTACCATTAAGTGTAAACTCTAATCTTGCTCCTGACAAACCTATGGTAGCTGTTTTACCTGCTGCAACTGAAAATGTATTTGTTATTGCCAAAATGTTTCCTGAAGTCGCTGCTCCAAGAGTACAATTGCCACTAATATTCAGACTATTAAGAGTGATGGTAGGTATAGCTGTTATATCAGCTGATTGATTGCTATTGATAATGATGTCGTCACCCGTAGCCGGCAATCCATTTGGACTCCAATTGTTGGTTGTTGTCCATACTCCACCTGTAGTTGGTAGCCAAGTATATGTTGTTGCATTTGCTGATATGTCGGACAAAAATAAAATGCCGAGTATTAGCAAACAAATACGAGTTATATAGTTAAATTTACAATGCCAGCTGCAATTTGTAATAGTTCTCATAATTAGCAATTTTAAGCGATTAGTAATTTGCCTCAATCATCAATATTATTGGAAAGCAAATATAATAATACTTTATAATATATTGATAATTAAATTATTGTGGCGTTTTATCTAATTTAATTATACTAATTACTACAAATCAATATTCATATTTTCCTAATTTTTAGGCAAATTTTCGAACGATTAGTAATGTAGTTCAATCCTTACATGAACTAATGATAATCAGTCAAGTATAGCCATTTGAAAAGGTGAGATTTAAATCTTCGAATTCATGCATGTCGCATTTTATGCTACAAATGTAACAGATATAACATTGTATGTTGATAATCATGTCATTAACCGTTAATGTTTAACTCAATTATTTTGATAAATTAAAATAACATTAAACATTAAATAACATTAAATAACTTTTCAATTAGAGTGTTTCCAATTTCCGAAGAAATTCTTTGCTTATTTGAAATTCAGTTTTTTTGAGAAGGCGATGGAACAACACGCGGAGAGCATTGGAGGTTTTTCCTGTAATACCAGATATTTCTTCAAAATTCAATTTGAGAGATAGAAGTCCGCAAAGACTTAATTCAGAGTCGGAAAAAGTGGGATATAATTGAGAGAGTTTGGTAAGCGTATTTTGAGGTACAAGATTTAAATAGTTCTTTTGACCGGGTTTTATATTGTCGATGCAATTAGTCAAATTCTTACTAGCGATTTTTTCGAGTAAATCTTTTCCAGGTTTGTTGAGATAGGGCTTTAGAAGAGTAATGTCTTTTTTTATGACACTCATTTTTTTAGCAAGAAATACATTTGCATTGGCTGAAATGTGAGTAAACTGAAGAATAATTCCTTCGAAATTGGATTTAAAATATTGGGCAAATAAATTCACATTAACTACGCTGTTGTCAAATCTTCTGATCAACGATATTTTGTCGAGGCTGGATTTTGTTTCTTTAATTTGCAATATCATCTCTGTGAGACAAGGTGTGTCAACCAACAGAAAGTTTAGATTGACTTTACGATAAAATGAATCTTCATCGGGTGAATGTAAAAATGTAAGGGCATGAACATTAGCATATTGTATGTTTCCATCCAAATCAATCAGAATAGTGGCGGTTGGGAGTATTGAAATGACTGATTCCAACGATATTCCAACAGGAAATAATACATTTTCTTCGAATTCAGTGCTTTTCATTTTTTGAATTTTGTGCCGATTGGAATTTGATAATTACAGTCACACAAATATAGGAATAATTAGCAGCAACAACAAGGAAAGTGTTGGCAAAAAAAAGAATGTCATCCTAAAAAATCAGGATGACATTCATATATTACGATGTTTATAAATTCTTAGAATCCGCGAATTGCTTCAATTCCGGGAAGAACTTTACCTTCCATATATTCCAACATAGCACCACCACCGGTTGAAACATAGCTTACTTTGTCAGCCAAATTATTTTTGTTAATAGCTGCAACTGAGTCACCACCACCAATCAGTGAGAAAGCACCTTTTGAAGTTGCAGTTGCCACAGCGTGAGCAATAGCAGTAGTTCCTTTGGCGAATTTTTCCATTTCAAAAACTCCCATCGGACCATTCCAAAGTACAGTTTTTGAGTTAGCGATTACTTCGCTGAAAGTGGCAATTGTTTCGTCAGCAATATCCAATCCCATCCATCCTTCAGGAGTTTCATTTGTCTTCGAAATGCAAGTATTTGCATCGGCAGCAAATTTGTCGGCATTAACAGCATCAGTTGGGATGTAAACATTCACGCCTTTTGCTTTTGCTTTATTCAAAATTTCAAGAGCCAAATCTAATTTATCAACTTCGCAAAGTGAGTTCCCTATTTCGCCCCCTTGAGCTTTAATGAAAGTGTAAGTCATACCTCCACCGATAATCAGGTTTTGAACACGGTCAAGTAAGTTTTCGATAATCATAATTTTATCAGAAACTTTAGCACCACCCATGATAGCTGTAAATGGAGCCTGAGCTTCTTTCAATACTTTGTCCATGGCTATCAACTCGCTGTTGATAAGAAATCCGAACATTTTATTCTCAGGAGCGAAGAACTGAGCTATAACTGCTGTTGAAGCATGCGCACGGTGAGCAGTACCGAATGCATCGTTTACATATACGTCAGCATACGAAGCCAATTTTTTAGCAAATTCCAGTTGTTTTGCTTTCAACGCTTTTTTAGCTTCTTTTTTGGCTTCTTCTGTTTCAAATTCGCCACGTGGTTTGCCTTCTTCTTCTTCGTAGAAACGAAGGTTTTCAAGCAATAGGATTTCACCTGGTTTCAAAGCTGCAGCCTGAGCATCGGCATTGGCACAATCTTCGGCAAATTGAATTTTTTGTCCTACACGTTCTTCAACGGCAGAAATAATTTGTTTCAAAGAGAATTTTGGATCCGGGTTTTGTTTCGGACGACCCATGTGTGACATCAAAATGACTGAACCACCATCGGCTAAAATTTTCTTAATGGTAAGCAATGCTCCGCGAATACGGGTGTCGTCACTTACTGCACCGGTTTCTTTATTCAATGGAACGTTAAAGTCCACACGAACGATTGCTTTTTTACCGGCAAAATTGAATTTGTCAATAGTTTGCATATTGTTTTTTATTTTGAATGATTAATAATTGTCAGAATCCAATAAGTTTGTCAAATATCCAACTATTCTTTTCCCAAGTTTTCTACTTGTAACTTTTCGGTCGCAAAGGTACAAAAAAAGTTATAAATCAGGCCGCTTTCCTAACTACGTATTTTTAATATAAAACCGAATTTAAACATAAAAAAAATTAAAGAAATTTTTCTCTAATTGAATTTTAGTTGTATATTTGTGGCTCGAAAATAGGTATTAATCAATAAACAATCAAAAATAAAATTATTATGTCAAAAGTAACTGTAGTAGGTGCCGGAAACGTAGGTGCCACCTGTGCTAATGTTTTAGCATTCAATGAAGTAGCCGATGAAGTTGTAATGCTTGATGTAAAAGAAGGTATTTCCGAAGGAAAAGCCTTGGATATTCTTCAAACAGCTTCATTGCTTGGTTTCGATTCAAAAATTGTAGGTTGCACAAACGACTATGCACAAACTGCAAATTCTGATGTTGTTGTAATCACTTCAGGTATTCCTCGCAAACCGGGTATGACTCGCGAAGAATTGATCGGTGTAAACGCTGGAATCGTTAAGAGCGTTGCAGGTAATATCTTACAATACTCACCAAACGCTATCATTGTTGTGGTAAGTAACCCTATGGATACAATGACTTACTTGGCATTTAAATCGTTAGGTCTTCCAAAAAACAAAGTTATCGGTATGGGTGGAACATTGGATAGCTCACGCTTCAAATGCTATTTGAGCAAAGCGTTAAACGCCAATCCAACTGAAGTAGAAGGCATTGTAATCGGTGGTCATGGTGATACCACTATGATTCCTTTAACTCGTTTTGCTTCTTATAAAGGTCGTCCGGTAGCTGACATTCTTGATACAGAAACATTGGCTAAAGTTGTTGCAGATACTATGGTTGGTGGTGCTACTTTGACTGGTCTTCTTGGAACTTCTGCATGGTATGCTCCGGGTGCTGCTGCAGCTTATTTGGTTGAATCAATTATTCACGACCAAAAGAAAGTAATTCCTTGCTGTGTTTACCTTGAAGGCGAATACGGACAAAGCGATATTTGCATCGGTGTACCAGTTATTATTGGTAAAGACGGTGTTGAAGAAATTGTTGACTACAAACTGAATGCTGATGAACAAGCATTGTTCGCAAAAAGCGCTGCTGCTGTACGTGCTACAAACGATGTGTTGAAAGAAATCAACGTTTTGTAATTAGAAAATAACAAATCATAATGAAAGTCACAATAAGATAATTATTGTGACTTTTTTTGATTAACATGATAATAAATATAATTTCATCGTTTTGCACCGGTCACTTTCTGTAAATGGCGGAGGTAGAGGCGGTGGCTTCCGCAGTCGTTGATATTACTCAAAAAGAAATCTTGTCTATCAAAAACATTTAAATTAGCACAAAATAACTCATATAATTTTTGTGCTATTAAATATATGTATATCTTTGTAATCATTTCAATATAATAATCTGAAGACTTATTAACATGCTTGAATCACATCAATACCTGCGTCAATTCTCTATAAAACCATCAGTGCAACGTTCGGCTGTTATGCATTTTCTGCTTAATAATCGTATTCATCCAACAATTGATGAAATATATACTGCGTTGAGTCCATTAATGCCAACATTGTCGAAAACAACAGTGTACAATACCCTTGATTTATTTGTAGAAAAAGGCGCAGTACGTGCTTTGGCTATCGACGAAAAGAATGCACGCTATGATGTGGACGTTTCAGCTCACGGGCATTTTAAATGTAAAAGATGTGGTAAAATTCATGATATTTTTGACTTGAAGCCTGATATGTTCAAGATTCCATTTACAGATAAACTAAAGATTGAAACTGTTGAAATTTCGTATTTTGGAGTATGTGAAATTTGCCAACAGAATTAAGATATAGACTGAATTTTTTAAATAAGCACACTTTTTTTAAGTGTGCTTATTTTTTATAGTTATATTTTTATATCTTTGACAAAATCTTATAAAATCGATAAAAATGAATAAGAAAAATATTCTTATAGTCTGCATGCTATTGGCGGTAGGCATTGTTTTTTCACAACAAAAGATTAAAAAAGGATTTTCATTTGGAGCTTTACCGGCAATTTCGTATGACTCCGATTTAGGTTTTCAGTACGGGGTTCTGGCTAATTTTTACCTTTACGGTGATGGTTCTACTTTTCCAAAATACAATCACTCATTATATACCGAGCTGTCGACTTATACCAAGGGACGTGTTATAGCTCGTTTTAGGTATGATTCTGAATATTTAATTCCAACGGTTCGTTCAACGGTCGATGTTAGCTACGTAACCGATCCAATTTCCGATTTTTATGGTTTTAACGGATACCAAAGTGTGTATAATCCGACTTTGGAAAAAACGAATAAGTATTTGTATAAAAATTCTCAGTACATGTTTCGGGCTAAGGCCGATTTTCAGGGTAATTTTCAGGATTCTAAATTTGGTTGGGTGGCCGGTTATTCGTATTATCATTTTTCGAACGACACGGTTAACAATTCTCAATTAAAACTCCCTTACACGGGTGAATCTCTTTTTAAGAAATATTCCAAGGACTGGGATTTAATCTCGTCGGATGAAATACATGGAGGTTCTATCAATTACCTGAAAATTGGGCTTAAATATGATTCGCGCGATGAGTTGGCTTGCCCCATGAAAGGAATTTTTACTGAAGCTGTGATTCAATCAGCTCCTAAAATTCTGAATCAAAACTTTCCACATACCAAACTGGCGATTATTCATCGTCAGTATTTTACGTTGGCAAAAGATCTGGCGTTTGCTTACAGGTTCGACTATCAGATGTCTCTTGGAAATGATCACGTTCCATATTATGCTCAACCATTGCTTATCACCAGCTATCTGGTGGCGGTAACTAATCAGGGTTTGGGAGGTAAAAGTTCAATAAGAGGAATTTTGCGTAATAGAGTTATTGGTGACGATGTCGCATTTGGTAACTTTGAATTCAGGTATAAGTTACTTCGATTTGATTTATTTAAACAGAACTTCTATATTGGAGCCAATGTTTTTTTTGATTCAGGAATAATCTTGAAACCGATTGACATGGATTTATCCAAAGTCTCGCAAAGCGATATATCAACTTATTTCTCAAGTTATGAATCAGGGAAGTTTCATTCTGCTGCAGGATTAGGATTAAAAATTGGATGGAACGAGAACTTTGTTATTTCGGGAGAGTTTGGAAAAGCATTTGATAAGCAGGATGGGAATACCGGGTTTTATGTCGGCTTAAATTATTTATTTTAGACTAAACTTAAATTATGTGGGATTTTCATATATTACTTATTGTTGGAGCTATAATTGCCAGTTTACTATACCTGATAATTTTGCTTATTTTTTATTGGGGTTGGGAAAAGATTTTTTCGTACGAGCCGAAGGGAATTGATTCTGCGGATACCATGATTTCAATTGTGGTGGCCTGTAAAAATGAACAAAAAACGATTTTGTCGTTAATTGCTTGTGTGGCTCAACAAAGCTATCCCAACTATGAATTAATTCTGGTAAATGATCATTCTACCGACTCAACACGCAATATCATAAAAAATGCACAGAAAACTTTGCCCAACATTGTTTTGATAGATGCCAGTGGACATGGGAAGAAAAATGCCTTAAAAGAAGGAATTTTGTCTTCGAAATCAAACCTGATTGCAACTACTGATGCAGATTGTATGCCTTCGTATCACTGGATTGAGGCAATAGTAACTTATCAAAACAAGTATCCTTCAGATTTGATTATCTGTCCCGTGGGTCTTTCAAATAAAAATAGTTTATTTGAACGATTGCAAGCATTGGAATTCTCTAGTTTGGTGGGTGCGGCTGCAGGTTCAGCTGGAGCTGGAATGCCAATTTTATGCAATGGCGCTAATCTGGCTTTTAAAAAGAAAATGTGGTTAAAATCTCAGGGAGATTTGCATGAAAAAGAGCAATCGGGTGACGATATGTTCTTTTTGGAAAGTGTGAAAAAACAGGGAGGAAAGATTCGCTTTTTAAAATCAGAGGCTGCATTTGTAAAAACGAAACCTCCAAGAACATTGAAGGAATTTCTGTATCAACGGCGCCGTTGGGCAGGGAAATCAAAGATTTATACCGATTGGCAAATCATCCTGACAGCTCTAGTGGTGCTCTCCATCAGTGTTTTTGGGTTAGCATTTTTGGTAATGTCTTATTTCGATCCGATTTACTTGATTGGTTACGCTTCCATGTTTATATTTAAATACTTAATTGATACCCGTTTCCTATATTTAGTCAGAAGATTCTTTCAACTAGATGATATCTGGATTTATTCGCTTATCCTATCCTTCATTTACCCGTTCTATATTGTTTTTGTAGCAGTATCTTCGTTGGTTTTCAAGCCTAAACGCTGGAAATGATGAGCTTATTTATCGGGTAATGTATAGTATATCTCCCGAAATTGATGTTTTATACCGTTTGAGATATTCTTTGGTTTGGGGAATTGTGTCGGGCAGGTTTGTTCTTTTGCGCGAACTTGGATTTCCGATTCCGTAACCAATATCGAAAACTGTACCGCATTTTTCGCAGACTGCTTGCCCCAGATTATTCGGACTAACTCTAACCGTGCTCGAATGCTCGAAAGGACAGCATAAATCAAAGGCAAAATACGTTCCATCAAAGCCCGTATAAACCAGAACTCCTGCATATCCCACCCGATCTACTGCTGTAATCGGCTTTGTGAAAACGAGACTTTTGTTAATTGAATTTTTGAAAACAGGATAAGTAGTGGTTAGATTTAGCTCTAAATAGACAGGATAATCAGGGATAGAAGAAATATAATTGTCCTCGCATCCCATTAATAATGAGCTGATAGCGACAATTGCCAACCAATATTTCTTATTTAGTCTCATGTCATTACGCGCCTAACTCGCCTATTCGCCACAATTCATCAGCGGTGAATGTTGTGTCTTTCAATGCGTCTATATTATCCTTCAATTGAGTTACCGAACTTGTTCCTATAATAACTGAATTTACTTGAGGCTTGTGGAAGCACCACGCAAGTGCCATTTGAGCCAATGTCTGACCGCGTTGGTTTGCTATTTCATTCAGTTTTTCAATTTTCTCAAGCTTTTCGGGTGTCAATTGACTTTTTTGTAGAAATCCATAACTGTGTGCAGCTCGCGAATTTTCAGGGATTCCATGTAAATATTTATCGCTGAGCATGCCTTGTGCCAATGGCGAAAATCCAATAAAACCAATTCCATTTTCCTCAGCCAGTGGCAAAACTTCTGTTTCGATGTGACGTGTAAAAATACTGTAGCGATCCTGATTAATAAGGCAAGGCGTGCCGTTTTCCTTCAAAATCCGATAAGCTTCACGGGCTTTTTCAACAGGGTATTTGGAAATCCCCACATACAATGCTTTGCCTTGCTTTACAATGTCGGAAAGTGCGCCCAGGGTTTCTTCGAGTGGAGTATTTGGATCATAACGATGCGAATAGAAAATATCCACATATTCCAGTTGCATTCGTTTCAAGCTTTGGTTTAAACTGGCAATCAGATATTTTCGTGAGCCAAAGTCACCGTAAGGTCCGGGCCACATTTCGTGCCCGGCTTTGGTGCTGATAATCAACTCATCGCGATAACCTGATAACTGATTTTTCAGAATCTTCCCAAAGTTAGTTTCTGCACTTCCAACGGGAGTTCCATAATTGTTTGCCAAATCGAATTGTGTAATACCATGATCAAAAGCAAATTGAATCATTCTCAAAGCCTCATCGGCATCATCCACATCCCCGAAATTATGCCATAAACCAAGCGAAATTTTGGGTAATTTTAAACCGCTTTTGCCACAATATTCGTAACCTACTGAGCTTGAATATCGGTCGGCGGCAGGAACATATTTGCCTGATTCTGACATGATTCTTTTTGGTGTTTAGAATTTAACTTGCGGAACTTTAGAAGCAGATTTTTCAGCTTCGAAATATGGTTTTTTCTGAAAGCCTGTAATTCTAGCAACAATATTTGTTGGAAACCTTCTTAACGTTGTATTGAAACTTTTTGCCAATTCGTTAAACCTTCCACGTTCTACTGCAATGCGATTTTCAGTACCTTCTAATTGCGCCTGAAGTTCCATAAAGTTTTCATTTGCTTTTAGGTTCGGATAATTTTCCGAAACTACCATCAATCTTCCCAATGCTGCACCAACTTGTCCTTGAGCAGCTTGATATTGCTGCAATTTTTCCGGGGTAATGTTTTTTGGATCGATAGTTACCTGAGTTGCCTTTGCACGAGCTTCCATAACACCTTCAAGAGTTGAACTTTCGTGAGTTGCATAACCTTTTACGGTGGCCACTAAGTTTGGAATCAGGTCGGCACGACGCTGATATTGACTTTCAACATTTGACCACTGGCTATTAACAGTTTCTTCTAACTTAACCAATTCATTATAACTGCTAATTCCATATCCTATTGGTAACAAGACAAATAAAAAAATAAATCCTATTACTGAACTAAAAATAATAATTGTGCTCTTTTTCATTTTCAAAATTTTAATCGTTTGGTTTTATTCTATCTTTTACTTACTATTTACTGTTTTAAACTACCAATCGCTTGTAGCTCCACCTCCACCTGACATTCCTCCGCCAAAATCGCCACCACCGCTGAAACCTCCTCCGTCGCCACTTCCAAAACCGCCTCCACCACTGAAAAATCCACCAACAATAGCACCGCCAATAAGTCCACCTCCCGAACGAGTTATACGAGGAATATTATGGTTGTCGTTTTCTTCGTATCCACAAAATTTGCAAATGTAGGTGGTTCGCTCCGTGCCTGCACTGATATAAGTTGGGGCAACAATTGTTCTTTTTTCTTTCAAAATCAGCGCTTTGGTTCCGCATTTCGGGCATTCGGAATAAGAACTGGGTTTCTCGAGTGTGAAAATTGCTTCATTAGCGCATTTGTCGCATACAAATACATCATAATCAACAGCATGAAGTTTTTCTTCAAATTGTTGAGCCAGTTTTAAATGTGCATCTTCCTTTTGTTCAGACAAAATGTGCATTGTTCCATCGCATACATTGCATGCAATTGGTTGACGGCGAATGCGAAATGCAACCCACTTGGCATAAATATTGGCTGGTAATGTGGCAAGCGGTATGGGCAATAAGAGAAGTATATAAATTGCTTTAGAGAATAAAAGAATTAAAATAAGTCCAGCAAGCGGCATGAAAATGGAAACTGTGGTAATAATACCTGACTTCTGGCTTTTTATGACTTTATATTTAGCGATATTAGTAGTCAGCTTTTTGTCATTTTTAATTTTCTGGATAGAATTGGCAACCCAAATCCAGGCTATCATGGCAATTAAAATATAAAATGCTGCCGCAATGGGCAATACCTCATTCCAAGCAATAATGCTTTTGGGAGCTTCTTCTTTTTGTGGTTCTTTTTTAATGATGGTGCCAACGCGTTCAACTCCTGCAAGTATGCCTGCATCATAATTTCCTGCTTTAAATTCAGGAGTTATAGTCTGCTTCTGAATTCGTTTGCAAATAGCATCCGGCAAAATGCCTTCGAGTCCGTAGCCGGTTTCAAATTTAATTTTTCTTTGGTCGAGTACAAAAAGAATTAAGAGTCCGTTATCTTTTTTTGCTTTACCAATTTTCCACAACTTAAAAAGCTCTGTGGCAAAAGAATTTATTTCTGCTGAACCAATTGAATTGAGTGCCACCACCGTCATTTCGGCCGTAGTTTCTTTGTTAAGCTCATCCAGATATTGGTTCAACTTACTTACGGTTTCAGCTTTTAATATTCCGTCAGGATTACTTACAAATCCGTTTTCGTATGCGTTTTTTGACTTCGGAACCGTATTAACCGTATATTCAATACTGAAGGCACAAAGTGGAAGGAAACATATGAGCAAAAACAATATTCTTTTCATAATTATGTGTTTTAAAGCTAAA
>Ga0302296_1002664_pt1 | contig 11887 bp, 8 predicted proteins | sample III_Fen_N3_1_FD_194546 | JGI IMG/M metagenome (GOLD analysis project Ga0302296, IMG submission 194546) | Peat permafrost microbial communities from Stordalen Mire near Abisko, Sweden - III_Fen_N3_1 | ecosystem: Environmental > Terrestrial > Soil > Wetlands > Permafrost | place: Sweden: Abisko... | reverse complement strand
CCAACAGATAATCAATTAGTTTCATTACGGCTCGTCCCCTGTGACTAATTTGGTTTTTCTCATCAGCCGGCATTTCAGCAAACGAAAGTTTATAGCCATCGGGCATAAAGATAGGATCATATCCAAAACCAGCATCTCCCCGTTTTTCGCTGAGTATCTTACCCTCAACAATTCCCTCAAATTGTTTCTCCTCTCCGTCAATTACCAACGAAATAACACATCTGAACTGTGCCTTACGATTGGTTTTGCCTGCCATTTTTGCCAGAACTTTTAACATGTTAGCCACCGCGCTTCTATCCTCGCCGGCATAACGGGCCGAATAGACACCTGGCTCATTACCAAGAGCTTCTATTTCAAGTCCTGTGTCATCAGCAAAGCAGTCAATTCCATATTTATTCCAGATATAAAACGATTTCTGTGCCGCATTGACTTCAAGTGTTGTTCCTGTTTCAGGGATATCGTCGACGCATCCAATGTCGTTCAGGCTTAATAATTCGAATTCTGGTGGAAGAATTTGCTTAAGCTCCCTCAATTTATGGTCGTTATTTGTTGCGAATACAAGTTTTCTCATGTTAATTTGAGTGATTTGGTGCAAATTTAACCTAATTCGGATTTAAAGATTTAAGTTGATCCATTTTTTATAGCTTCATCATTAAGTCCGTTCATTGTGTAAATGCTTAACTGAGACAGCTTCAAATAAATTAACATTAATTAACATTTAATTATTTGCATAAATCTACAATGCATTGTAACTTTCTGGACTTTAAGCTTTAGCCGGTCAACACGATAAACAAGAAACCACGTCCCATTCCTGAAGTTTAAACGGCTATATTTTATTTAATAACTACTTAAATTATTATTAACCATGTGGAAAAGACTGAGATTATTTAGAGATAGAATGAAGACGTTTGAATACAACCCGCGATATTCGCGTCTCGCCGGAGATATCGCTGTCTTTGAGCCGCAACTTCAAAAGCGAATTTCTGATACTAAAGGCGAAGACGAAAAATGGATCAAGCCAGCAGTAGCTCTACTTTCTCAGGCAAAGGAATTTCTTGATGCCTATAAAATAGATGAAGGATGGAAAAGTTTACATACCTCCCAGCGTTATGAATTTTTTGCGATGGACAAACATGAACGGCTTGCCTGTGCAAAAGCCCTTGTTAAGGAGGCAGAGAAGATGAATGAATGGAGAAAAGATGGGATTATCAGCTTGTTGTGTTCAAAAAAAGACGAGATTACCGATGTACCTTCACCTGAAGTGCTCTTTCGGGCAGCTGAACTAAAAGACGAAGATTATAATAATCAGTATTATATGAATCGTCTTTCGCGTAACTTATTTTGGTTATTATCTGTATTACTTTTTGTGGTTTTGACATCAATTGTTGCCTATTTTTTTATCTGTATTCCTTCTTTTAGTGATGATTTAGCAAAAAATTTAAATCCGGTTGAATATCTTGTGGGTATCATCCTTTTTGGAACACTTGGAGCACTAACAAGCGCCATCCTGTTTACGCGAAACCTTTCGCATTCATCCAGAATTAAGGAGATAAGTAGCAGTCAGGTGATGGTTTTTAGCAAGGTTTTTATTGGAGCCGGTTTTTCAGTTTTCATTTTCCTGTTACTTCACTCTTCGATTGCTGAAGGAATCAAACTTTTTGCCTTTTCAATTTCAAAGCCTCTTGATTATTTTGCGATTGCGTTTGCCTCTGGATTTACAGAACGACTTGCACAAAAATCGATGGGATTGATTATTGGAAATAAACAAGTTAAAAAGACCAAATCTTCGGGTTCTGATATAACCGAATAATTTTGCACAATAGTTAATCATCAGTTTTTCGATTGGATAGAAATCAGTTGCCTATATTTCTTTGCGAAAGAATTTTGTTTTGACGTTTCAAATTATCTACAAAAACATTCTTAAAGTGTAATGATTTCGGTTTCCGGATGACCAATACAATTTTCAGTGATATACTCATATCATTGGAAAATTGGTTTGTTTTAGGTTTGATAAATGAGAAAAAAGACAGTTTTATTAGTCGGAGCAGGAGTTTCAGGGATGGCGACTGCGATCATTCTGGCAAAGAATGGCTTTGATGTAACAGTTTTTGAGAAAAATTCACACTCAGGAGGGCGGTGTGGTCAGATCTTGCGTGACGGTCACCGGTTTGATATCGGAGCGACCATTCTATTAATGCCATCGATTTATCGGACAGTATTTGAATCCCTGGGACTAAATTTTGACGAATGTTTTGAATTAAAGGATCTCTCAACGATTTACAAACTCTATTTTGGGAATGGGGAGCAATTCACTTTTTCGAAAGATGATGCAGTGATGAAACCTCAGCTTGAAGCGATGGAACCTGGAAGTTTTGTTAGGTATAAGGCTTATATTGAAACAGGTTACAAGTTCTTTCGTGATTCATATAAAAACCTGCTATCCCGCAATTTTTACACGCTTTTTGAATTTACCACACCGGGAAACATGCTGATGCTGATCCGGTTAAAAACTTATCTAAAACACCAGACCTTCATTAGCAAGTTTTTCAAAAATAGCAACTTACAAAAAGTATTTACCTTTCAAAATATTTATGTCGGGCAAAACCCACTAAATGCACCAGCCCTTTTTTCGATGTTGCCGGCTACTGAATTGACCGAAGGGGCGCTATTCCCAATTGGCGGGATGCATCGTGTCGCCGAAAAGCTCGAATCGGAAGCGAGAGTGGCTGGGGTTAAATTTGTTTTCAATAAAGTTGTAGAAAAGATCGATACGGACCGAAATCGTGCAAAACAGCTAATTTTTGTTGATAAAACTACGGCTCAAAGTGATCTTATCGTTGTAAATGCTGATCTGCCGTATGCTTTTCGCAATTTATTGCCTGACAGAAAATTATCGGAAAAACTTGATAGTAAAACTTATTCATGTTCAGCCATTGTCTTTCACTGGGGGCTTAGCAAGGCTTATCCGCAATTTGAGCATCACAGCATTTTTCTTTCTGAAGCGTATCAAAAGAGTCTCAATGCTATTTTTAATGATTATTCGTTATCTGCAAACCCATGTTTTTACATTCATGCGCCGGTTCGGACTGATCCAACTGCGGCTCCGGTAAATGAGGATTCTGTATCAGTGATCGTTCCGGTCGGTCATTTGAATGAAAAGAATCCTCAGGATTGGGAAGATTTAAAAAAACTGGCCCGGACTGAGGTGTTGAAACGGTTGAAGGATGAAGGGTTTAATGATCTGGAGGAGCATATAAAATTTGAAATCTGCTACACACCGATGGCCTGGAAATCGATATTTAACGTGGCACGCGGATCGGTATTCGGAAGCATTGGTCACAATATCATGCAGATGGGATATTTCAGGCCGCATAACCGGCACGATCGCTACAAAAATCTCTATTTTGTTGGTGGCAGCACCCATCCGGGAAATGGTGTTCCGCTTGTACTTTTATCAGCAAAATTGACTTCAGAGCGAATTATTAAGGAAAATAGCTAATTTTTTGAATTCCCATTCTGATTAATCCATCCGAATCTTCTATTTTTGGCAAAATATACGATGAACAGAGAGCTCAATACATATCTGACTATTTTTAATCAATTGGATTTCGAAAAAATTATCGATCATCCAAATATCCTTATTGCGGCTAATTTTTGGGATGAAGAACGATTCATGGCAGCCAAAACCTGCTATCGGTTTATGCGTGCAATCGATGATTTAATTGATAATTACAAATCAGAAAATCAGAAAATTGCTGAAAGTGAAAGGGCATCGTTCGTGAAGGAGGTTAATCAGTGGATCAATTCGATTGACGAATACGACAACGATGATCCCTGGAAAAAGAAACTGATCGAGACGATGAAGCAGTTTCAAATCCCGATGTGGACGATGGAAACATTTGCACAGTCGATGATATACGATATTTATCACGATGGATTTGCCACCCTTGAATCATTTTTGGATTACAGTGGCGGAGCATCAATTGCCCCGGCGTCGGTTTTTGTTCATTTATGCGGAATCAGACCGGAAAACTCAAACTACAAAGTCCCGGCTTTTGATGTAAAAAGAGCAGCAACGCCCTGTGCTGTATTTAGTTATATAGTGCACATTATCAGGGATTTTCAGAAGGATCAGCATAACAATCTGAATTATTTTGCCGACGATCTCCTCGCAAAGTATGGTTTGGATCGTCAACAACTTAAATTGATCAGTAATGGAGGCGAAATTCCCCGGGGATTCAGGGAGCTAATCAGAGAATATTATCTGCTGGCTGACGAGTATCGGCTTAAAACATATCAAATGATTCAGGAGATCAAACCATTGGTTGAGCCCCGGTACCAGTTAAGCCTTGAGATAATTTTCGATCTCTATCTGATGGTTTTTGAACGGATCAACCCAGATTCTGGTTCCTTTACAGCTACCGAACTCAATCCGACACCCCAGGAAATCAGGGAAAGAGTTTATCAGGTTATAATGGCTTTTCAGGAGGATGAGCAGGCAGAATTTGTAAAGGACTGTGATTCCTACGGGAAATAAAACAATTTGCTGTTGGCCGTTTGCAACTGGCAACTTGTACTTTAATTCAGATTAATTCCAGAATTTTAATGGAAACAGTGCCACCTTTAAATTGCTAATTTCCTCCCGAAACTTCAGCAGCAAATATTAAACTTTCTTTTTTAAAAAAAAATTTAGTCCTCAAAATCCTTTATAAAACCAAAAGAGTTATCTTGTGGTTTCTTTTGAATAAATAAGAAGTATGGCAAAGAATATTGAAATAAGATGCGTCAATTCGGATAAGGATTGCGTATTTCCGCTTGGAACAACATTAGGGGAGATTGCTCAGTCACTTTCAGTCAAGGCAACACAACCTATCTTAGGAGCATATGTGAACAACCGTGCAAAACCGCTGGATTATGAAATGGTTAAACCTCGAATGGTTCAGTTCATCGATTACTCATGGCGCGACGGACAACGGATGTATCTTCGCACACTCTCCTTTATATTATACGCTGCTGTCCGAAACTTATGGCCTGATGCGCGACTAAAAATCGATCACGCCATTTCGAAAGGTTACTATTGCGAAATTGAAGGGTTGGAAAAAACATTTACAGAGGAAGATGTATGGTCGATCAAAGAAGAGATGAGATCGATTGTCAATCAGAATATTACCATCGAAAGAAGAATGATCTTTGCTGATTTAGCCATTGAATTACTCGAAAAGAATGGTCTGCACAGAAAAGCTGAACTTTATCGCAACTACGGGCGACTATATGCCCCAATTTTTGCCATGGGCGATCATATCAATTTTTTCTATGGACACATGCTTACTTCCACCGGATACGTTCAGCATTTTAGTGTTGAAAAATATTACGATGGTATCCTGCTACGGTTTCCGATCCCCACTAATATTGAAGAACTGGAACCTGCCATAAAGCAGGATAAGCTCTTTGCTATTTTCAGGGAACATAAGAAATGGGCTGATATTCTGAAAGTTGAAGATATTCCACGTCTAAATTCGGTTACAAAGGCTGGGCACTGCAGCGATCTGATTAAAATTTCGGAGGCATTGCATGAGAAGAAGATTGTCGAAATCGCCAATGCAATTACTGCAAAACGCGATAAGGTGAATATTGTTCTTATTGCCGGCCCATCAAGTTCAGGAAAGACAACATTTAGCCGGAGATTAAGCATCCAGCTGGCCGTAAATGGGTTACATGCCATTGAAGTTTCAGTTGATAACTTCTTTGTTAGCCGCGATCTCACTCCCATGGATGAGGCCGGGAACTATGATTTTGAAGCTTTAGAGGCAATTGATATTCCCTACTTCAATGACTATCTCTTACGGCTGACTTCCGGTGAAGAGGTCGAAATTCCCCGTTTTGATTTTCATTCCGGCGTCCGAACCACCAACGGGAAGAAAATGAAGATGGAAAAGGATAACATTCTTATTATAGAAGGAATACACGGATTGAATCCGGGATTGACCCCCAGGATTGATCCTGAAAAAACTTACCGCATCTTTGTTTCGGCACTGACTCAAATTTCGATTGATGAGCACTCCTACATTCCAACAACCGATAACCGTTTGCTGCGAAGAATCATTCGCGACAGCAAATATCGCGGATATGATGCCCTTACTACCATTCAGCGGTGGCCAAGTGTCAGACGTGGCGAAGAGAAGCATATATTTCCTTATCAGGAAAATGCTGATATCATGTTTAATTCGGCATTGATTTATGAAATTGCTGTGCTCAAAAAGCATGCCTCACCTTTGTTAAAACAGGTCAAAGAAAATACACCCGAATATTCGGAAGCAGTCAGGCTACTTATTTTTATCTCTTATTTTGAAACAATTCCAGAAGACGAAATTCCGCCTACCTCGGTGTTGAGAGAATTTTTGGGTGGAAGCAGTTTTGATTATTAAAAATTGACATAAAGTTGAAATAAAATAGAAATATATTGAAATAAAGTTGAAATGTGGTTGAAATGTGGTTGAAACACATCGAATTCATAGCTTTTATAATAATATTTCCAACTTTGTGATTACTTCAGCAATCCGGATTTAATCATTTTTATTGCTCAAACTGTAACTAATCGTTCGGTGGTTCGTCCTACTGACAAATTCAAAATCTAATGAAATGAAAAGGTCAATATTTGCATTAATATTAATTTGTGTTTTCGGGGCAATCTCTTTAAAAGCACAGGATACCGTCCGGGTAAAGGTCCTTGGGAAAAATGTAGTTACGGTTGTTGAAGGTGGTGATCAACAAACAAATGTAAAAATAGGCAACAACGCCATCGACATCAAAGATGGTGGCCGGGGAGATACGGTAAAAGTTAGGGTTGGTCACAGGGCTTTGGTAATCGCTGACGGGAAGCATGGTTCTGACATTAAGTTTGATCATCTCGATGATCAGGAATATGATTCCTGGACTGGTCACGCCCCACATTTTCGGGGTCATTGGGCTGCAGTTGAGATGGGAATCAATTCGTTTGCCAATGTCAATTATACAGGATTCATTCCCAATTTTATGGATCTGAATCATAATAAATCATTCGAAGTTGACATTAACTTTCTTAGGTATAGTATTGGTTTGCAAAAACATAAACGAAATGTCGGTTTGGTAACAGGACTTGGAATAACCTTTAATGATTATCGGTTTTCGAATGCCTACACGATTGAGAATGATAATGGCATGGTTGTGCCGGTCGTATTGGATAAGGACGGCTTATCAAAATCGAAACTTTCGACCTCTTTTTTGACGGTTCCTTTAATGCTTGAGTTTCAAATTCCTGTGGATGGACCTAACAAACGGATCTATCTTTCGGCAGGAGTGATTGGTGGTTTAAAATTGGGATCGCATACCAAAGTTAAAATAAACGGCAATAAATCGAAAAATCATGATGATTTCAATATCAACCCATTCCGCTATGGTACAACGGCACGTATCGGATATAAAGGGATCAATCTATTCGGAACCTATTATTATTCAACTCTTTTCAAAGATGGTCGCGGGCCGGAAATGTATCCTTTTACAATAGGACTTGGGTTGATGAACTGGTAACTAAGTTGATTTCAAATAATCCCTGATCAAATATAAAAATAGCAACTGATCTTCTTTTGGTTGCTATTTTTAAGGATATATTTTGATATATAATTTATCCAATAGTGCAAATTAATTGACAACCACAGCTTTATCCAATGTTTTTGCCAATTCGACCGCTTCACTAATAATACTCTCGGGGTAATCGTTCATCTGTAGAATTTTGATGGCATTTCGGTTCTTTAATTTTCCCTCTTTCAATTTATAATCAAAATCAACGGTTTTATTATCAACCTTCTCACTGAAATGGTAAAGGTCGTATTCCACTTTTAGCAAGTCAGCCAATTCAATATCGTGAGTTGATACAAATACAACATTGTCATTATTGGTCAGATAAGACAAGACCGCTTTACCTGCTGAGATCCGTTCAATCGTGTTGGTCCCTTTAAATATCTCATCGAGCAGAAACAAATTAGGTTTACCGCTAACGCTCTTATCAACCATCTCCTTGATTGTCAGCACTTCTTCGAAATAATAACTTCGGTCATTCAATAAATCATCACTGATCCTGATTGCTGAATATATCCTCAACCTTGGCATCGAGAAACTTCGTGCAAAACAGGTGTTCAGCGTTTGGCCAGTGATCATATTAACCCCGATCGTTCTTATAAACGAAGTTTTTCCCGACATATTGGAGCCTGTCAACAGAATCGATTTCCCATTTAGTTCAATGCTATTTCCAACACAATCAGGTATCAGCGGATGATAAACATCTTTTGCAATAAGGGTCTCCTTGTCAGGTATGAAAGTTGGTAAACAAAAATGAGTAAGTGAATTTCGTAATGACGCAATAGAAATAAGCGTATCAATTTGACCAACGAAATTAAAAACCGCCTCAATCTCATTTCTTTTAGTATCAAGCCGCTTTAATATTCCAAACAACAACAGCGGTTCCACTAAAAAAGTTATTTTAATAAACTCGAGCACTCCCCAAACAAGTATCTGAATGTCGTTTTCTAACTTGGCTTCAAGCTTAAAAAACGACATACGGTTTCTCACCTCATCCAATATTCGAATCGACTCAGGCAGATTAGGATTTATCTCTTTAAACTGTTCATATTTAAATAATTCATTGGCAACACCCTTCAATCTTAACAATTGTGGCAACGAACCTACATAAGGATTAATATTTTTCTTATTCCAATAGTGAATCACCGAATTAATTACAAAAACCCCGGAAATTAATAAAAACATGACCGGATTATAAAAGCTTAAGATGAAAGCCAGCAAATTTGTAAAAGCCAGCAGCTGAATAACGAAAAACCATTTGGGCGGCTTCAAATGCTTATCCTGAAAAATAGAGGTGATGTAAAAAGTCTCCGTCTCATTCAATTTAGATAAGAGCATTTGGATATTGACCCTGAATTCCGAATCATTCGTGAATTGATCAATTAATTTCTCATGACCAGCAACTCCGGCAGAATCGGCTGGTATGGTTCTCAGCTTGTCGTATAGAAATTGTTGTCCCACTTTCGAATTGGTCCGGTCGACAAACTGGAACAGATCATTAAAATCGAGATCTGCACAGGTCTTGTCGGATAGTACCTGAAAGGCGTGTGAATGATCTTTCTTCCTGAAATATTTCTCAATCGGATCAAAATAAAATGAATCTTCCTTTAACTTTCCGAACCCTTTGAGCAGGGACTCTCTGATTTTCTTTGAACGATTACTAATCATTTATTTGGTGTTAGGAGCTAAGATCACTTGTTTTCCTTTTTGTCCATCCGTTTTAACCGTCTTGAAATCAGCATCTAAACGAATCCTTCGGTATATCAGTTGTCTTGGAAATTTATAATTTAGGTTAATCGTATTTACAATAGTTGTCAAAGGTAACTTATCCGAATTACTGATTGTAAATAGTTTTAGAATTTGTTCCTTTATTTTTATTTGATTTTGCACAATCAGGAGATGTTGATTTCCTTTTTTAATGGTTGCAATTTTTCCCTTATACAAATCCTTCCATTTGGCAAGAATAAATCTTTTATCTTTTAATTTGATAAACTGATTGTTATCGATGCATAGATTTAGTAAACGAACCGGGACGAAAGGCAGCGTTGAGTGGATATGGTCGAAAATAGCATCTTTACTCAATGGTTCATTAAAGTTCGATAACGTACTTGTTATAAGCTCGCAGATGCCCGGGTCGTTTGCGCCCCATTCTGCAAGCGTCCAGGTCGCCGACTTGCCCAAAGGGAGCAACCGCTGATCCTTTTTCATTGCAGCATACAAACTCTTTGAATCAATTGATTTTATGTATTTTAAACTCAATCTTTGTTGAATTTCGCCACTTATTTCCTGAAGATTCATCCAATTTCCACGTTCGAAAAGGATCCGGTAGGCCATGTCAGCTGAGGAACTTAATCGATGAAATGATACCTGGTAAAGTTTTGTGCCATTCCTGACAACCGAATCAATATCACCAAAAACATTTAATGCTTTTTCAATTAAAGAATGATCCGACTTAGCCAGTTTTAAATCGCTTTTAACGCTGATAAGGACATCTTTCAGCTTTGATGGTACTGTTTTCTTCTCCAACGTGATAAAAATCTGGTGACCTATTTTAAAAAACAGATTTCGGTCAATCGTTTTATCAAAAAAGATAAATTCATTATCCCTGATAATATAAAAAGGTGATTTAGCGATTTTATAGCCTAGGATATCAATCAGTAAATTAATGAAAGGTCTTTCCTGCACAATATCAATCTGATAATTTTGGTTTAGGTAGCTAAAAAACATATCTTTCGGCCATACCCTTTCATTTTGCAGGTAGGAATCTAACTTTTTTATATCTTCTACATAAAATAGGGTGAAAATATCGGGGTTTACTTCATTTATTTTTTCGCTTATTCCTGCGATTGTTTCTCGATTAATCTGCCTGACTCTCTCTTCAGTAACGCCAAACAAAAAGGACATCTCCTTTCGAGTATATTGCTTTGATTTTAGATGATAGGTATTTTCGAGTACCACCTTTCGGTGATGATCCCATTTTTGTTTAGGCTTAGTTTTATGCGCCTGAACCTCCAATGACTCCATATATGTTCCAAAAAACTCTTTGAATTTTTGAATCAGACTCAAATCAGATTGTTCCATAATCCCATTTTTTCACCCCTGTAAACTTACATAGTTTTTTTCTATACAAATCAACAAACCAAAATTTTATTTAACAATCGCTGATTATTTTGGTTGGAATGCTAAATCAGATTCATCTTTTCCTTATCTCCTTCTGATCAATGATTCCAGCCTCCAAACTTTGGTTAAGGACAACCGGATTCCGCTTCTTCAGAACGCGCATATTGACCATCTCAACGAGCAGTGAGAAAAATACAGCAAAGTAAATATATCCTTTGGGCACGTCTACGTGAACACCTTCAAGAACGAGCATAAATCCAATCAAAATCAAAAATGAGAGTGCCAGAATTTCGAGTGTAGGGTGATTCGTGATGAACTTACTGATTATATCGGCAAAAAAGATCATGATAAACAAAGAGATAATCACAGCAAAAATCATAATTGAAAGGTGAGGGGTTAGCCCGACTGCAGTAAGGATTGAATCGAAAGAGAATACAATATCGAGCATGATAATCTGAACGATCACTTTGGATAATACCGCGCCACCTCCGGGATGACCAGTTTTATTCACATTCTCCATTTTGGCATGAATTTCGGAAGTGCTTTTTGCAAGTAAAAACAGACCACCTGCCATCAGAATCAATTCCCGGATGCTGAATCCCAGATCGAAAACCGTAAAGAGCGGTTCGGTCATGCTCCTGGTCATCCAGGAGATGATTGTCAGGAGAAATATTCTGAAAATAAGGGCAATACTAAGTCCCAATCGCCTCGCATATTTTTGCTGACCGCCGGGGAGTTTATTGGTTACGATCGAAATAAAGATGACATTGTCAACACCCAAAACGATTTCGAGAAAAGTCAGGGTGAGTAAAGCAATCCATGCGCCGGCTGTGAAAAAAATCTCCATAATTTGATAATATTGAGTTATAATAAACTATAATTTTAGGATAACGGAAAATCGAAATCATCCCGAAGATAAAACCGGGTTCTCGTTTCGGTGATTTCCATCCCCACAACACCAACAACAATCAGCTTAACCAATAACTTTTCCCCTTTCCAGTGCGGCAGTTTTGCCTGACGCAAAAATTGATTAAGCGAGAGGTTTTGCCCCGATTCGATTAATGAAAGCAATCGTTTTTCCTCTTCGGTAAACCGGATATGAACTCCCTGAAGGTTCTTTTGTTGCTCCCAGATTTTAAGCAGAATTCCGGGA
>Ga0302296_1002662_pt1 | contig 11891 bp, 9 predicted proteins | sample III_Fen_N3_1_FD_194546 | JGI IMG/M metagenome (GOLD analysis project Ga0302296, IMG submission 194546) | Peat permafrost microbial communities from Stordalen Mire near Abisko, Sweden - III_Fen_N3_1 | ecosystem: Environmental > Terrestrial > Soil > Wetlands > Permafrost | place: Sweden: Abisko... | reverse complement strand
AATAACAGGTGATGCGGGAAGGGACATTGCTCTGATTGAGGAGATAATAGGAATCGGAGAATTGGCTATATCAGATCATCGAAGTTCATGCCCCTCAGTAGAGGAACTGATAAGAATAACTGCGTTGGCCCGTGTAGGAGGCATGCTTGGGAAAAAAGCAGGGATGGTTAATATTCATCTTGGAGACGCCAGGAATCCTTTTTCACCACTTCATGAAGTTGTTAAACGGAGTGAGCTGAAATACAGACAGTTTCTTCCCACACATTGTAACAGGAACAGCTATATATTTGAAGATTCAAAGATTTATGGTCAAGCAGGTTATATAGACCTGACAACGAGTTCCTGGCCTTATTATCAGGATGAAGAGATAAAACCTTCATCGGGACTTAAAATATTGCTTGAAGCGGGCGTTCCGGCAGATCATATCACATTCTCATCCGATTCATGCGGATCACTTCCTGGTTTTGATGATCAGGGAAGACTGGTGAAGCTTGAGATGGGCCTGCCATCTGCTAACCTCAGGGAACTGGGAGATGCAGTCTTAAAAGAAAAAATACCCATTGAGAAAGCTTTAAAAGTCCTGACATCCAATGTGGCTTCTATCCTTAAATTACCCGGCAAGGGATTTATCTCAAAAGGAATGGACGCTGATTTGCTCTTCCTTGACCGTGGAATGAATATTGTTCATCTTATGGCTATGGGAAAGTGGGTAGTTAAATCAGGGTCAGTTATAAAAAAGGGAACTTATGAATAATTGGTTAATGAATTTAAGATTTATCTGAGTCGGAATTTCTCACCAGGAAGGTAAACATTCAGCTGAAGTCCCTCAGTTCCCAGTTTTCCATCCTTAATATTTTTTACTTTCCCATTGTTTCTTACGGCAATTACCTGACTAATTCCTGTAACAGTTGCATAATCACTGTCTACAATTATCGCAGTCGATTCATCAATCCCCAAACACATCTCATCAGGATTCTCAATAGAAGCAGCAACAAGTCTGTTCAAACGCTGACGTTTAATAAAATGCTGATCTATAATAATATCTGTTAAAAACCCCATACCTTCCTTTATTTCAATATTATCAGATTCAATAGTAACAAAACCCGATTCTGAATCCGGATGTTTTTTTTGGTTTCCGGTGATCATCTTTTTACTCATAACTGCAGCACCGGCACTTGTACCTGCAATTACTGCACCATTTTGATACGCCTGGTGCATAGCTTCGAATATAGGAGTATAAAGTACAACAGACATAAATCTGGCTTGGTCGCCACCACAGATATAAATGAGTCTGGCATTTCTCAATGAATCGAGTTTTTCCTGCGGCGGGGTTATCATAGGCAGAAAATTATAACCATATAACCTCTTTACACCTGTTACATTAAAATCTTCTTTCGTCCACATAATTGAGCTATCAGGCACCGAACTTGCCATTGGCAAAATATATGCATATCCCCCGGTCCTTATTCCGGCAAGGTTCACGAGCTCATTCATCATTTTATCTGATCGGTTACCTCCTCCGATTATGAAAAGCTTCCCGGATGGTTTAATCATATTTGTCGGATGGGAACAGGCAGTAAACAATAAACTAAGCGTAATAATTGACAGGTATCTCATTTCTTTCATAAATCAGGATATTAGAAACACAAGTTATGGAATTTCTAATATATTTCACTTTGAAAAGTTTTTTTTCATACTTTTATCCGTCATTGATAGGCAACTGATCTTAAATATATATCATGAAGGTTTCAGGGTTTACTTTTATTCGTAATGCAACAAAATTTGATTATCCGGTAGTTGAGGCGATCAAATCAATCTTACCTGTCTGCGATGATTTTATTGTGGCTGTTGGTAATTCCGATGATGATACACTGGCACTTATCCAGAATATTGATAAGCAAAAGATCAAGATAATCGAAACGATCTGGGACGATTCCCCGGAGATGAAGATAGGAGGAAAAGTATTTGCTTCAGAAACCAATAAGGCTTTTCATGCTATTCCTTATGATTCAGACTGGGCATTTTATATTCAGGGTGACGAGGCGGTACACGAAAAATACCTTGGTCCTATTCAAGCTGAAATGGAAAAATGGAAGGATGATGAAACGGTTGACGGATTATTATTTAATTATCTTCATTTTTATGGCTCGTATGACTACGTTGGCGTTTCTCCGAAGTGGTACAAAAATGAAATTCGTATTATAAAAAATGACAGATCGATATATTCTTTCAGAGATGCCCAGGGGTTTAGAAAGAAGGCGGATGAAAAACTAAACGTTAAGCCTGTTGATGCTTATATTTATCATTATGGCTGGGTTAAGGAACCAGAGACAATGATGCAAAAGGCTTTAAATGCCAATTCATTCTACCTTGATAAAAATCTGATAAAACGGCTTAAGCTTAAAGGTTCAAATGGACATCAGGGGTTTGATTATTCATCCATTGATTCGTTAAGACTGTTTACTGAAACCCACCCCAAAGTTATGGAGGACCGTATACAAAGGAAGAACTGGACTTTTAAACATGATATTTCATATAACAGGCTATCCTTGAGGTACCGGGGAAAAATTTTTATTAAAAAGTATCTCGGCATCAATACCTATTACGAAAATTACAAGCTTACCTGATCTTTTACCGCGTTGTCGCGTTGTGCTATGTATCCTGTGATAATCAGATATTGTGCTGCAATATATGTCGACATAATAACTGCTCCTGAGTGAGGAAACTTATAGCTGAATTTGCTTATTGCTATCGAAGAATCGGATATAACAAATAATATGGCTCCTCCGAGCACAAGATAATAACTGAGTAGATTCACTTTTTCTTTTCTGTTTATCGCTCCCGATAACATGGCAAGTATAACTACAGCATAAACTATTACCGGTAACTTCATTTCAGCAAGATCTCCATACAAAATTATGATCAGGATGATGCCATAAATTGCCACGGGTATAAGTAACCATCTCCCTTTACCAATGACTGCATTCTGACCCGGTGTTAACATAAATACAGTGAAATACATCAGGTGTGCGAACAGGAAACAAACAAGTCCAATCACAAACGCATTCGCATTGGTCCCTGAAAACTCCAGTATTACATCCCCAGCCCATGAGAAGATAAGTCCGGCAAACATTAGAATATGTAAGCGATTAAGACTGAGCCTCAGGTTTAACAGGAAAAAAATAATAAGGACCGGGATGATCATCACTTTTGAAAAAAAACCAGGGTAAAAGGATGGCTGATTTTGTAATACGATACAAATTACTCCAATTATAAAATACAGAATTGAAATTCCTGTTTTTTTCATTATATAAATATAGCAATAAATATTCCGACAGTAGATTACATAAAGAACACAAAGGAGTTATTATATTGTAATGGTTTCTTACTATATTTCCACTCCAGATGAGAATTAATTTCTACTATAACTTTAAGTAAAATGAAAAAACATTTTTTAATTGTGTTAGGTCTCTTCATATTGATCTCCTGTACTCAGCTTACTACAAATCAAAATGCTGCAACTGAAAAATTCAATGTTGAAGGGAAAAAAGTACTTGTGTATACTACATCTGACAGTTCGCGTTTACGACTTACTCTGACTGATACTCTGAGGTTTCGTGAACTTATTCAGCCTGTAGAGACACAAGTTTGTGTTTTTGCAAATCCAGATAAAAAATTCCAGACTTTTCTTGGAATCGGAGGAGCATTGACTGATGCGTCGGCTGAAACATTTTCAAAATTGCCTGAGGCAAAACAGAAAGAGCTGTTACAGGCATATTATGATACTAAAAAGGGGATTGGATATTCTCTTGCAAGAACAAATATTAACAGCTGCGATTTTTCGAGTGACAGCTATACATATGTTACCGAAGGAGATAAAGAGTTAAAATCCTTCAGTATAGAGCATGACATGAAATATCGTATCCCCTTTATAAAGAAAGCCATAAATGCAGCAGGTGGAAGGCTCACTATGTTTGTTAGTCCCTGGAGCCCTCCTGCTTTCATGAAGGATAACAATAATATGTTACATGGCGGAAAGCTCAAACCAGATTATTACCAGGCATGGGCAGATTACTATGTTAAATTTATAAGAGCCTATGAGAATGCCGGAATACCGGTGTGGGGTATGACAATTCAGAATGAACCTATGGCAACACAAACGTGGGAGTCATGTATTTATACGGCTGATAATGAGCGCGATTTCTTGAAAAAATTTCTTGGTCCCACAATTGATAAAGCCGGAATGGGAGATAAAAAAATCATTGTATGGGATCACAACCGTGACCTTATGGTGCAAAGAGCCAATGTTATTTTCAGCGATCCTGAGGCTGCAAGATATGCATGGGGAATGGGATTTCACTGGTATGAGAGCTGGAGCGGAGGAGATAAAATGTTTGATAATGTAAAATTGGTTCATGAAGCCTGGCCTGATAAAAACCTGATGTTTACCGAAGGTTGTCCTGAAAGTTTTAATTCAGCTATGTATAATAACTGGGGCCTGGGTGAAGCGTATGGACGGAATATGATAAATGATTTTAATAATGGAACTGTTGGCTGGACTGACTGGAATATTCTGCTTGACGAAACGGGCGGTCCGAATCATGTTCAGAATTTCTGTTTCGCGCCTGTGCATGCTGATACAAAAACAGGACAGCTGATATATACAAACTCATATTACTACATCGGACATTTCTCAAAATTCATACGACCAGGTGCAAAAAGAATAACAAGCGCTGCAAGCAGAAGCCAGTTAATGACTACAGCATTTATCAATGAAGACGGGAAAGTTGCAGTGATTGTAATGAATCAAAGCAAACTGAAGATAACATACAACCTCTGCATTGGTCCGAATGCTGCTGAAGCGACAATTCTGCCTCATTCAATTCAAACCCTGGTTCTGGAGTAATAAATAATACTAAATTCGCGTTCTGAATTTTTATTTATTATTATGAAAAGAGGGATTATAGTTTTTGTTATGTGTGTATGTTTTGCAGGTTTGGCTGCTGCCCAGGAATATAACACAGGTATTGGAATCAGGGCAGGTAATTCTTCTGGACTGACTATCAAGCACTTTACGAGTCGCAAAGCGGCCTTCGAAGGACTTTTGACAACAAGATGGGAGGGATTTGACATTACAGGCTTATATGAAGTTCATGGCAAGGCTTTTGATGTTAACCATCTGAACTGGTATTATGGAGGAGGAGGACATATAGGATTCTATAACGGTTCTAATGCAAATTGGGGAGACAGAGGAGTAGCATATACTGTAATTGGAATCGATGGAATACTTGGTCTGGAGTATACTTTTGGCGATCTGCCTGTAAATATTGGCATCGACTGGAAACCGGCACTGAACCTGGTTGGTTATACCGGTCTCTGGTCGGAAGGAGGCCTGTCTGTCAGGTATGTATTCTGAAAAACTTTCCAGCGAACGACATAAAAAAGTAAATCGGGGGTTTTAATTTGTCTGATAATTTATAATTTTAAGTTTAATTGAAAAATTGAACCTAAAATTACATCAGATGAAAAGATTTGCGACATCCCTGGCCTTTTTCTTCCTGCTTTCATTCATAGTATCAGCCCAGACCAAGTTCAACGGGCTCGATATGAATCTGGGAAACCTTTACAGATTATCCGATGCTAAAACACGCTCCATAAGCCCAGAGAACTTTTCCGGTGAAAAAGGTAAAGCAGGTATGGCTGATCCAGCTGACAGAGACAAGAGGAATGTCGCTAACGCTTCCAATGCAGCACGTGATCTGGGACAGGGTTGGAAAGTAAATCCTTTTGTTGTTATCAAGCCAGGAGAAGTCTTCACAATGGCTGAAATTACGGGACCCGGAGCCATTCAGCATATCTGGATGACACCTACAGGTAAATGGCGTTTCTCCATTATGCGTATTTATTGGGACGACGAAACTGAGCCATCCGTAGAGTGTCCTGTAGGTGATTTTTTCGGTATGGGATGGAATGAATACTCACCTCTGGTTTCAGCTCCGATCTGCGTTAATCCTGGAAGCGCTTTCAATTCATACTGGATGATGCCATTTCGTAAGAAATGCAGGATCACAATGGAAAATATTAATGATGCTGATGCAATGTCGTTATACTACCAGATTGATTATACTCTGACAGATGTACCTGCTGATGCAGGATATTTCCATGCTCAGTTCCGGAGAGCAAATCCTGACGAATCATCGGTTTATACAATTAGTGATGGTATTAAGGGGAAGGGACAGTATGTTGGAGTTTACCTTGCAATTGGAGTCAATAATAATGGCTGGTGGGGAGAAGGTGAAATAAAATTCTTTATTGACGGAGACACTAAATTTCCGACTATCTGCGGAACGGGGACAGAAGATTATTTTTGTGGATCGTATGATTTTGACACTAATAAGAGAAACACTGCAGGTGCAGTTGAAAGTAATTATACAGAGTTTTGCACTCCATATTCCGGATTACCACAGGTAATCAGGGGAGACGGGCACTATAATGTAATGCAGCGTTTCGGATTATACAGGTGGCATATAATGGACCCGATCCGTTTTGAATCTGATCTGAAAATTACAATACAGGACCTGGGGTGGCATAAGGGAGGAAGGTACCTGAAACAGCAATCTGATATTGCTTCAACATGTTTCTGGTATCAGACTGAACCTCATTCAAAATTTCCTAAGTTGCCTGACTGGCAGAAGCTGGAAGTCAACTAGTTTTCCATAATCGAATTGGCCAGCCATATCCAGTTGCTTTTCTTTTGAGCTTATTATCCGGATTAACACAAACCGGATTTCCCACAACTTTTAAAGCGGGGAGATCTGAAATGGAATCTCCGTAATACCAGGCCTCTGATTGAGTAAATCCATTTGCTATACAATAACTGATCAACCTTTTCGCCTTCTCCTCTGCAAAGCACAGTTGTCCCAGAGGTCGCCCAGTCATGAAACCGTTCTTAACTTCAAGATCGGAACAGAGAATATCATCAATCTTAAGATCGGTGGACATTGCCTCACAAATTGGTTTCAGGGCTGAAGACAGGATTACCAATCTGGCTTTATTTGCCCTGTGAATTTCAATCTCGGCTCTGGCCTCTTTGAATGTCGACGGAAGGATTTCATCATTAAATATTTCTAAACAGAGTTCAATATAATCCCTTTCGGGGATATTTTTTACCCAGCTGACCATACTGTTTATTATTTCCAGCTCGTCCCTTAACCTCAGCCGGAACAGGAGAGAGAGCCAGATTGCATTCAGGAGATCAAATGATGACAACCATTTTTTTCTGTATGCACCTATGGCTAACGCTTTTCCGCTGATAGAGTTTGTCAGAGTATGATCAAGATCAAAAAAAGCCACATACTTACTCTGAACAATTTTATCTCCTGAAATAATGGTTCCCATCAGGATTGTAGATAATATTTATTGCCTCAGGCAAGGAAGTCACTGTAAATTTATCTGAAAAGTTTAATTCCCCATCAACATGAAAAGGTACTTTTTCAGGAAATTCAAGGTTGATTGCCTTGGTCTGATAATAGTTTACCCTTTTGTCTGAGATGTGTTTACCCTCGGGTACTTTAAGAAGTATAGAGAAGCGCTCAGCCAGAGTGAGTTTTTTTATCATGCATACATCAAGTAATCCATCATTGGCTATTGCTTTAGGGGTAAGGAAGAATCCTCCGCCAAACCTTCTTCCTACAGCAACTGTGTTTATAAAACAATCTGTCTCATGTTTTCCCGCATCAGTAATCACAGTCATTTTTTTCTCTTTAAAGAAAAGAAGTGTCTTTACTATATGCCATATATACTTATGCTTACCACCTTTTTTTACCTTCCCAGGCTCTGTATAATTCTCTGCAGCCACCTGTGCATCAAAACCTAATCCCATACCGTTAAGAAATATCATTCCATTGCATGAACCTGCATCCATGGCAATTTCTTTCCTGTTAAAAAAAATATCCCATTCCTTTTCCTCAAATCGGTTTGGGAAACCAAGGATCTGGATGAAATCATTTCCCGTACCTGCAGGTATTATTCCGGTTGTGGCATCCTTTTTGCCAACAAGTGATCTTGCCACTTCATTAAATGTTCCGTCACCTCCAACAGCTATGACGAACCTGAAACCTTTTTCATAATACTCTTTGGAGAGCATCACAGCATGACCGGATTTTTCAGTGAAAACTATTTCAGCCTCCACATTATGCTTAAGAATCATTTCCTTAAGTCGGGGAACAATAGTTTTCCCATACCCGTTACCGGCAATTGGATTCACAATGAAAACCCAGCCCTTTCTTACATTATCCATCTATTTACCTTTATTTTATCCTGAATTTATTATAAATCCGGAAGTAAATTAACAATCAGATTTACTATAAGCCGATTCAATTATACTTCTTACAGTTTCAATTATTTCACAATCATTTTTACCCATCAACTCTTCCCTCTTAATTGGTTTATGTATTACCACATCCAATTTTGAGGCGAAGTTTATATAAAACCTGTTTTTTGGCTTCAGATTATAGAAGCCATTAAGGGTGACAGGCAAGATTTCAATTTCCCTTGTTCTGTAAAGATATATGAACCCCCTGTAAAACTGATTTATTTTCCCGTTGAGGGTTCTGGTTCCTTCCGGAAATATAGCTATTGTTCTATGTTCCGAATTATGAACAAGCATTTCAATCATTCGCTTTGTATTTCTGTAAGTTGGTTCCCTGAACGGAATATAATCTGTCATTTGCAGAATTTTTCCGAATAAAGGGACTTTGAGGAGCCGTTCATGTCCGAACCAGGAAATACCTGAATAAAATGACATGATAGCAACTATATCAAACATACTTCCGTGATTGGCAAGAAGGATATATCTTTTTTCTCTGTTGATATATTCTAATCCTCTTACATTGAATCTCTTTCCGAGAATTATAAATACCGACCTGGCCCAGAACTGGGAGAGAAAACGAATCGGTCCCTTAAGATGTAACAGGGCAAAAATCAGAATAATAGATACACAGACAGCTGTGTAAAAATAAAGTAGGCCAAATAAGAAAATTGATAGAATAATATAAAGTCGTGGGCGCATTGGAAATAAATATATTTTCCCGGATGAAATGTAGTAATAATTTTTATTTGAAAATTGACGGTAATGATATAAACTCTTGTTCATAAATTTACCATAGGGCAATTAGGCAAGATTAATGGAAAAACATGCAGATTCCCTATTCCGTTGGTAATCGGGCAATGCAAATTTTCAGTATTCAGCGGTGGATTCGTCGCTATTGCCCGGAATCTTACACTCACATAACTATTATTCCTGAAATAAAATGATAATTTTATTAACTTAACTGACTAATTAATCTATTATTCTCCTGATAAGTATCACCACCTATGAATGACAAAAAAGGAATATCACGCCGAAGATTTCTTGCCAGCACTGCTATTGCCGGTGCCGGTGCCATTAGTTCAGCAAATCTAATTAGTTCCTGCAGCCCGGGGAATCAGAGTGCAGAAACCAGTAAAGAAGATGAAAAGCGTAAATTTAATTCAGAGTACTCTGGCACGTACCTGAACAGGATAGCTTTTCCAATTGGAGGTATCGGTGCAGGGATGTTTTGCCTTGAAGGGACAGGAGCTATTTCACACATGTCAGTCCGTAACCATCCTGATGTATTTAATGAACCGTGTATGTTCGCCGCTCTGTCTGTAAAAGGGATTAAGAACGGTACTAAAGTGATAGAGGGTCAGGTACCTGAATGGAAAAAGTTTGGTCAGCCCGATTCTGCTAACGGATCAGGAGGATCAACATTTGGTTTGCCAAGGTTTCGTAATTCAAAATTTAAAGCCAGGTTTCCTTTTGCGGAAATAGAATTGCATGATGACGATATGCCTGTTGCTATCGGGCTTACCGGCTGGAGTTCATTCATACCTACCGACAATGATAATTCAAGTCTTCCATCAGGAGCTTTTGAATATACTTTCAGGAATACTGGTACTACTAAGATCGATGCTCTCTTCTCATATAACTCAAGGAATTTTATGTCTGTTCCTGATGGCCTAAATAAAATAAAGCCGATACCAGGTGGATTTATATTATCTGAAACGGGCATTAAAAATAAGCCTGAAAGCAAAGGAGATTTTGCGATTATCACGGATGATCCCAAAACCATTGTCGATCATTGTTGGTTCAGAGGAGGGTGGTTTGACCCGCTTACAATCACCTGGGAGACTATTATGAAAGGGGAGGCGCGGCAGAAGGATCCTGTTGATCAAAGTGCTCCAGGGGCATCCCTTTATGTTCCATTTTCACTAGATAAAGGAGAGAAAAAGGTAATTAAGCTTTTTTTCGCCTGGTATGTCCCCGACAGTGATCTAAAATATGGAAAGGATCCTGAGGAAAAAGATAAGGAAAAATGTGCTGATGTGGATTGCACATGCAACGACCCATTCTATAAACCATGGTATTCTTCAAAATTTAAGGATGTCGAAGCTGTTGTAGATTATTGGAAAACAAACTATGAAGATCTCAGAAATAAATCCGTTCTCTTCAGAGACTCCTTCTATAAAATGACAATCCCGGAAGAGGTTAAGGAGGCCATTGCTGCAAATCTGGGTATCCTTAAGTCGCCAACGGTATTACGGCAACGCGATGGCAAATTGTGGAACTGGGAGGGTTGCGGGGATAATTCCGGTTGTTGCGCAGGATCCTGCACACATGTATGGAACTACGCACAGGCAATTCCTCATCTCTTCCCGAAACTTGAACGGACGCTTCGTGAGACAGAGTTTATTCTCAGTCAGGATAAAAAAGGACACCAGACATTCAGGTCTGCACTTCCCGTCAGACCAATTGCATCTGCATTTTATGCAGCTGCCGATGGACAGTTGGGTGGTATAATGAAAATGTACCGTGACTGGAGGATCAGCGGAAACAGTGAATGGATGAAAAAAATGTATCCAAAGGTAGCAGAGAGTATGGAATATTGTATCCATACCTGGGATCCAAGAGGAACCGGAACACTTGAGGAGCCTCATCATAATACCTATGACATAGAATTCTGGGGACCGGATGGAATGTGCACGAGCTTTTACCTTGGTGCATTAAAGGCGATTACAGAGATGGGGAGGTACCTTGGAGAAGATGTAGAAAAGTATCAATCCCTTTATGAAAAGTGCCGGAAAGCTCTTGAAACAGAATTATTCAATGGTGAGTACTTTTTTCAGAAAATCAAGTGGCAGGGCCTGAATGCTCAGGATCCGGTCGCTGCATCTACCGGAGCCTGGAATGTAAATTATTCTGATGAAGCCAGGGATCTGCTCCAAAAGGAAGGCCCTAAATACCAATATGGGAAAGGATGTCTGTCCGATGGTATACTCGGTGTGTGGATAGGAGAGGTTTGTGGTTTGAAAGACATAGCAGACAGGGTTAAAGTGGCAAGTCATCTTAATGCAGTTTATAAATACAATTTCAAATCTGATTTGTCGGAATATCCTAATCCCCAGCGCCCATCTTTTGCCGTAGGAGAGGAAGGAGGACTTTTGCTGTGTACCTGGCCGAAAGGCGAAATGCTATCACTACCTTTCGTTTATAGCAACGAGGTTTGGACTGGAATAGAATACCAGGTAGCTTCCCATCTTATGACGATAGGAGAAGTGGATAAAGCGCTTGAGATAGTTCGCGCCTGCCGCAATCGTTACGATGGACGGGTGAGGAACCCATTTGATGAATATGAATGCGGACACTGGTATGCAAGAGCCATGTCGAGCTACGGTATGATTCAGGGGCTGACAGGGGTAAGGTATGATGCAGTTACTGAGGAAATGAATATAAACTCGAAGATTGGCGATTTCACCGGTTTTATTTCAACTGAAACAGGATTTGGAAATATTGGGTTGAAGAACGGGAA
>Ga0302296_1002660_pt1 | contig 11898 bp, 10 predicted proteins | sample III_Fen_N3_1_FD_194546 | JGI IMG/M metagenome (GOLD analysis project Ga0302296, IMG submission 194546) | Peat permafrost microbial communities from Stordalen Mire near Abisko, Sweden - III_Fen_N3_1 | ecosystem: Environmental > Terrestrial > Soil > Wetlands > Permafrost | place: Sweden: Abisko... | reverse complement strand
CGCTGCCTATTGTTTCTTCGGGCGGAACTGTCCCGGTTATTTCAATAGCAGCTTCAACCACCAGTGCAGCAGGCAGCATGAGCGCCACAGACAAAACAAAACTTGATGCAATTACCGGAACCAACACGGGTAATAATACCGGGGATGAAACTACCGCAACTATTAAAACCAAACTCGGCATAACTACTTTAAGCGGCTCTAATACAGGCGATCAGGATTTAAGCTCGCTAGCTCCTAAAGCCTCTCCAACATTTACCGGAACCGTAGCAGGTATCACAGCCGCAATGGTAGGGGCTCCTTCGGGATCAGGATCATCTTTCGGTTTAAACACAGGCGATGATGCACCAAATTTTCGTTACTCCGGGTTGGCATCTAATGCCACTCATACAGGCGATGTAACAGGATCAACAGCGTTGACAATTGCACCAAACGCTGTTACTTATGCAAAAATGCAGACAGTAACAGCAAGTCGATTGCTGGGTAATCCAACAGCCAGCGCTGCCGTTCCTTCCGAGATCACGGTGGGAAGTGGATTGAACTTGAGTACAGGAGGTGTGTTAACAGCATCAGGCAGCGGAGGAACCGTTACTTCAGCCTCGGTGGTAAGCGCCAATGGTGTAAGTGGCAATGTAGCAACACCTACGACCACACCGTCCATCACATTAACCCTGGGGGACATTACACCAACTTCGGTAGTTGCAACAGGCAACTTGTCGGGTACCCAGTTAACTTCTACTGTAGCAATGGGAACAGCTCCTTTTGTGGTAACCTCTGGTACACCGGTAGCTAATTTAAACATCGGTGGAAATGCATACACCGCAACCATAGCTGCCAATGCAGTAAACTTTACAGGATATATGTATGGCGATGTCACGGGTCAACAAGGAACAACTGCAATTGGAGCTAATAAAGTTACTTATGCAAAAATGCAGACAGTAACAGCAAGTCGATTGTTGGGTAATCCAACAGCCAGCGCTGCCGTTCCTTCCGAGATCACGGTGGGAAGTGGATTGAACTTGAGTACAGGAGGTGTGTTAACATCATCAGGCAGCGGAGGAACCGTTACCTCAACATCTGTGGTAACGGCCAATGGAGTGAGCGGAACAGTGGCTAATCCAACCACAACACCGGCTATTACTTTAACACTGGGAGCAATTACACCTACTTCGATAGCAGCATCTGGATCAGTAACCGGTACCTCAATAATTAAATCAGGCGGCACGGCAGCCCAATTTTTAAAAGCAGATGGCAGCGTTGATGCAACCAGCTATTCAGTGGTAAGAGAAGTATCTGATGAATTTACTGCTACAGCAACTCAAACAGCCTTTACACTTACTCAAACTCCTTCAGTCAATAGTAAAGTTAAAATGTTTATTAACGGAATCAGGATAAGTAAAAATGGCTATAGCTGGACCAATGCCGCCTTAACTTATATTCCTGCCAGCAATGGTTCATATGTTTTAGTGGCAGGCGATCGGGTCCAATTTGATTATTACTATTGAATTTAAAGAGTTGAAAGTTTGTAAAATAAAAAGCTAATTCTGTAAATCATGAAAAAAGTTGTATCCATTTTTACCATTTATCAATTTCAATATCCAATTTGGAATAGAAATAAAGCCGCTTTGGCTATAAAGCCGGCAAAATGGGTCTTCTTGCTCTTACTCGCTTTCAACTTCTCACTTTGTACTTTGCACTCCTTCGCACAAGGTGTAACCAGATATGGGCAGAATGCCGCTACCAGCACAAATTTTGTTGATAGGAATAGCAAAATAGGGAACAGCCTGGTACTAAATAACAATGGGAAAGTATTTGTAGTTGCATCCATTGCCCCTGCGACAGTGGCTCCGCTGTGTTATAATACAGCGCCTGGAACATTTACTGCAACGGGTACGGGAGGCACAGGCTCATATACTTATTTGTGGTATAAAAACGGATCAAGCACCGGGACCACAACTCAAACTTACGCACCTGGAACCCTAACTACGTCATCCACATTCTATTGCGCCATAACAAGCGGCTCATATGGTACAACAAATACCTCCACAACATCAATAACGGTATATGGCAATTTAACTGCCGGCATCAGCCCGGGTAACACTTCCATCCCGTACAATACCTCACCCGGTGCATTTACCGCCACCGGCGGTGGTGGCAGCGGTGCGTATACTTATTTATGGTACCTGAACGGGGCTTCTACAGGTATTACTGCACAAACCTATAACCCTGGTAATATGGGAGCAAGTTATACGGTTTACTGCGCAGTGACCAGTGGTGTCTGTGGAACGTTAAATACTTCCACTACCACCATAACAGTAAATGCACCAGTATGGAATTGCGGCAGTGCAACACTTATTATCAATACGGCAGGTATAAATGGAGCACCAGTCACCAAAACGGTCAGTTACGGAACAGTTACCTCCAGTTTGTCTGGCACCAGCAAATGCTGGATCACGCGAAACCTTGGCTCCGATCAGCAAGCTACTTCCGAAAGCGATGCCACCGATGCTTCTGCAGGTTGGTATTGGCAGTTTAATCGTAAGCAAGGATATGTAAATAATACATCTCCTGCCTGGACCATCACTACTATAACCGAAAACAGCGATTGGCTGCCGGCTAACGATCCATGCACTTTAGAACTTGGCACAGGTTGGCGTATCCCGACCAATACAGAATGGACTGCAGTATTTACTAACGGAAGTATATCTAATAATAACAAAGCTTACAATTCGGCTTTAACACTGCATCCTGCGGGGAGATTGGTAGACGCCGATGGTACGCTACAAGTACGCGGCACCGACGGCAATTACTGGAGCAGTACATCTCAAAGAGACATTTACGGCTACCGTTTGCTCTTTTATGGTTGGGGCAGCAATATGTGGTATAGTGCCAAGGCTTCCGGTTTTTCACTCCGTTGCCTCAAGGATTAACCTTTTGGGTGCCAGGAAAAGGCTGTTACCCTAAGTATGGATTTATGTTGGTTGTTTAATTTATTTTCCGATTAACTATAATTAAAAAGAATGTATTAAATTTCAAATGGATGCAAATTGAAAAAAGTAACTTTGACAATTAAAATCAAATTAATATTTAGATTATTAATTGTTTACAAAGTCATTTTTTACAGAATATTGCATGAAACTAATAACCTTTATCTTAATATTTATGTCTATTTCAATTGAAATATCAGCACAGGGACAGACTTCAAATGGACAGAAAACTTCTACCATTATGAATCCTGCATCAGTTAATAAAAATGGCAAAATTGGGAGTAATAAAGTGCTAAATAAATTTGGGGCAGAAATTACACTCACAGCATTTACTTGTGGTAATGTTTTAATTATTAGCCATAGACCCAGTCAAGGTATAGCCCCGGTATCAAAAACAGTAAGCTATGGAACTGTAACATCAAACCTATCAGGCGCCAGTAAATGTTGGATAACCCAGAACCTGGGTTCAGATAAACAAGCCACTTCTGCCACCGATGCCACCGATGCTTCGGCAGGATGGTATTGGCAGTTTAACCGGAAGAATGGATATTCCAATATTACAGCAACCACATCTCCTGTCTGGACTATTGCTTCCATTTCTGAAAATAGTGCATGGCTGGCCGCTAACGACCCCTGTACCTTGGAGCTTGGTGCTGGTTGGCGTATTCCTACCCGAACAGAATGGTCAAATGCGGATGCATTCGGAGGATGGAACAGTTATACCCAAACCTATAGTTCGGTGTTCAAGCTCCATGCATCAGGCTATCTGAACAGCAGTAATGGCGTACTTACCAATCGTGGATCAGACGGTTATTACTGGAGTAGTACGCAGAATAATACCACAACAGGATTTGGCCTCTATTTCAAAAATAATAGCAGCAGTACGAGTTCATACAATAAGGCATTCGGTTACTCGATCCGTTGCATCAAAGACTAATAATTATAAAAATAAGATACCATGAATTCATCAATGATCAGACAGAAAATTAAAAAATACATCCGGATAGCTGATGAAAATAGTGCTAAATTCTTTATACCTGCTGTTGTTGTGATATTGCTCGGTTTAAATTTTCAGTCTTCAGCTCAGAACATTAAATTGAAAATCAATTTACGCGGAGTTTATGAAAGTAAAATAACCCTTCTGCCCTTAACCGGTTCAAATACCATGAAACCCATAGCTGAAGGTGATAACATTAAGAATGGAGAAACAGCCGTCATCTCAGTTTCTCAAGATCAGCTTCCCGGAGAGTTTGTGTTACGCTTTGATTACAAAGAGAAAGAAACAAGTACGCCATATCCTTCAGAGAAACAAATCATCATATCTGATCAAGATATTGAATTGTGGGTAAATCCACCATATTGTAACAATACCGACAGTACCTGGTTTCAGAAAGGAGAACGGGAAAATACGTTATTCTCTCAGTTTTCTGTTGACAACGGAAAGAAAAATGCCAATTTAGGTTTACTGCAAAATTTAGTAATGAATTATGAGTACAAGAAATCGAATTTTTATCAACAAGCAGTAGCCGAATACGAGAAAAAGCGCATCGAATACAACCAATGGATTACGGAGCAAACTGTCAAATACAAAGCTTTGTTTATCAGTCACACCTTCCCATTCCTATATGTACCCCAAATTGCTTTGAAAGGAAGCGAGTCTGATAAAATGCAAAGTATACTGGCACATTATTTTGATAAAATAGATTTTAATGACACGGTGATCATCAAAACAACTGGTCTGAAAGAGTGGATGACATCTTATGTAAATATGTATGGAGCAATGTCTAAAACTGAAGCCATGCGTGATTCGCTTATACCTTTAGCGGGGAAAAGGGCGATTGAAAAGGCCAAACTGGGAAATCCGAAAGTATATGGGTGGATGGTGGACTATTTTTATGCTGGGTTTGAAGTGAACAACATCACAAAAGGAATGACCATGTTGCAACAGTATATCGATGACCCGAATTGTTTGACATCAAAAAAACAACAAATAATTAAACGACTGGAGAATATGACAAAGCTGGTTGTTGGTACCCAGGCCCCTGATTTTACCTTGAGTTACCTGGATGGAAGTGATTTTAAATTTCAGGCCTATAAAGGAGCCGCCAAGTACAAATTGCTACTGTTCTGGTCAGCCGATTGTGGCCATTGCCAGGAATTGGTAAAAGGAATCAAACAATGGTATGACGAAAGTAACAGCAAAGAAATGGTCAACATTGTCGCCGTTAGTTTAGACGAAACAGATACTGAGGTGAAGAAATGGGAAAGTGCGATTATTAGTCTTTCAGGATGGAAACACCTTCGTGCCAGTGGTGGTGTAAATTCAAAAGTTGCCAACGATTATGCCATTTTAAGCACACCAGTAATGTATCTGGTCGATAGCCAAAGCAATAAAATTGTGGCTATTCCCGAAAACCTTGAACAGTTGAAAAAAACTACAGCGAAATAGACGATATAGATATTCAACTATTGATATGAATGATTTCTATCAATATGGTTTTATTGGCGCTTCTTTCGTAGTTAATAACGAATATGAAAATATTTTAGTCAGATATGAATTTAATGAACACGTTGCAAAAAAGAATTGCCTATGAAGAGAGGTCGGATGTTTGAAACTCCAAAACTTGCAAATCCTTGGAGTATTAAGGCAGAACACTAAAACTGGATTATTGGATTATATTCTTGAATGGCATTGGTATGAGAACAATAGGCAACACAATCAATGCCATAAAGGAAGTAACCTTCTTCCCCTTCAATTCAGGGGGAAGATGGTTTTCACTATTTACTCAGATATAATTGAGCCAACCATCTAACTGATGATTGAAAAAAGGAAAAAGGGCGTTGGAAATTGTATAAAAGGCGGCCATATATCCTGTAAATTCAATGATTATAACTGTAGATAAAATAAAACACCAAGACCTATAAAACTGCTAAACTCATAAAGATGAAAAAAATAATTGTAATTGCAGAAAATAATGATTTGTTGTGCTGGATTATAACCTACCGTTTAAAGTTAGACGGATTTGAGGTAAAAAATTTCGACAATGGGGAAGGAGCATCTGATTACATGCTGAAAAATCATTTCGATTTATTAATTACCGACCTCCAGATCCCGCTGATGGGAGGATATAACCTTATCCAAACGATCAGGAAGAATATATCTAAAAGCATTCCGATAATGGTACTCTCAAATACGGACAGAGAAGAAATTAAATTAAAGATATTGGAAATGGGAGGTAACGTTTATGTTGCAAAGCCTGTGATGGCCGGAGAGTTAAGCGTTCGTGTAAAATGCCTGATCTAAATTGAAAAAACAGATAGAAGATGGAAATCTTAGGTGAATTTGAAAATGGTCATAAAATTAAAACGCATAGAAGTTTGCGATATGATCCTGTATTTTCTGAAAAAGAGCTTTTAAGAATTAACCGGGTTTGTTTGCAACTGTCATATCAATATTCGGTTTCCTGTTACGCCATGGTTACTTTCGATTTTTCTTTACATCTGGTAAACGAGGCTTTATGCGATATGCTGAGGTGCTCTAAAAGTGTGTTGTTGCAAACTGATATCCGGGAATTATTCAACCCTGATGACCGGATCAGGTTTAGTGATTTATTGGAGAATCAAAAAACTCAAAGTGAAACTTCAGCATACTGTGAAAAGATACGTTTGGGGTTGAATGGAAAATATATTTGGGTAAATGTCACTACATTTTTAATGCCCTCTACTCTATATCAATCATCTTTTTATGTTTTACTAATGGATGTTGTTAGTTTGCGAAGGCTGGCAGTAATAGAAAGCGATAGTGTAAAGCAAAAATTATTGTCGGTTTCTGAATTTACGCCAGGGCATGATAACACTGAAATCAGGAGACCTACCGAAGAATCGATTGAAGTCATTGATAAAAGAAACAGACTTAGTAATGATATGCTGGCGTTTGCCTTTGATCAAACTAACGAGATGGTTTTTATTACCGATGAAAACAACAAAATAGTTTTTACCAACATGAAAGCTTGTGAGTTTTTGGGATACAGTCAGTCCGAATTGCTAACCATCTCCATCGAAGATATTGCCCCTAATTTTGAGGAAGAAGTCCAAATGCAACTTCCCCTGATCGATTATCAGAGTGTTGACTTTTCAATAATCGAAATGTATTACAAGACTAAAGATCAGCGAAGTTATCTGTTTGAAGTCAAAATTTCTCAATATATAACCTCTGAACGTTACTTTTTGTATATTGCAAACGACATATCAAGCCGAACACAGATATATGACATGCTATGGCATAATGAAATGAGATTTGTTGCTTTTGTAGAAAATTCGCCAAATTTTATTTTTCAATATGATCTTAGCCTCCGCTGTATTTATGTAAACGAAGCCTTTGAGAAATTAACTGGTTTCTCGCGATTAAGCATGATTGAGAAATTTTTGAGTCAACACCGTTTTTTGTCAGAAGAACAAGTTCAATTGCTGGAATCCAATATATGTTTGGTTATTGATTCGGGTTTACCAATAGAATTTAAATTGATTGTTTTACATGCAATCAGCGGCATGCCACTGCATTTTCAGGTGGATGTTATTCCTGAGTATAATATCGAGAATAAAATTTCAGGAGTTATTGCCATAGGCCATGATATAACGCAACTAAAATACCAGGAAGAAGAACTAATAATTGCAAAAGGAAAGGCCGAAGAAAGCGACCGCTTAAAATCAGCTTTTTTGGCAAATATGTCGCACGAAATTCGTACACCACTAAATAGTATCATCGGGTTTTCCGGATTACTTGCTGATCCTTTTTTTGAAGAGGAAGATAGGAAGGAATTTATTCATCACATTGTCTCAAACGGGAATAATCTTTTAAACATCATCAGTGATATCATGGATATTTCGAAGATGGAATCAGGAGAAATGACAATCCGAAAAAAACAGATAAATGCCCAAAAATTTATTTCTGACATTAAGAGCCAATTTTCATTTCAGGCTGAAGCAAAAAATCTCGAACTGAAATTAATCCTTCCTAAAACTGATGAAGAACCAATAATTTTTGCTGATGAAGACAGACTGGTACAGATATTCAATAATTTGATTAGTAATGCCTTGAAATTTACTTCGAATGGAAGTATTGAAATTGGATATCAATTAAAAGTAGATTTGTTGGAATTTTTTGTCAAAGATACCGGCATCGGTATTCTGTCAAAGCATTATGATATAATATTTGATCGCTTCCGTCAGATTGAAGATGCAAAAACACGCACATACGGGGGCAATGGCCTTGGATTAGCCATAGCCAAAAATCTTGTTGAGTTAATGGGAGGAGAAATTTGGGTTAGTTCCGAAATCGGCATAGGATCGGTATTTTATTTTACACTACCCACCTATAACAATGAACAACTTTCAGTTCAATACCTAAGAATTGCGGTATGAATTCAGTTAAAAACTCAAGTTATTTATCAGATAACTTAAGTTATTCGTCTGATATCTTAAGATAATTATTAAATAACTTAAGTTATTCAGTTAAAAACTCAAGTTATTTAGAAGATATCTCAAGTTATTTATTAGATAACTTAAGTTATTCGTCTGATATCTTAAGATAATTATCAAATAACTTAAGTTATTCAGTTAAAAGCTCAAGTTATTTATTAGATAACTTAAGTTATTTCGATAATCTGTGAAGTTATAATTTGAAAATTTAAGATTTATTCATAAAAGTGGTAGAAAACTGAAAATATCGGAACGCTTATTTGGTGAACAGGCAGTTTTATAGATGAAACCGGTTAAAATGAACTCAATAGTCATACCTATAAATAGTTTTAAATGATGTTTAATTTGAAATTATTAAACAGTTTATCGTATTCCGACCTTCAGGGTTCGCTCAAGTGTTAAGGAGATAATCCTACTGGAATTAAGTTGATCAAAGAAAATTGCCAACAAAAAAAGGCCAGATTGTTAAATCTGACCTTTCCAAATTTGTCGGGGTGACAAGATTTGAACTTGCGACCCCCCGCCCCCCAGACGGATACGCTACCAGGCTGCGCTACACCCCGAACTTTTGTGGATGCAAAAGTAGCCATCTTCTTTAGTTATGCAAAAAAATCGAATGCTAATTTATTAATCAAAATACATGTACACGCTTACTTGTATGGAAATGAACGGGTTTAGTAATAGATTTATGGTGTTTTTCAATCGTCCGGTCAACTTTTAACCGCAGTCTGAAATCTTCCAGAATATTCATGTAATTGATAAAAGCGTCGTATTTTGATTTGTAGATGCCTGTGGATGATCCTTGTGAAAATATCCTCCCGAAAAATTGATTTTTTGATCTTCCAGAAAGTCTTCTTTTTGAAGTTCACCGGACGATTGATACCGCTCAGCGAAGCTTTCAGGAGTATGGTATGGGACCAGTTTTGACGTAACTTCAAGAAAGTTGACACCGGTTGGTTCCCATTCTGAAAAATATTGACTGCCGACGTTAATCCGATTGGCGCTAATTAATTTGAAATGATCTGCTGATTGTTCGTTCCCATAAGCCTTTGGAACCACAAAAGCGACATTAACATCATTACAGGCGGCTAATCCCTTAACAATTCCATAACAGGCAGTCCCCAGGCCTCCTGAGATATTAGGTGGAAATTCCCAACCGAACATTAGTACTTTCATTGATCACAGTTTTAGTAATGAGTGCTAATATTCTATCAAATCCATATTTGTGAATATATGGATTTGCTTAGAAACAGTTTAAACGTTATTCAAAGCATTTAAAAACAGTCTCTTAAAAAAAATAGGGTTGATTGTATTTGCAGAAATTCAAAAATGGTATTCCGATCAGTAGGCATCTGACATTTGCCAGTCAACAACAAAAGAACATCCCTTTTTCTTTCCGCCTCTTCCGGAATTTTCAAGAGAATACCGGTTGTAATCATCGTTTAAGATGCTTAAGCGGTCTTTTCTAATTGGTTTTCTTTCGTTAACCGGCGATTGAGAGACAGCGCTACCTTCACTGAAAAACCAAACATCTTCCTTAGGAATTGTAATCCTTGATTGATTCCTAATGTTAACAATCTGTTTCCTTGCTCTCATAATTTCCAGTTATTAGTTATTCCTTTTTACTCCAAAAACATGATTTCAGTTTCCTTATAACAAAGATATTGTGGAGAAAGTTTGATCAATTTTAGCTATGAATGCACTGCAATTATTGATAGTACAACTATTGTTCCTGATTACTTGTTTTGTAACTTTGAAAAATGAAATTCTAAAAGAAACGAAATGTTTAAAGCCTTGAACCTCGACGATACAAATAGTCCGAACGCCAAACAAGTGGGAGAAACTGAAAAAGTAAAATGCCTGATCATCGGGTCGGGTCCTGCCGGATTTACGGCGGCAATTTATGCTGCCCGTGCTAATCTGTCACCTGTCATGTATGAAGGTCTTCAGCCTGGAGGCCAATTGACTACGACCACCGAAGTTGAAAACTTTCCGGGATATCCGAAGGGAATTACCGGTCCGGAGTTGATGGAGGATTTAAAAGCGCAGGCGGTACGCTTTGGAACGAATGTGCGCTGGGGAATAGCTACGAAAGTTGATTTTTCGGGTCCCATTCATAAAGTCTGGATTGATGATCAGAAAATTATTGAATCGGAGGTTGTAATCATAGCCACCGGTGCAACCGCTAAATACCTGGGACTCGACGATGAAAAAAAATATGCCGGTAGCGGTGTTTCGGCTTGCGCTACCTGCGACGGATTCTTTTACCGCGGAAAGGATATCGCTGTTGTTGGCGGTGGCGATACAGCGGCTGAAGAGGCCATCTATCTGGCAGGGCTTGTCAATAAGGTATACCTGATTGTTCGCCGGAATGAACTTCGTGCTTCAAAAGTCATGCAGGATCGGGTGCTTCGTACCAAAAACATTGAAGTTTTATGGGAGCATCAAACTAAAGGATTGTTCGGTGATGGGGTAGTGGAAGGCGCTGTTCTCTGGAAAAAGAAAGGTACTCCGGAAGAAGAGGAAGTGAAAATTCAAATTGATGGATTCTTCCTGGCAATTGGTCATCAGCCAAATTCTGATTTTGTAAAAGCTTATCTTGATACCGATGAGGTTGGATATATCCATACAATTCCGGGAAGCTCAAAAACCAAGGTTCCGGGTGTATTTGCCTGTGGCGATGTTCAGGATTCGATCTACCGACAGGCTGTAACTGCAGCTGGTTCGGGCTGTATGGCGGCAATCGATGCCGAGAGGTATCTTTCGGAGAGACACGGGTAGTATTTAGTGATCAGTCGCAGTTGCCAGTAAAAAAATATACTACCAATCAATCTATATTCTTTTCAATCTTTTTCAATCATTTTTCCATGAAACGAATTATACAAACCATCAATGCCCCAGCCGCTATCGGACCATATAGTCAAGCTGTTGAAATAGAAAATACTCTTTATATTTCTGGTCAGATTCCGCTTGATCCACTAACTATGAAAATTGTTGAAGGTGGAATTCAGGAGCAAACCACACAGGTTCTGAAAAACATTGGTGCAATTTTGAAGGAAGCTGGCTACGACTATGGTGATGTGGTAAAATCAACCTGTCTGCTAAGCGATATAGCCAATTTTAAAGCCATGAATGAAATATACGGACAGTATTATTCAGAAAATTCGCCAGCGCGGGCAGCCTTTGCAGTTAAGGATTTGCCAATGGACGTTCTGATCGAAATTGAGACGATTGCGGCAAAATAACGGAAAAAAGTCACAGTTTTCAGTCACAGTTTTCAATTATCTGGATGTCTTGTTATCAGGTGAATAATGATGTTTGTCTCATTTTATTCAAGCCTTTAGTCTTTTTTGTGAAGTTGAGCATCAATCATTTCTTTCAGCGATTCAAAATCTTTTTCTTCGAACCCGATTGAGCTGAAAAGTACTTTTCCTTC
>Ga0302296_1002659_pt1 | contig 11902 bp, 7 predicted proteins | sample III_Fen_N3_1_FD_194546 | JGI IMG/M metagenome (GOLD analysis project Ga0302296, IMG submission 194546) | Peat permafrost microbial communities from Stordalen Mire near Abisko, Sweden - III_Fen_N3_1 | ecosystem: Environmental > Terrestrial > Soil > Wetlands > Permafrost | place: Sweden: Abisko... | reverse complement strand
AAATTGGTGAAATTTTAATACGGATTTATGAGGAGGCTCGAAGTTTTGACGATTCCTGCAATGTTGCAGGCAAGTTATAGAGATTTTTCAAATTGTCAGTCGTTGATATTTGTTGGTGAGGAAAACCTGACTTATAAGCAACTGGAAACTGAAGTCAAAAAGGCGGCACTTCAACTTCAGTCGATTGGAGTAAAAAAGGGTGATAAGGTTGCCATATTAAGCATGAATATGCCACAATGGGGCATTGCATTTTTTGCAACATGTGTAATTGGCGCTGTAGTCGTTCCAATCCTGCCTGACTTTCACCCCAACGAAATAAAAAATATCATTCTTCACGCTGACGTCTCGGTGATTTATGTATCAGAATCCTTGCGCTCAAAACTTGAAAATTTATCAGGGATAACTGTCATCAACATTGAAAATTTTCAAATCGTTTCTGACAAAACTCAGTCCTTATTCGAAGATATGAACGAGCAACTTTTCGAATACCCAAAAGTTGAAGAAAAAGATCTTTGTTCAATCATTTATACTTCAGGAACGACAGGGAAATCGAAGGGAGTTATGTTGTCCCACAAGAATATTGTCTGGACAGCCCAGCAATGCTTGAATATTCAAAACATTATACCAGGCGACCGTTTCCTTTCGGTTCTGCCACTTTCGCACACCTTCGAAAACACATTAGGACTCATTCTTCCAATCAAATACGGAGCAACAATTAATTATCTGAAGAAACCTCCCGTAGCTTCAATTTTGCTGGCAGCGTTGCAACAGGTCAGGCCAACAGTCATGCTGATCGTTCCTTTGATCATCGAAAAAATATACAAGTCAAAAATACTGCCCGAAATTAACCGCAAGCTGATTACGCGGATTCTATATCAGATTCCCGTTACCAGAAAAATACTGAATAAGGTTGCGGGAGAAAAATTGTTTGCAACATTTGGCGGTGAATTGAAATTTTTTGGCATTGGCGGAGCTAAACTTGACGATAACGTTGAACGCTTCTTAATGGAAGGCGGATTTCCGTTGGCAATCGGTTATGGTATGACAGAATCATCTCCATTGCTTGCCGGTGCGGGAGTTGGTAAAACCCGTTTCCTGTCAACCGGATTACCAATGGAAGGTGTTCAGCTCAGAATTGCCCAACCCGATAGAAAAACTGGTCTGGGTGAAATTCAGGCCAAAGGGGAAAATATTATGCTGGGATATTACAAGGAACCTGAAATTACTAAAAATGCGTTTACTGAAGACAGCTGGCTCAAAACCGGAGATCTGGGATGCTTTGACAAAGATGGAAACCTTTTCATTAAAGGTCGAATGAAGAATATGATTGTTGGATCAAGTGGCGAAAATATCTATCCTGAAGAAATTGAGTCATTGATCAACCGAATGGAGTATGTGCTGGAATCACTTGTAGTTGAACAAAAAGGAAGACTCGTTGCCCTGGTACATTTAAACATGGAAGAGCTCGAAAATAAATATCAGAACATGAAAACGGAAGCCGTTTTGTATCTGAACGATAAGACTGATGAGATTCTGAAAGAAATTCAAAACAAAGTGAATGTTGAACTCAATAAGTTTTCGCAGATTCAACGGGTTGTACTTCAGCCCATCCCTTTTGAAAAAACACCAACCCAAAAAATCAAGAGGTTCTTGTATTAAAACTAAAGTATGCATCTGTGAAATATTTTCATTAATTTTAACCGATTCGGTGTTTTGAAAATATTTAAATTGTGTTTTCAGGGCAAGACTTAAAAAAAAACCACCTCTAATTATGTTTGTTAAGTATTATTCACTAAATTTAAGTAATTAATAAATACAAAAAGAGGCTATGTTTCTCTCAAATGATAAGACTGAAAAGCTTTCAGGATATATAAAACTCAATGAAAATCTTCAGATTGATGAGTTTTCAGGACAGATTAATCAAATTCTCAGAAAAGAACATTTGGATTTGAATGGAAATTTTATTGAGATCGCTGAAGGCCTTAAAAATAACATCCGTTTCTTTTTTGAAAATGAAGTCCTGTCGGCAATAAAATCAAATAAGATCAGCCACTTATCCTTAACCCGAAAAAACAGTATCCTATTAATCGCAGTAACACCACTAAATTCAGGTTCAACGCTCATTAGTTTTGAAGAAGTTCCACTTTCAGAAAAGTTAATTGAACAAACTTTGCCTGAAAAGCTCAAAGAGGTATTTATGAGGGTAAATCCGGATATGCAGGTTATTTACGTTTCCAAAAATTTCACTGCTAAATTTGGAGAAAAAGCATCGGCTATTAATGGAAAAACGCTTGAAGAAAACCGAGTCTTTAAAGAAAACACACCTCAAATTTCAAATCTGATTGCTCAGGTTTTTCAACAACAACGACAGAAGGAAACTGACATTTTGATTGTAACAGGTGAGAAAAAAACCTGGTGGAATTTATCAATGGTTCCGGAAATCGATCCTTTGAGTTTACAGCAATCTGTATTAATTATCCTTCGAAATATTAACCGTCACAAACGCATCGAAGAGAAGCTTTTTGAAAGCGAAAAGCGTTATGAAATGGCCATAGAAGCCGCTGATTTAGGCATTTGGGATTACGAAGTTGGTTCCGGAAAAACATTCTACTCCAGAAAGTGGAAATCAATCCTGGGATATTATCCGGACGAAATCTCGGATGAATATTCCATATGGGAAGATTTACTTCATCCTGAAGATAAAGACAGAATGGTTCTTTTCATTAATAATTTTATTAACAGCAATTTACGTGTATACGAAGCTGAATTCAGGCTACGTCATAAAAACGGCAATTATATCTGGATCAGAAGCCGCGCCACAGTTCTGCGCGACGAAAATGGGAAAGCCTTAAGAATGTTTGGAACTCACCGCGACATCACGGATGAGAAGAAATCTCAAAGCGAATTTAAAAAGCTTCATCAGGCCATCATACAAAGTCCGATTTCAGTAGTTATAACCGACAAAGAGGGCTATATCGAATTCTTTAATCCCGCATTCTGCAAAATAACCGGGTGGAGTGATCAGGAAATCTTAGGAAAGAAACCGAGCATCCTTAAATCGGGGTTCCAGCCAGCCAGCTTTTACGAAAAACTCTGGAAAACAATTAGTTCAGGTAATGAATGGCAAGGCGAATTTAAAAACCGGAAAAAGAACGGAGAATATTATTGGGAACTGGCCAGTATCTCGCCAATCAAAAACAATTTCGGAACAATAACCCATTATGTGAAAATTGCAGAGAACATTTCGTACCTCAAAAAGATCGAAAAAGACTTAAAAAAGGCAAAACAGGACGCCGAAATAGCCAATAACTACAAAAACCTTTTCCTGGCCAACATGAGCCACGAAATCAGGACCCCAATCAATACCATCATTGGATTTAGCGAACTCATTAAAAACGAAAATCTTCCATCACAAAAAAGATACAAATACTCCGGAATTATTGAAGAGAACAGCCAATCGTTACTTCGACTGATTGATGACATCATTGACATTGCGAAAATTGAAGCCAACGAATTGAAAATAAAAAAAGAAGCTTGTTCGCTTGGCGATTTATTTTCGGAACTCGAAATGACCTATAATAATTTCCTGAAAAGGAAAGAGAAACAAAATCTTGAACTCATTTTTCAAATACCGGAAGAAGCGCATCACGACGTAATCTTCACTGATCCATACCGACTCAAGCAAATCATCAATAACCTGTATCTGAATGCATTAATGCACACCGAACGCGGGCAGATTGAAATTGGATATACCATCATAAACGATACTAAATTGCGCTTTTTCGTTTCTGATACCGGTACAGGAATACCTCCGGGACGGATTAAAAACATCTTCAAACGATTTACCCAAACTGATGAAACTTTCGGTTCTGAAACTCCGAGCTCCGGACTCGGATTATCGATATGCAAAGATCTGGCGGCATTGTTGGGTGGCGATATCAATGTGAAATCGGTTGAAGGTGAAGGAAGCATTTTCTTTTTGACACTTCCGTATGATAAAATAAAAATACCGATGGTAAGAGCCGCAGTAAGGCCACCAACTCCTTCCCGTTATAATTTCAACAACTACACCATCATGATTGCTGAAGATACGCCGTACAATTACGAATACCTGTACAGTATCCTTCAAAAAACAGGCGCCAATGTGGTTTGGGCTAAAGACGGAATTGATGTTCTGAAAATGTACAACAGTTCAAAGATTGATCTGATTTTGATGGATATTCAATTGCCCGAAATAAACGGCTATGAAGCCACGAGCCAAATCAGGCTGACCAATCAGTCGCTGCCCATCATTGCTCAGACTGCATATGCGATGGCCGAAGACAAGCAGAAATGCCTGGATGCAGGTTGTAATGAGGTTTTAGTTAAACCCATCCGCATGGATGATGTGCTGGCAACCGTTGCAAAATACCTCAATAAATAAACGAACGAATTTCAATCACCAGTTCCATTTAATCAAATTAGCTGATTAAATTTGAGGCTTACAAAACAATCGGAATATGCATATCGATCGGTTTCCATCGAGATTACTTGAAAATGCGGTGAATGAATTTGCAAAATTGCCTGGTATTGGACGAAAATCGGCCTTACGCCTGGTTCTGCACATGCTCAAACAAGACCTTCAGGAAGTGGAAATATTCGGCAACAGCCTGATCCAACTTCGCACAGAAATCAAGCACTGCAAAGTTTGCCATAACATTTCGGATACCGACATTTGCAGCATCTGCGCCAACCCCTCGCGAAATCCTTCCATTATTTGCGTGGTCGAAAACATCAAAGATGTGATGTCGATTGAAAACACACAACAATTTAAAGGCTTGTATCACGTTTTAGGTGGTATTATCTCTCCAATGGATGGAATTGGCCCTTCTGACCTGGAAGTTGACTCGCTGGTAAGCCGAGTGAATGAAGGAAATACCGAAGAAATAATTCTGGCGCTAAGCACAACCATGGAGGGCGACACAACCAATTTTTTCATTTACAAGAAGCTAAAAAACACGAACGTAAAGATTTCAACCCTGGCCAGAGGTGTCTCCATTGGCGACGAACTGGAATATACGGATGAAGTCACCCTTGGCCGGTCGATCGTGAACCGGATGAATTTCGAAGAATCCATCATACGCTAGGAAAAAGTCATTAGTCATTAGAAAAAAGGAAATGGGAAAACCACATAGGCACATAGAACACATAGAAAAGAGATTAAAAAAAAACTATGTGACCTATGTGTCTATGTGGTTCAATATAAAATAGAAACAGATGAAGCTGAGCATCGTCATTGTCAATTATAATGTAAAATATTTTCTGGAGCAATGCCTTCATACCGCTATCAAAGCGGCTTCGAAGCTGAGCTCCGAAATTATTGTGGTTGACAACGACTCAGTTGATGGCTCATGTCAGATGCTTAAAGAAAAATTTCCGGAGGTGATTTTAATCGCCAATAAAGAAAATGTAGGTTTCTCGAAAGCGAACAATCAGGCTATACGGATTACCAAAGGCGAATATATTTTATTGCTGAACCCCGATACGGTGGTTGAAGAAGATTGTTTCCTGAAAATCGTTGCATTTATGGACAAAACGCCCGATGCAGGAGGCCTAGGCGTTAAAATGATTGATGGTAAAGGCCGGTTTTTACCCGAATCGAAACGTGGGTTACCCACTCCGGAAGTCGCATTCTGGAAAATGTCGGGAGTTTCGAGACTTTTCCCACGTTCCAAACGATTTGGACGTTACCATCTGGGATATCTCGACAATGATCAGATTCATGAAGTTGAAGTTTTGGCTGGCGCATTTATGCTCCTTCGCCGCAATACACTAGCAAAAGTTGGACTGCTCGACGAAGATTATTTCATGTATGGCGAAGACATCGATCTCTCCTACCGAATCACCAAAGGCGGTTACAAAAACTTTTATTTTCCTGAGACGACCATCATCCACTATAAAGGCGAAAGCACCAAAAAGGGCAGCATCAATTACGTGAAAGTGTTTTACAACGCGATGATTATTTTCGCCGGAAAGCATTTTTCGAAAGGGAATGCCCGCCAGTTTACCATTCTGATTAAGCTGGCGATTTACTTCAGGGCACTGTTGTCGTTAATCGGACGATTATTCAACACCATCAAACTAGCTCTGGCCGATGCCTTTTTTATCTTCATCGGTTTTGCCATCCTGCTCCCTACTTGGGAAACTTATAAATTCAAGCGTGGCTATTATCCGCCGGAATATTTACATGTAGCAGTTCCGATTTACATCCTGATCTGGATTGGCTGCATCTGGCTCAACGGAGGATACCGGAAGAACATCCAGTTCCGGCGTATCTTTAAAGGTTTGCTTTGGGGAACGATTTCGATCCTCGTTTTTTATTCGCTGATCGATGAAACGATGCGCTATTCAAGAGCTTTATTGCTTTTGGGTTCGTGCTGGGCATTTCTGATACTGCCAACCTACCGCTATTTGCTGCACAAGCTAAACGTAAAAGGTCTTGAACTGGAGATCGACCGGCAAAAACGTGTCGCAGTGGTAGCCGGAATTACCGAATCGAAACGTATTTCAGAATTGATAGGCCATTCAGGGCTAAAGATTGAACTTGTTGGATTTGTTTCGCCCGACGATTCGGTTCATCAGCAATTCTATCTCGGGAATATTGAAAAGTTGCCTGAAATTATCCGCATCAACAAAATTGAAGAACTGATTTTCTCGTCTGAAGATATTCCTTCGCAGGAAATCATCCGCCTGATGCTTGATTTGAACGACCTCAATGTCGATTATAAAATTGCTCCGCCCGAAAGTTTTTCGATTATTGGAAGCAACTCCATTTCAACTTCGGGCGAAATGTATGTGGTTCACATCAACTCGATTGTGAAGGAAAACAACAAACAGAACAAACGCGCTTTCGATCTGGCAACAGCAATTTGTTTGCTCATTCTTTCGCCTTTGCTGATCTGGAAAGTAAATACCAAATCGGGTTTCCTGCGGAGCCTTCCCGAAGTTCTCTCCGGAAAGAAAAGCTGGGTAGGCTATTGCTCCGGAATACAAAACAACCTGCCGTCAATCAAAAAAGGCATCCTCTCGCCTGCTTCACTTTTCCCGGAAAATCTTCCGCAGAAAAAGAAAGATGAACTGAATATCGTTTATGCTAAGGATTACCGGGTGATGAACGATCTGGAAATCGTAATGAAAGCCTGGAAAAACATTGGACAATCATGACAAGTATGAAACTCGAATTTGGCAAGATTCGTTTCAGGGCGCTCGAGCCCGAAGACATCGATATCCTTTTTGAATGGGAAAACGATGCGGAAATCTGGGAAATCAGTAATACCTTCGAACCCTACTCCAAATATATATTAGCCAAATACATCAAAGATTCGCAGCAAGACATCTACGAAAGCAAGCAAATCAGGATGATTATTGAGACCATCGACGGTAAGGCTGTCGGAGCCATCGACCTGTTCGACTTTGATCCGTTTCATTTCCGCGCGGGTGTCGGAATCCTGATTCACGACGAAAGAGACCGGAAGCTAGGCTATGCCACGGATGCGTTGCAATTGCTGTGTGCCTATGCCACCAATTACCTGAGGTTGCACCAATTGTATGCCAACATCAGCGAAGATAACCTGGCCAGTATTCACCTCTTTAAAAGCAACGGTTTTGAACTCGTTGGCACCAAAAAAGACTGGCGCCGAACGCTGGATGGCTGGAAAAATGAATTGATGTTGCAGAAGATACTGTAGATCCGGGATGGATTTTTAATTCGAGGGACTTGGTAAATCTGATAATTACAAACATTATATACCCCGAACCTACATATCTCTATTGGCTGTGGTTTATTTCCATATAGACGGAATAAATTCCATCCCTGCAAGAAGAAGCGAGCCTACGGCTCTGATTGGTTAGTTCCGAAGGAACGGTTAATGTTGTAGCTCCGGATTTTAATCCGGGGTTAACAGGCGATGATACAACAAATGAGTTCCGTACGAACAAATCATTTTTAAATGACAATCAAACAATCTCATCGAGGAATCTCATCATCCTGTCATTGAAAGTTGACAGTACTGCGCTAAGCGGTTTCGAACCGCTTAGCGCATTTTCCAAGAAGACTGAAAAACTGGAATATTAGACCTTAATAAAATTTCGACATTTCTATTAGCGTTTTTGTTTTCAATACGCTGATTTTCTTTCCATTGATCCCGATAATTTCTTCCTTTTTGAATTCCTGAAGCAGTCGAACCAGGGTTTCTGTTGCCGTTCCAACCATATTGGCCAAATCTTCGCGTGACAATACGATCTCAACCAAATCCGATTTGTCTTTTCTTCTGAATTTTTCCGAAAGAATCAACAGAGTCAGTGCCAATCGTTCGCGAACGGTCATGTGTGCAAATACCATCACACTATTTGCCATTACACTAAATTCGTGGCTTAGGCTTGATAACAGGCAGCTCATGAGGGCGTTTGATTCGCTGGTTGCCTTTAGAAACACCTCCTTTGACAAGAAGCCCAATTTTGACGTTTCGACAGCTGCGGTTGAATCCGGATAGGGTTCGTCGCACAGCAGAGCAGAATATCCGAATAATTCATCCTCCGAGCAAAGCGACAATAGGTGTTCTTTCCCGGCGTGATCGGTTTTATATTTTTTCACCAATCCTTCTTTCAGGTAATAAATTCCGGCTGAATACGAACCTTCCAGAAATATGGGCTGTCCTTTTTTGTAGGTTCGGTCAATCATCTGGCTTTCCAGAAACACTCTTAAATCGGGTGGAATATTTTTAAAAATCGAATCACTCTTCGAAGTAAATTTTTCAAGGTGAATTAAATCGTTTGTTTCCATATTCTTCAGTTAATCGATCAAATATAAGGATAATGTCATCGCATTACTTGACTATTATCAAATTATTCGATGATCAGATTCAAATTAACAACCTTAATTATTGCCTTACTTTGCAAGCCCAAACAATGTAAATTCAGAATACGAAAATGATAGATTTTCAATGGCCATTGAATATATCCTTGAGTATAACAATCGTTGCAATTATTGCCCTTTGTTTTGTTTCATCAAAGCTCAAATCATATCTTGCCGCTTCGACAGTCATTCTAAATGCTGTCTTAACTAGTCTTTTGGCAGTCGGTGCACTGAACGGCGAAATCAAAGAACTTCTTTTTCAGGGAAACATATTTTGGGGTGACATTCTCGTTCGCATTGACGGGCTGTCGGCCTGGTTCATTTTAATCGTCAATTTCACTTCTGTAACCGGCGTTATTTACGGTATTGGGTATTTAAAACCTTACATAAATTCAGCTCCGAAACTGGCCTTTCATTGGATTTTGTTTGTCATTTTTCACCTTTCGATGGTTTGGGTGTGCATGTTGCAACATTCGCTTGCCTTTTTGGTTGCCTGGGAGGTGATGTCTTTGTCTTCGATGTTGCTGGTTATTTTCGATCACGACAAGCCAAAAACCATAAAAGCGGGAATCAATTACCTGGTTCAGATGCACATCAGTGTAACGTTTTTAACCATTGGTTTTATCTGGGTTTATTTTCAGACGGGCTCGTTCAGCTTCGATGCTTTTCAAACTTATTTTGGTGCAAACAGCAACGTCTGGTTGTTCCTGATCTTTTTCGTTGGATTCGGCATTAAGGCCGGCTTTATTCCTTTGCACAGCTGGCTGCCTCATGCACACCCTGCCGCACCATCGCATGTGTCGGGTGTCATGTCCGGAGTGATTGTCAAACTGGGTATCTACGGAATTTTCAGGATTATCTCTTTCCTGAAAGCTGACTTTTTATTGTTGGGCGAAATTGTGGTAACCATTTCGGTTTTGACCGGAGTGTACGGAATACTGAATGCGGCTGTTCATCGCGATTTCAAACGGATGCTGGCTTATTGCACCATCGAAAATATTGGAATCATTGGCATTGGCATTGGCCTCGGACTGATGGGAATGGGCAACGATTCACCGGTTTTGTATTACCTCGGTTTTGGCGGAGCGCTGTTGCACGTCCTCAATCATTCGCTGTTTAAATCCTTGCTGTTTTATTCGGCGGGTTCGGTTTACCAGCAAACGCATACCCGCGACATGGATAAACTGGGCGGTTTAATAAAACAGATGCCAAAAACGGCTGTTCTTTTCCTGATTGGCGCGATTGCCATTGGCGGGTTACCACCTTTCAACGGGTTTGTTTCTGAGTTTATTCTCTATAGCGGACTTCTGGAAGGATTGAAATACAGTAATATAAGCCAGATTAGTTTGCTGGTGGTTACACTTGGCGGATTGAGCATCATTGGCGGTATTTCAGTTTTGACATTCACCAAAACCTTCGGAACGATTTTCCTTGGAAATCCAAGAAAACAGTATAAACATCAGCCGGTTGAGGTTTCTTCTCTGATGTTGATCCCTCAATATCTGATTGTTTTGGTCATGCTGAGTGTTGCTTTTCTACCGCAATTCTATTTGAACAACATTTTCGACCTGTTGGGAAATATAGGCAATGCCCGGTCGATTGTCGCACCTTCGGGATTAACCGCTTATTCTGAAAGTATTACAAATATTAATCTCTATTCGATCCTGTTTGTGGTAATTGTAGCTGCCAGTTGGGGTTTGCGTGCGCTTGTAATAAAAAGTAAATCTCAAAAGGTGGAGCCCACCTGGGGATGTGCCTATGTGGCACCAAACAGCCGAATGCAATACACGGGCAAATCGTTTTCGAAATCGCTGGGCAAAATATTTGGTTTTGTGTTGTTCGAAGAAAAGAAATTCAAAGAATTGGAAGCCGGAGAGATATTTCCGGAGAGCCGAAAATATGTATCGCATTATCAGGATTTTTTCGAATATCGCTTTATCAATTATATCACCCATCATCTGGTTTATGCGGCAAATTATTTTAAATTTATTCAGAATGGCCGGGTACAATCGTATGTATGGTATGGAATTGTGTTTATGGTGGCTATTTTTACCCTGACTGTTTTAACTGTTTTAAAATGAACTTGATAAAAGTTTTCATGGCAGTGCCGGTTTTGGCAATACTTATCATTCCCTTTCTGAAAGTAAAGGGGAAGGGTATTGTTTTGTTTGCGGCTATTGTGCTGAACGCTTTTCTTTCTGGTTCTCTGGCGCTTCAAACGTTGTCCGGACAATTTTTAGAGTTTTCATTCGCCGGAAGTTTGGTAACCGGTCCGGTTAACCTTCGGATGGATGCTCTTTCCGGATGGTTTATCCTGATCATCAATTTTGTTTTTATAACCGGCAGTTTTTACGGGCTTTTTTACATGAAAGCCTATCAGAAACAGGTGAATAACCTCACGCTGCACAGCATTGTTTTCGTTTTACTTCATACCGCACTGATTTGTCTTTGTGCCATACAAAATAGTCTGGTTTTCCTGATAGCTTGGGAAATCATGGCGCTTTCAGCCTTTTTCGCGGTGATATTCGAACACGAAAAGATGGCAACACTGAGTGCTGGTATAAATTACCTGATCCAGTCGCATGTTTCAATTGTATTTTTGATGCTTGGCTTTATTTGGGTAGCTCTTAAAACCGGTAGTTATGACTTTAATTCGCTGACTGCATACACCACCCAATATCCCGGAGCTTCGGGATTGGTTTTGTTTCTCTTTTTTTTCATTGGATTTTCCATCAAAGCCGGATTTGTTCCATTTCACACCTGGCTTCCGTATGCGCATCCGGCAGCTCCGGCACATATTTCAGGAATCATGTCGGGGGTAATCATTAAAATAGGGATTTTTGGAATGCTCCGGATGATCACTTTAATTAAGACCGATTATTATACGATTGGTCTTGTTATCATTGCCTTTTCTGTCATTTCTGGTTTGTATGGCGTGATGCTGGCCATCTTGCAACACAATCTTAAAAAGCTGCTCGCCTACCACAGCATCGAAAATATTGGCATTAT
>Ga0302296_1002658_pt1 | contig 11903 bp, 9 predicted proteins | sample III_Fen_N3_1_FD_194546 | JGI IMG/M metagenome (GOLD analysis project Ga0302296, IMG submission 194546) | Peat permafrost microbial communities from Stordalen Mire near Abisko, Sweden - III_Fen_N3_1 | ecosystem: Environmental > Terrestrial > Soil > Wetlands > Permafrost | place: Sweden: Abisko... | reverse complement strand
CCAATCCTATGCAAACTCCACCTGCTATAGTGCCAGAATGATATCTTTTACCTTTCTATGCTATATTAAGATCTATTCCTAATAAATTATTAGGGGTTATTGCTATGATTAGTGCTATATTAGTTATTTTATTGTTACCTACAACAGATTTAGGTTTAACTAAAGGTTTACAATTTAGACCATTAAGCAAAGTAGTGTTCTATATATTCGTAATTAATTTCTTAATTTTAATGCAATTAGGAGCAAAACATGTAGAGAGTCCATTTATAGAAATAGGACAATTAAGTACTGTTTTATATTTCTCTCATTTCTTATTTATATTACCCGCAGTTAGTATATTAGAAAATACTCTTTTAGATTTAGAATTACATAATAATAAAAATGTATAATTTATATATTTAATTTATATATAATCAATCTTTTAAATTTAGATTATCTACTCTTATATAATTAAAGTAGATAAAGATTATGATTGTAAAAGGTTTTACACGGTGATTGCAGATCATTTGTACGAGGTTCAATTCCTCCTTAATCTTATTTATTTATACATATAATTACTATATAGTAATTTAATATAGTTTTCTATACCGTACCTTATCAATGATAGATAAACTAATATTTATTAATATAAATAAGTTACTATGGAACGAAAAAATAAGTATAGAATATATTTATTATAGTATTTTACTATAATGATTACTCTTTTTTTACAATAGTAAACTCTTTTTTTATAATAAAATATATAAACATTATAATAAGACTGCTGCACAAGTTAAAGCTAAAGCTCTTAATATTTGTATTAAAAATATTATATAGTAGTACTTTTGTGGTTAAATACTTAAAACATTTATTAATTATAACTTCAATTATAATATATCATAACCGTAGAACAGCTATTACATTAATTAAATATATATTAAATTTATTATATACTATGTTCATAATGAAAATCTTTTTATTATATTATAATATAGTATATAAAATTATTAACTAAGAATATTTGTTAATAACTTTTAAGTAAAAAACTCTGTCTACTATAAGTACTTAAATAATTACCTAACTTTGTCTTTAGATAAGGATTATACCTCCTACATAACATTAAAATCTCAAATGTCTATGGGAATTGAAAGATGATTTAACTCAACTAATGCTAAAGATATAGGAACATTATACTTAATATTTGCCCTTTTCTCAGGATTATTAGGTACAGCCTTTTCAGTATTAATAAGATTAGAACTTAGTGGGCCTGGTGTACAATATATTTCAAATAATCAATTATATAATAGTATTATTACAGCTCACGCTATTTTAATGATATTCTTCATGGTTATGCCTGCATTAATAGGTGGATTTGGTAATTTCTTAATGCCTTTAATGGTAGGTGGACCTGATATGGCCTTCCCTAGATTAAATAATATTAGTTTCTGATTATTACCACCTAGTTTACTTTTATTAGTATTCTCTGCTTGTATTGAAGGTGGAGTAGGTACAGGTTGAACACTTTATCCTCCTTTAGCTGGATTACAAAGTCATAGTGGACCAAGTGTAGACCTTGCAATTTTTGCTTTACATCTATCAGGTGTAAGTAGTTTATTAGGAGCAATTAATTTTATTACTACTATTGCTAATATGAGAACACCAGGTATTAAATTACACAAATTAGCTTTATTTGGATGAGCTGTAGTTATAACAGCTATATTACTTTTATTATCATTACCTGTATTAGCTGGAGGTATAACTATGGTTTTAACAGATAGAAATTTCAATACATCATTCTTTGAAGTAGCTGGAGGTGGAGACCCTATATTATTCCAACATTTATTCTGATTCTTTGGTCACCCTGAAGTTTATATATTAATTGTACCTGCTTTCGGTATAATAAGTACAACTATATCTACTAACTCAAACAAACCAATATTTGGTTATATAGGTATGGTGTATGCTATGATGTCTATTGGAATACTAGGATTTATAGTATGATCTCATCACATGTATACTGTAGGATTAGATGTTGATACAAGAGCTTATTTTACAGCGGCTACATTAATTATTGCAGTTCCTACTGGAATTAAAATATTCTCATGATTAGCTACTTGCTACGGAGGATCTATTAAAATGACACCGTCTATGTTATTCTCTTTAGGTTTTGTATTTATGTTTACAATAGGTGGATTAAGTGGTGTTGTGTTAGCTAATGCTTCACTTGATATAGCCTTCCATGATACTTATTACGTTGTAGCACATTTCCACTATGTATTAAGTATGGGTGCTGTTTTCGCAATGTTTGCTGGATGATATTTCTGAATACCTAAAATATTAGGTTTAAATTATAACTTAAACTTAGCTAAAGTACAATTCTGACTATTATTCATCGGAGTTAATCTTACATTCTTCCCTCAACATTTCTTAGGATTACAAGGAATGCCTAGAAGAATTAGCGATTACCCTGATGCTTTTGCAGGTTGAAATTTAATAAGTAGTATTGGATCTATAGTTAGCGTAATAGCTGCTTGATTATTCTTATATATTGTATATTCACAATTAGTAGAAGGAAAAGTTGCCTCAAGAAATCCTTGATTAACTCCAGGATTCTATACTGATGTTTTACAAGCTAATTTAAATAGATGTTATAGCAGTTTAGAGTGAGGATTATCAAGTCCACCTAAACCTCATGCATTTGTAAGTTTACCTTTACAAAGTAAAATAAGTATATAAATTACGTATTTATTAATAAATAAACTTATTGCATTATAAGATATATATATAATAATAAAAATTAACTATGTTTAATATATTAATTCTATATTAAACAATAATATTTATAAACCACAATTATTTCTTATATTAAGTCTCATTAGCTCAATGGCAGAGCAGAATACTTCTAATATTGAGACCTTAGTTCGACTCTAAGATGAGATAATATAATTCAATACTTAATATAGTAAATATAATTATAACAAATAGAAATATAATTCGATATATTACTGTTAACATACCCTGACTTAATAATAAATAGTCTATTAATTATTAAATATTACTGGCTATTTTTGCTGTCTATGTCATAATGTTTAATTCCCATTACCGCTTATTAAGAGTATTAAACCGTTAAATAATATTTATATACTCTATTATATATATATGTATGCGCAAACTACAAACACATAATTACTACTTAATAATTAAGTAGGAAACAAACGTATTAGATTATTCTATGAATTATTTAATATATAGTATATAATCCTAAAATTATATACTTTTAAATAAAGTTACGATTAAAACATTCTCTAAGAGAGATCACGTATTATAACAATAAATACAAAAAAGTATGAAAAATTTTACAGTTAACCTCCCGTTAATATTGAAAATGGTATATTTATACATAAATACAGATATACCTAAAGCCCACTCATTTTTAAATTTACCTTTAAAAAGTACAATGGCTGAGCTTACTGAAGTATCCTTAAAAATAAATGAATTATTACCCCAACTTTCTGATTTCATAGATCAATTTAATCATCTTGTGTGTACAACAAATATTAATGTTATAAGTGATGTAAGTGGTAATATGTCAATAGACGTACCTCGTACTATGCCTGATGCTGAAGGTGAAAAAATTAGTAAAAGAATAAGTATTATAGATCGTCTTATAACGACACGAGGTGAACAAATAAATGATTTATTACAGAAAGGATTAAGTATAGAAACTAAATTAAAATCACAAAATAGTAACTATACTTCACAATTACTGGATAAAATTAATGAATTTAAAAGATTAAACGCTTCTTATAAACATTAGTATATATAACTTTTATTTATACTAAATAATTATTAATATTCTATGATAAAAATAAAAATAAATACAATTAAAAAAGAATAAAATAAAAGATAAACAAAAAATGAAATATTCTGCCACTCTTATCTCTATTTTGGAGAATTTAATCTTAATGCTACCTGCCCTATTAGTAGTAGCTTACGTAACTGTGGCTGAAAGAAAAACTATGGCAAGTATGCAAAGAAGATTAGGTCCTAATGCTGTAGGATACTATGGTTTACTGCAAGCATTTGCAGATGCTTTAAAATTAATATTAAAAGAGTATGTAGCCCCTACACAAGCTAATTTAATATTATTTTTTTTAGGGCCTATCGTTACATTAGTATTTGCTTTATTAGGTTATGCTGTAATTCCTTATGGTCCAGGTTTATCTTTAGGTGATATGGATTTAGGAATATTATACATGCTAGCTGTGTCATCTTTAGCTACTTATGGTATATTACTTGCAGGGTGAAGTGCTAATAGTAAATATGCTTTCTTAGGATCTTTAAGAAGTACAGCTCAATTAATTAGCTATGAATTAGTATTAAGTTCTGTTTTATTAATTATAATAATGATAACAAATAGTTTAAATTTAAATATAAACGTTCAATTTCAAAAAATAGTTTGATTAGCTTTACCATTATTATGTATATTAATAATCTTTTTTATTGGTTCTGTAGCAGAAACTAATAGAGCTCCATTCGATTTAGCAGAAGCAGAATCAGAATTAGTTAGCGGATTTATGACAGAACATGCTGCAGTAATATTCGTATTTTTCTTCTTGGCAGAATATGCTAGTATTGTATTGATGTGTATATTCACAAGTATATTATTTTTAGGTGGTTATTTATTAGATTTAGATTTTATATACTGATTTGACTTAATTAATTATGCATATGCTTATATTTTTGATATAAAATGAATAACATCTTTAGAATATTTTAAATTAAGAGGAATTTTAACTAGTTCTTATGTAGACGGCCTTTTATACAGTATAACTTTAGGTGTAAAAAGTTCAATTATGATTTTTATATTTATATGAGTTAGAGCTTCATTCCCTAGAATACGTTTTGACCAGTTAATGTCTTTCTGTTGAACTGTATTATTACCTATTTTATTCGGGTTTATTGTATTAATACCTTGTCTACTTTATATATTTGGAATGACAGTAGTTAATGTAAATATGTTTTAATTAATCTGAATAACATTAGCTTATCTTCTTAATATGTCTATACGCAAATTAAATTTTAGTTAGGTATGAATAGTATCTCACTCTGGTTATTGTTATCACAATAAGTATGAAAAAACATTAATAATAATTTTCTTCTTATTACTATTTAGTAATAATTAAGCCATGAAATACATTTTATTCATAGGTGGCATAAGAATTTTAATGTTATTTAATATTAAACTATGAAAAGTAAAAAGAATTACTTCCCAGGTCTAAGATATTTTCATAGTAGTAGATATCTTAGAGCAGACCCCGCTAACACAACTTTAATTTTAGCCTGTTTTGGGGTGTCTCCTCCTTTTTTTTTAGCTATATTATTAACTAGTTATGTTTTAGGTACTGGTGTATTTATTTATTCTCTAGTTGAGACTTCTCAAATTCAAGCACAATATGCTTTGATGTTTCCTGATGAAGGACCAGGTAATATGTTTTTTATACCTGATCATATTGTTGGAAATATTTTAGTTTTTATTCATAATATTGATAATGCAATACATTTTTGAAATAATCCTAACCATTTGCAGTATCTTAGCTCAAATGAATTAATGATATTTTTAGAACGTGTAGATTTGAGCATTAGACATATAAATTCTATTCATGACCAAATAATATATATGCTAGATTTAAATGATCCGATGTACAATATTAGCTATGAAATGATACAAAATATACATGAGCAATTATTGAGATTAATTCGGGATATGTCAGAGCTTAGAGCCTTTATAATAACTATTTTGGCTAATGTCTAATAATTTTTATTGGCATGGTCACAGACATGATGTATCCCTGCCCATATAAACTAAAAGGTTTATAATATATGCAAATTAAATTGTAGATAGGTATGAATAGTATCTCACTCTGATAATTGTTATCATAATAAGTGTGAAAAAAACATTAATAATAAAGTTTTCTTCTTATTACTATTTAGTAATAATTAAGCCATGAAATACATTTCCATAGGTGACATAAGAATTTGAACGTAATTTTTTAATATTATAAATGTTATTATCTTCTTTAATAACAATCCCTCTATTGGGAACAATAATTGTAGCTAGCATAGGCTCATATAAAAAAAATTCAGAAATATATGCTAAAACGATTGCACTAACTACTAGCGTAATCAATTTAATTATATCATTAGTGATATTTATTCTATTTAATAATAGCACTAATCAATTTCAATATGTACAAGAGCATTATAATGTACAATATTTTGATATATATTTAGGTATAGACGGTATATCTATATATTTTGTATTATTAACTACAATAATAATGCCTATAGCATTATTGTCTAATTGAGATTCTATAAAAGAAAATTTAAAATCATATTTAATAATTATGTTATTATTAGAAACATTATTATTAACAGTATTTATGTCATTAGATATAATGATATTTTATATATTCTTTGAAAGTATATTACCTCCGTTATTTATATTAATAGGTATATTTGGATCAGATAATAAAGTAAATGCTAGTTATTATTTATTCTTATATACATTATGAGGTTCTTTATTTTTATTATTATCAATATTAAGTATATCTTCTACAATGGGTAGTACAGATTTTGATACTCTATTTAAACTTAATTTTGAATATAAAACTCAAATATTTCTATTTATAGGTATATTTATAGCATTTGCAGTAAAAACTCCTACAATATTTTTAAATAGTTGATTATTAAAAGCTCATGTAGAATCTCCTTTAGGAGGAAGTATAGTATTAGCAGGTATTGTATTAAAACTAAGTTTATATGGTATATTTAGATTAATACTGCCTATATTACCTAAAGCCTCTTTAGATTACACTTTTGTTATATATACTATAGCCGTTATTACAATAATATATGCTAGTTTTAGTACATTAAGAACAACTGATGTAAAAGAATTAATAGCATACAGTTCAGTTTGTCATGCTGCAGTTTATTTAATAGGGATATTTAGCAACACTATCCAAGGATTAGAAGGAAGTATAGTATTAGGATTAGCACACGGGTTTGTATCTAGTGGTTTATTTATATGTGCAGGTGGTGTATTATATGATAGAACTGGAACTAGAATGATCTATTTCTATAGAGGAGCTACTCAATTAATGCCTATATTTGTAATATTATTCTTTATATTAGCTTTAGGTAATAGTGCTACTCCTTTAACTTTAAATTTCATAGGTGAATTCATGTCACTTTATAGTATATTAGAAAGATTACCAGTATTAGGTGTATTCGCTTGCTCTTCAATAGTATTTTCAGCTGCATATACTATATATATGTTTAATAGAATAGCTTTTGGAGGTTCTTTCAGTAAATTCCTAGAAGAAAGTGTATATGATGTAAATAAAAGAGAATTTATACTATTATTTATATTAGTATTATTCACTGTAATATTAGGAATATATCCTTCTTTAATATTAAACGTATTAGATTATTCTATGAATGCTTTAATATATAGTATATAATTTTATAAATATATACTTTAAACCAAAATTACGATTAAAATCTTACCTAAGAGTACGTATTATAACAAAAAAATAAAAGAATAAATATGCCTCAATTAGTACCTTTTTATTATATGAATGAAATAATATTTGCTTTTGCAATAATAGTATTTATTTTATATGTATTATCTAAATACATATTACCAAGAATAGTACGTTTATTTATATCACGTATGTTTATTAATAAAATATAATATTATTAATACATATTTTATAAAATAAAGTAAATAAATTTAAATATTATATAATAAATATATTTATATAATATTAATTAGCGGAATAAATATAGGCAGGCTCTGCTCTTACTGTGGTTTTGGCTAAAGCCCAAGCAATATATTTTATTTTGCGGATAGTTAGTTGTTTAAAGATTTATATATTATAGTAGTAACAATACTACTTTATGTTTTCTATAGAAAAACAAAATTTATTCACAGAAATAACAAGTCCCTTAGATCAATTTGAAATAAGAGATATATTAAACTTAGAAGTTTTAGGTGGTAATTTACATTTATCTTTAACTAATATAGGAATATACTTAATAATAGGTATGTTTATTATATTAACAATCGGTATAGTTTCAACTAACTATAATAAATTAGTTAGTAATAACTGATCTATAGCTCAAGAATCTTTATATGTTACAATACATAATATCGTTACAAACCAAATAAACCCTAAAAATGGTCAAATATACTTCCCATTTATATATACTTTATTTATATTTGTATTAATAAATAATTTAATAGGTATGATACCTTATAGTTTTGCATCTACAAGTCATTTTGCATTAACATTTGCTCTTAGTTTCACAATAGTATTAGGAGCAACTATATTAGGGTTCCAAAAACATGGTTTAAAATTCTTTTCTCTATTAGTACCAGCTGGTTGTCCTTTAGCACTTTTACCATTATTAGTGACTATAGAATTTATTTCATATTTAGCCAGAAATGTATCGTTAGGATTAAGATTAGCAGCTAATATAACTGCAGGACATATGTTATTAAGCATATTAAGTGGTTTTGTTTATAACATAATGAATTCAGGTTTCATATTCTTTATTTTAGGATTAATACCTTTATTATTCATTATAGCATTCTCAGGTTTAGAATTAGCTATAGCATTTATTCAAGCACAAGTATTTGTAGTTTTATCATCTTCATATATAAAAGACGGTTTAGATTTACATTAATAAATAATACTTAGAAAAAATATATAGCTCTTAATTAAAGCGAAAAATACCCAGGAAAGTTATACAACAATAACAACTAATCCTTTTTAGGAATTAATAAAAATTATATACTATAAGTCCAAGAAAATAATACAAAATTATTTAGATAATTTATATAAATAAACAGCGGACTCCATTTGTTTTATAGAAAAGTATTTTTAGTAATTTTTACATTAAATAGCTTACAAATTTTCCTTTAGTTCATTACATATAATTTTATATGTATATTAAATAAATAATTATTTTATTTAAAATTTAGATCAATTAGTGATATAAGAATAGTTTTGTATCACACAAATTATTTTAGTTAACACTAAAATAATAAATAAAAGTTGAGTTTGGTGATGGCTCTGATTGAATGCTGTCCAAGTGCTTGACACATGCTAATCGTACGTTTTAATTAATACATTTAGCGCTTAGCGTAAGCTACGCTATATTATAAATTAAAAAGTGGTGTACAGGTGAGTATAATGATATTCTTCGCCGGCCTTAAAGTGGAGGTAAATCCTTCATAATAAATAAAGGAAACGTATAGTTAAAAACTAGTTTCCGCTTTAAGAGGATAATAAATATCTTCGAGATAGGTAGTAGTTAAGGTGATGACTTAACTAGCCTTAAACTCTCGTAGTCGAAGCTGAAAGGTTGATCGACCACATTGGGTCTGAAAAAACCCCAATGCAAGTTAGTACAGCAGTGAGGAATCTTGGTCAATGGCCTAACGGCTGAACTGGCAACTTGGAGAAGTGGTAAGTCTTATAATTAATAGTCCTAATAGTGGCGTTTTAACTTCTTTATAAGATTCTATTAGAATTGAATGAAGCTTTGTTTATATATTGATAATGACAGTATATATATCGTGTCTTGACTAATTGCGTGCCAGCAGTCGCGGTAATACGTAAGAGACTAGTGTTATTCATCTTAATTAGGTTTAAAGGGTACCCAAACGGTCAAAATAGCTTCTAAAATGTTAGTACTTGACTAGAGTTTTATGTAAGAGGGCAGTACTTGAGGAGGAGAGATGAAATTTATTGATACCAAAGGGACTCTGTAAAGGCGAAGGCAGCCCTCTATGTAAAAACTGACGTTGAAGGACGAAGGCACAGAGAACAAACAGGATTAGATACCCAAGTAGTCTTTGCAGTAAATGATGAATGCCATAGGTCAGAGAAAAATTTAATGATTAATTTAAATATAAACTATAGTTTACCTAGTTTGTTTATATAAAAGTTATATATATATTAAATATTATTTGGTCTATAAATGAAAGTGTAAGCATTTCACCTCAAGAGTAATGTGGCAACGCAGGAACTGAAATCACTAGACCGTTTCTGACACCAGTAGTGAAGTATGTTGTTTAATTCGATGATCCACGAAAAACCTTACCACAATTTGAATAATTTTATTACAGGAGTTGCACGGCTGTTTCCAGTTAATGTTGTGAAACTGTGGTTTCCATGGAATTAACGTAATCCCTGGCTTTATTTTTTATACACTTAGCGTAAGCTATGTTATACGATAAAGCATTCGATCCTGAAAATTTGGAAAGAGAAAGGGGACAAAGACAAGTCATCATGGCCTTGATATTGTGGGCTATAGACGTGCCACATATTCCTAAACAAAGAGATGCAAAAATGTGAATTTAAGCTAATCTCAAAAAATAGGATATAAATTTTAAGGATTGTAGTCTGAAATTCGACTATATGAATAAGTAATTACTAGTAATCGTGAATCACCATGTCACGGTGAATATACCTTGGATTGGTACTAACCACTCGTCACATGCTGAAAGGAGCATGCGCAATAAGTTTGCTTTCTTAGTAACAAGTAAAAAAAATAAATAGGTTTTATATATTCTTTTATTGGGAATCTTCGTATGCGTGGCTCTAATTAGTGTTAAGTCGAAATACGGTTCGTGTAGTGGAAGTTGCACGGGATTAATTAATATTAACAATAAGTAAAAAATATAATATACTAGATATATTATATAAAGGAGGGTTCCTTTATTGGTAAGAAGGGTTGAGCTGTAAACTCAATAGCTATTGCTTTTAAGAGTTCGAATCTCTTGCCTCCTAGAATTAGTAACTTAAATAGGTAAAGGACTTCCCTGTCACGGAAGTAGATGTCGGTTCGATTCTGATCTAATTCGTTACGCAAGTTAAGGAAAGGTTTCCACTGGTAGGGTAGGACATTTGCTAAATGTTGTGTTTATACATCTGGGTGTTCGATTCACCCCTTTTCCGCTATAATAAGATAATTATATATTTTAAATAATATATACCTCTTATCCATACGATCAAAATAAATCCTATATCTTTAAGATATAGTGTAATACCATGTTATCTAAAGATAATTTATATATAATGTCTACTACGTAGAACATAGCCTGCACTAAGTGTATAAAAGCTAAAGCTATAAATTGAGGACCTTTAATTTGCATATAAAGCTGTAATTTAAAAATATACATATGACAAATACAATAAGAAGTAATTTTCAAGATCATCCGTTTCATCTAGTATCTCCTTCTCCATGACCGTTATACACAAGTATATCATTATTTAATTTAACAATAAACGCTGCATTATCAATGCATTTGTTTAATAACAGTTATATTTCATTTTATTTAGCATTAATTACATTAATAGCTTCTATGTCATTATGATTCAGAGATATAGTATCAGAAGGTACGTTTTTAGGTAATCACACTTTAGCTGTGCAAAAAGGATTAAATTTAGGTGTAATATTATTCATAGTATCAGAAGCTTTATTCTTCGTAGCAATATTTTGAGCCTTTTTTCATAGTGCACTAACACCTACTGTTGAATTAGGTGCTCAATGACCACCTATGGGTATAGAACCTATAAACCCGTTTGAATTACCATTACTTAACACAGTAATTTTATTATCAAGTGGAGCTACTATTACTTACGCTCATCATGCTTTAATAAAAGGTGAAAGAAAAGGAGCTTTATATGGATCTATAATCACAGTTGCCTTAGCTTTAATATTTACATTCTTCCAGGGTGTAGAATATAGCGTATCTTCATTTACTATCAGTGATGGTGTATTTGGAACATGTTTTTTCTTTGGAACAGGTTTCCACGGTTTACATGTTATTATAGGTACAATATTCTTAT
>Ga0302296_1002653_pt1 | contig 11916 bp, 6 predicted proteins | sample III_Fen_N3_1_FD_194546 | JGI IMG/M metagenome (GOLD analysis project Ga0302296, IMG submission 194546) | Peat permafrost microbial communities from Stordalen Mire near Abisko, Sweden - III_Fen_N3_1 | ecosystem: Environmental > Terrestrial > Soil > Wetlands > Permafrost | place: Sweden: Abisko... | reverse complement strand
TCGACATTGCACCAACAAACATCTTGACAGACAAGGATGTTTACAATGCAGGAGGGATGAAAGCTTATATGGCTGGTATGTACGGTCGTTTGCCGATGGAAGATTTCAACGTCAGTGATGATGCAACTCATGGAGGCTTTTTTAATTGGACCAGCATTGCTTGGGAAATGTTAAGTACGGGAGAAAATGTTAACAATAATTATACAGGGCTCTATATTCCAGCACAAGGCTATTGGTCGGAAGGTTATCAGCTTATTCGTTATGCAAATAAGCTAATTGAAGATTTACCTGCGTATGTAGGCAAATTGGATGGAGCTGCAAGTTGGATTGCAGAAGCAAAATTTATTCGTGCGTATACTTATTTTACTTTGGTTAAGCGATATGGAGGGGTTCCTATAATTAACCATGTTCAGTCAGTAGATTCTCCTTTAGATTCTCTACGTGTAGCTCGCAGTAGTCAAAAAGATTGTTACGATTTTATGTTAAGCGATCTTGATTATGCAATTGCAAATATGCCGGTAAAAAGCGATGCGGGAAGAGCTAATAAATATGTTGCTGCCGCATTTAAATCACGGGTAGCCCTCTTTGCAGGTTCAATTGCAAGATATGGTCAGTTGTATAATTACACAGTGGACAATGTGATGCTATGTGGTATTCCTGCCGATCAAGCTAATAACTATTTTCAACAAGCTTGGGATGCTGCTAAAATTGTAGAAGATGGAGGTTATGCCCTTTATCAGGGAGATTCAAATCTTGAAACTAATTTTGCAAATGTTTTTGCAAAAGCTGATAATAGTACGGAATCCGTCTTTATCAGACAATATAATTATCCCAATTATGTGCATAGTTTTGACTGTGTTTATAGTCCTCCCCGTATGGCTACAACTTACGGAAGCCGTTTCAATGTAACTTTAGATTGGGTTGAACTTTTTGATGGACTTCCAAAAGACCAAAATACAGGGCATTTAAAAACAACTGACAGCCAAGGACACTATATCGTTTATGATGGTCCAACAGCCTTATTTTCAAATGCAGAGCCTCGTTTAAAAGGAAGTATTATGCTTGCAGGGCAGACCTATAAAACTCTTGAACTTGACATCAGAAGTGGTGTTATTAACGAGAATATAGATCCGTCAACTCCTATTTCAAAATTTGTTCCGGATGATGGTGTTATGACAACTGCATACGCGAGTGTACCATGGTTTAAAAATAATGTACTTACAACAACTACCACTGTAACAACGCAGACCCCCATGGTTACTTCAACAGGAGTAAAAATAAATATTAATGGAATGGATGGTCCATCAAATGGAGGTACAATTAATACACTCACCGGATTTCATGGAAGAAAATGGTTAGATATGACTTTGACACCGTCATTAACTAAATTAAATGCATCTTATCAGTCCTGGATTGATATTCGCTATGCGGAAGTTCTTTTAAATCGTGCTGAAGCAGCACTTGAATTGGATCAAAATGGAGTCTCTACATACAATAGCAACAACATGAAAACTGACGCATTTATGTGTATAAATAAGATTCGTCAAAGAGCCGGAGCTAATCTATTGTCTAGTGCGTCAGATCTTTCCACAGCACCTGCTTATGCAAAAGGGACTGCATCTGGTTCATTCGTTCAGGCTCCAAATAGAGGATTACAAATACTTCGTATTGAGAGGTATAAAGAACTTGCTTTCGAACATAAAATTTATTGGGACTTATGTCGTTGGTTTACTTTTGATACACAAATATATAATTATAGGAGAAGGATGCTTTGTCCATTCCTTTTTGCAAAAGGCGCAACATTAGATGCAGCTGGTTGTCCTACAGGAAAATATATTTATGATGCCCGTGTATGTGAAAGAGCGAATGATAATTTGACTTTCTCAACAAAATATTATTACAGCCCGATTCCGACCTCTCAGATAGCTGTAAATCCGTTGTTAAAGCAGAATAATCAATATTAATTTAAATATTTTTAGATGATGAATAAAATATATTATTTTTTCACTTTTATAACCCTTTTATTGTGTTTATCTTCTTGTGAATTGGATAATTATAGTGGTCCAAATGCAGAAATATCAGGGAAAATTTTAGATCAGGACGGGACTCCTTTACAATTGGAGCCGGGAAGCAGTAATATGCGAATCAAATTGGAAGAGTTAAGTTGGAAGAATAGTAATCCGACTGTTTCTATATCTCCACAATATTTGAATGTGAAACTTGATGGAACATATCAGAATACTAAACTTTTTAGTGGTACATATAAAATAACGCCCGTTGAAGGAGCATTTTATCCGTATGCTATTAGTGGTGACACGACAGAACTAAAAGGGTCTATTGTGAAAAATTTCACGGTTGTCCCTTATCTCCAAGTTTCATGGGTTGCTGAGCCCACGGTAGATAATTCAAATTATATTGTTGCGTCAGTAAAATTCAAGAGGAATAGCATTGCCGGAGTAACTGCCCCTAATTTGAATAATGCCATATTTTGTATCTCAACAAACCAGTATGTAGGCAATAATAATTACGATGGGCAGCTTATAACCGGAGTTATTTCAGTAACGAATAGCCAGGAAGGTCAAACTCTTAATTTTAAAACATCAAGAGCTGTAAAATACCTTCATACAATTTATTATGTGAGAGTCGGTATCTGTTGCAGCGATACTTATAAAAAGTATAATTATACTGATGTTAAAACGGTGGTCGTCCCTTAGGACTCAATTTTAAAGATAGGGGAATGAACTTACATTTCCCTATCTTTTATTTTTTTTGCAGGTTGGGTTAAATATGGTTAATTGTCTTGATTGCCAATAGCCAATTATAAATATGATAGGTACTTTTGATTGGTTAATATTTGAGATGATGGGGGACTCTATTTTATTGAAAAAAATAGTCTAATATGATTTCTAGAGTTTGTGTGTCGTCTGTTTTTAATGGGCTCAGACACAATTACAAATGAAATTAATGCAAATTTGAAAACCCATTAAAGATTTGGAATAGATGCCTTGGGATTGAGTACTGTTGAAGTGTGTTGGTCGATTCTATAGCGCTAAACATTTTATTTTCATGAAATTGATTTTTTTGATCAGGTAGGATGACATTTCCGTTAATGCCAATTGAGTTCGATATTTCTTTTAAATCATTGCACAAAACAAAATATTAGCCATGGATACAATCTTCGATGTTCTCATGAAAAAAATGTTTTCCTAATCTATTTATTTGTTATTAATTAACAGTATCTATCTGAGCGACTTATATAAGAAAATTAATATTTATAATATGAAAAAAATAGTTCAATTCACAGTGGGTTTGTTTTTCTTGACCTCTTTTTCTGCTTTGGCTCAGAGAAACTCAATTTATCACAAGGGCTGGATTGATTTCAACAAAAATGGTAAAATGGATTTGTTTGAAGATCCAAATCAGTCAACGGAGAAGCGAATTGCTGATTTGCTTTCGGAAATGACGATAGATGAGAAAACCTGTCAAACAGCCACGTTATATGGTTATGGACGCGTATTGAAAGATCAGCTCCCTACTGCAAAATGGAAAAATGAAATTTGGAAGGACGGTATTGCTAATATTGATGAACACTTGAATGGCGTAAAAAGCCATACGGTTTTTATCTCCGATAAATATACGTATCCGCACAGTAATCATGCGGAAGCCATTAATCAGGTTCAGAAATGGTTTGTGGAAGAAACCCGGCTTGGAATTCCTGTAGATTTCAGCAATGAAGGCATTCATGGACTGACCCACGATAGGGCAACGCCACTTCCTTCCCCTATTGCCATTGGCAGTACGTGGAATAAAGAACTTGTTTACAAGGCTGGAACTATTGTCGGGCGAGAAGCTAAAGCGCTTGGTTATACGAATGTTTACACACCTATTTTAGATGTTTCACGTGATCAACGTTGGGGTAGAGTTGTGGAAACTTATGGAGAAGACCCATTTCTAATTGCAGAATTAGGAATCAATATGGTAAAAGGGGTTCAAAGCCAGGGTGTTGCTTCTACGATTAAACATTATGCAGTGTATGGGGTTCCAAAAGGTGGTCGTGATGGAAATACGCGTACTGATGCACATGTTGCACCACGTGAAATGTTGCAAATGCATTTATATCCTTTTCGCCGGGTTATTCAGGAAGCACACCCAATGGGTGTGATGAGCAGTTACAATGATTGGGATGGTGAACCTATAACCGGAAGTTACTATTTTTTGACGGAGTTGCTCAGGCAGCAGTTTGGTTTTAGCGGATATGTAGTTTCTGATAGCGAGGCAGTCGAGTTTTTGTATAGTAAACATCGGGTAGCTGATACATATAAAGAAGCAGTAAGGCAAGTTTTTGAAGCTGGGCTGAACGTCCGAACCAATTTCTCGGATCCTAAAAAATATATACTTCCACTACGCGAATTAATTAATGAAGGCAAAGTTTCCATAAAAACCTTGGATGAACGTGTGTCTGATGTGTTGAGAGTGAAGTTTGAGCTGGGACTTTTTGATGCTCCTTATGTAAAAGAACCAAAGAAAGCAAACGAGATTCTTGACCCTAAGAATACTGCTGATTTTGTATTGGACATAGCTCGTCAATCTATTGTTTTATTGAAGAACGAAAATAAAACTCTACCTCTGGATATCAAAAAGATCAAAAATATATTGATAACAGGCCCTTTGTCCAACGAAACCAGTTTTCTTATCAGCCGTTATGGTCCTTCTCATCTGAATATGATCTCAGTATTGGAAGGTGTAAAGAAATATGTTGGAACGGCAACCAATGTAACCTATGCAAAAGGTTGTAATGTTACCGATGCTAGTTGGCCTGAAAGTGAAATACTTCCAACCGAGTTGACAACTTTAGAAAAGGCTCAAATGGATTCGGCAGTGCTAAAAGCTAAGCAGTCTGATGTGATTATTGCTGTGATGGGGGAAGATGAAAGCATGGTTGGTGAGACTAAATCACGTACCTGTTTAGACTTACCAAGCCGTCAGGAAAAATTATTGCAGGTTCTTCAGGCTACTGGTAAGCCGGTTATCGTTGTGCTGGTGAATGGACATCCGTTGACTGTTAATTGGGCAAATCGCAATGTAAATAGTATTTTGGAGACTTGGTTTTCCAACGCTATGTTCGGTCAGGCTGTGGCAGAAACACTGTTTGGGGACTATAATCCGGGAGGTAAACTGACTATGACGTTCCCTAAAACGGTAGGACAGATCGAATTCAATTTTCCTTATAAACCCGCTTCTCAGGCAGATCAACCTAAAAGTGGAGCCAATGGTTATGGCGATTCGCAAGTGAATGGAGCACTTTATCCGTTTGGCTATGGCTTAAGTTATACCACCTTTTCATTTTCTAATTTGAAAGTAACTCCCGAAAAGCAAAACAATCAAGGTGAAATTCAGGTGTCAGTTGATATTACTAATACCGGTAATAGAAAAGGCGATGAAGTAGTACAACTTTATTTGAAGGATTTTGTGAGTAGTGTTATTAATTATGATTATCAATTACGTGGATTTGAGCGTGTAACTCTTAATCCAGCCGAAATGAAAACTGTAAAGTTTATATTGAAACCTGATGACTTGGCTATTCTGGACAAAAACATGAAATTTGTTGTAGAACCAGGCAAGTTTGAAGTCATGATTGGAAATTCTTCTGTCGACATCAAGTTGAAGAAAGAATTTGAAATAGTGAATTGAACAGGAACTTAACTTTTTTGTATTCCTGTTCCAAATAGGATTAGAACATACACGTTTCAATTCTCATAATATCAGCGTGCTAATTTGGACCGTTACGAAGACAATTATCAAGTCAAAAGCTTCTTTTATTGGTACGATGTCAGCCAAATTTTATACAGTTCTCAGGCATACTTGATAATCTTGAACTGTCCTAGGAAGCTATGTTTGATATTCATTTTTTGAAAAATATAAGACATAGCTTATCTTTTTTATTGGTTGTAATGGAAGTTTAAATGTTGATTATCATGTAGTTTTCTTTACTTCGAGGCAAATAAAGCTAGAAGTGTTTATGAGAGGTAATCAACATATAACCAGAAATAGCTTTATCTATTTAAAAAGGGAAGAAAATGAATTGAAACGCTACTTTCTCAACTTTGTGACCAATTTCTGATTCGTCAAAACTTCGTTAACTGATTTGACGAATATAAACAAGAATCTTATCCGAAATCGCCACTGAAGGTTATTCAAATGACAAATAAATTTCGAACTACAAACTAAGGGCACTACGGGTTATAAGAGTAAAATAGCATGAAAAGATCACTTATACAGGTATTTAAACCAAATGGTCTGTCCTGTGCTAGTTCTCCCGATAAACCGAGACAAGCTATGCGATAACTAATCTTAAATATAAATGAATGTATGAAAAACGAAAATTCAATTTCTAAAATTCTTCCAGTGTTGTTCGGCTTTTTCATCATGGGTTTCTGTGATGTGGTAGGTATAACATCGATGCATGTCAAAGAAGATCTATTGGGCGGATTTAGTCCCGAATTCAGGGATACTCTTTCTAACATGATTCCTGTGGCATTATTCTCTATGTTTCTAATCTTCTCGGTACCAACAGGAATGATGATGAACAAAATTGGTCGCAAAAAGACAGTTATTTTAAGTAACGTTATTACAATTGTCGCTATGTTTATTCCATTAATCGAATACACTTTTGTGATGTCATTACTTGCTTTTGCATTGTTGGGAATTGCTAACACCATTCTGCAGGTATCACTGAATCCGCTATTGACAAATGTGGTAAAAGGCGATAAGTTGACTTCAAGCCTTACTGTGGGACAGTTTGTGAAGGCAATATCGTCTTTTACCGGTCCCTTTATTGCAGCTTTTGCTGCTACCATGTTGGGTAACTGGCAATATATTTTCCCTATATATGCTGTTATTACAATGATTTCAACTGTTTGGTTAATAAAAACTACGATCCCGTTGGAACTCGTAACGAGTAAAGCCAGTTCTTTTGGTAGTGTGTTTGGTCTGTTAAAAGACAAAACCATTCTTCTTCTATTTCTGGGAATTGTTTTCGTTGTGGGTGTAGATGTTGGGTTAAACACAGCTGCTCCCAAGATTCTGATCGAACGTTGTGGTCTGAGCTCCAACGATGCAGGGTACGGTTCAAGTATGTATTTTGCTTTTCGTACAGCCGGTGCATTTATAGGTGCTATACTTTTAGTCAAATTCTCTGCAGAGAAGTTTTTTAAACTAAGCATAGTCGCGGCAGTGTTTAGCTTGGTCGCGCTTATCTTTGTTTTCAATCAAGTTGCTATTTTTGCTCTCTTTGCTATTGTCGGTTTCGCTGTAGCCAATGTATTCTCTATCATTTATTCTATGGCCATCCAATCTCGCCCAGATAAAGCTAATGAAATTTCGGGATTGATGATAACAGGAGTTTTTGGCGGAGCGGTGATTCCGTTCATTATGGGCTTGGCTTCAGATGTATTGGGTTCGCAGATTGGTTCTGTATTGATTATTCTGATTAGTGCTCTTTATTTGGTTCTTTGCGCATTTGCAGTTAAACCAAAAGCTGTTTTATAAAATTGAAAGAAGTGTTTTAAGGAAAGAAAAGTGTGTCAGATTTTTCATCGAATCAGACATTCTTTTCTTTCTTTTTTGCAAATAATGAATTTTGGCAAAGTAAATTGTGAAATATTGTAGAGCCATATGATCAAATGAATATCGGTGGTATGTGGTTTTATCCATTTACTTTTCTGATTTGGTGATTTATGGCACGTTTAAAGACAAGATTATATCTAGTTTCAAAAGATAAAATTGAAAAATATTATTGTTTTGTTAGCAAAGGAAATCTGTGATAAATTCACGGAATTGTCATATGAAAGCAGCTGATTTTAACTTAGATGTGCATCTTTTCGTCGAAATAGATGTAATGTAAAATGATATAAATCACGGTTAGTCCCCATATGTTTAATATGTTAATGGGATCAAAAAAATAACTTTAAAAGTTGTATGATCGATTATCAAATAAGCGAATATATTTATTCGATTTGTGTCATATTCATCACTCTTTTATTTTATCTTTGCATTGTATTAGCATAAATTTCATATCATGACAAGTAAGTTAAAGTTAAATTCTATTTTTCTTCTCATTGTTATTAGAATTGTTTCTATGCCAGTATTACAAGCTCAAGGATTGAAATTTTATGGTAACAAAGAACCGATTGGACAGCGAACTACTTTTTCTGTTTTTGACAAAGGACGTGTTCCTGTATTTACCCAATATATTGACCTAAGCTTAGAACTGAAAATTCAAGATTTTTACACTTTTGGATATTTATTCCACATTGTTGACACTAAAAACAATGTAGCATATAGTTTCACGTACACATATATAGATAAATCGTTGAGTTCTTTCAAATTCAATACGGAGGGGAAGGACAATCTAATCTCGATGAATTTTGTCAATGATTCTATCAGATCAAAATGGATACCTGTTCGGCTGCATATTGATCTAGCTTCTGGGCAGAGTTCGTTGTCTGTTGCAGGAAAAATAAAGCAAAGTATTAGCAAGCTAAAGATATCAAAACATTTACAACTGGCTCTCACTTTTGGGCGGAGAGAAAATCTAGTTGATGTTCCACCATTTATGATTCGGAATTTGTCTATTTCAGGAGACAAGCAATTATTTAGCTTTCCTCTTAACGAAAGTGGCGGAAATAAGGTACATGATGCAAACGGGGAAGTACAAGGGAATGTAATTAATCCATGCTGGTTAATTAATGAATTCTACCACTGGAAAAAAACTCTTACGATTGAATCAAAAACGATTCTGGGTTCAAAATTTAACAACAATACACAAAGCATATTATTAATAAACCAAGATTCGCTCTTTACTTATGAGGTTGGAAAAAATCAACTTTCGAGAAAAAAATACGCGAATAAAATGCCGTTTGAAATGTTGCTGGGTACAAATTTTGTAGATGAAACAGCGAATAAAATTTACGCCTACGAAATACACAGCCTTCCTACAGGAAGTACAACCACCGCAGTATTAGATGTGCCTACATTAACCTGGCGAACTATTGGAAAGGCATATACGCCAATTCAGTTGCATCATCATAACGGTTTTTTAGACAAAAGAAGAGGACGGTATATCGTGTTCGGTGGCTTTGGTAACCGGCGATATAGCAATAGTTTTCTATCTTATAACTTTCTATCTGACCGTTGGGACACATTGAAATTTAAAGGAGACAATATCTGCCCTCGGTTTTTCTCTGCAATGACCTCTTCTAAGAATGGGAACTACTTATACATTTATGGTGGCGTAGGTAATGACTCGGGTGACCAGAGCGTTGGACACAATTATTACAATGATCTATACCGTATAGACTTAACACACAAAACAATAAAAAAATATTGGGATAATCATCCGAGTGAGAAACAAGTTCCAGGGGAACGAATGATACTCTCAACAAATGGAAAGTATCTATACGTGTTACGTTATGCCGAATATAATGAAAATACTTATCTGCAACTTTATTGCGTTTCTGTCGAGAATGGATCAATGCAAAAATTGGGTGATTCTATTCGTTATGTATCTAAATCTATTGCATCAAATATCGCACTTTATTATAATGATGCTTTACAAGAATTTTACTGCATTACTCAAGAATTCGAAGAAAGTACCCATAGTGTAAAAGCAAATGTCTACACACTATCAGCCCCCCCCGTTGATCGGGCTGCTATTGAATTTTATTTGGCAAAAAAAAATACACCAAGCCTCTTTCCAATTATTTCAATTGTAGCCTTGTGTATTCTCCTCTTCTTCTATCTGCGTAGTAACCTGAAAGGAGGCAAAACGGGGACTAAGAATGAATCAATAATTTCCCCCACTACAACTACGCCAACACCTATACCTTCTTTTGTATCTACCAAATCTTCAATACCGGTTTTTGAGCTGTCTGAGAGAGAGTCGACTCCCACAAAAGAGTTTAACAAAATTTATTTATATGGTATCTTTACTATATATGGAAAGTCGGGAAGAGACATCACTTACCTTTTTAGCCGAAAGCTTAAGCAAATATTTATATATATATTATTGAATAGCGAAAAGGAAGGTGTTAGTTCGGCACTACTCAACAATCTTTTTTGGCCTGAAAAAACGGACGAAAAAGTAAAAAATCTCAAAGGTGTCACCATAAGTAATCTTCGAAAAGCATTGACAGAGATTGATGGTGTTGAGTTAGTTTATGAGAAAGGTTTTTTCATAATTGTGATAAGCGAACCTTGCTATTGCGATTATTTCAGTTTAAATAAATCCTTGGTTAAGCAGCCTCAATTGTGTGATGATTTATTATCCATTTGTGAAAGAGGTAAATTGCTGGAATGTACTAAACAAGAACTTTTTGACAAATACAAACGGGATTCTGAAGATCTCATCTTCTCTGTTCTTCCGCAAGAGTTACCTGTACTATATAGTAAAAATGAATTTAGACGGGTGCTACGCATATGTACTATTCTTCTAAAATTGGATCCTTTGTATGAATTGGCTTTGTTCTATAGTATCTATTCTTATAATCGCCTCAATGAGTTTGAAAAACTCTTTAAAACATACGCTGTATTTGTTGCTGAATACCGCAATACAATGGGACAAGCTTATCCCAAAAGTTTAGAGTCTTTGATCAGAAGAAACATAAAAGGAGGTTTCTTTTCTCGGTTGATGATAAACTCTTTTAAAATATAATGTTTAATAACAATTAATCCTTGTGAAAATTTAATTAGCATCTCCTTTTTTTCAGAAGTAGCCTGACGCTTTGCGTTATCCAATTCAAATACTGTCCGTATCGCCTCGATGTTGTCCCGTAGCTTTGCTTTCCGATTAAAGACCATACGCTTCGATATGAATCAAGATGGCTCCAGTTAGCTCCGTATAAAGCGCATCGTATTCGGATGTATAAGCGAAATCATCCGAAAGAGGGTATTTTGAAAAGATTTCTTCTAATGAAGGCAGTAATTTAAATGCAAATTCCCCGTCGCTTGCGACGAATCTCATTTTATATGGAGATAGAGAACAATTAATACCCCGTCAGCTTGCGGCGTGGGTAGTTTATTCAATTCAAAATCGGAGTATCAATTCATCGTAGTTGTTCCCAACTGAACTATTATTGGAAAATGCTTCTTACAAGAAAGAACAACCTGCTTTGCGACCCATTGTCGAAAATGAATGCATGGATAACTGTTTAGTCGATAGCTCAAAGCGATAATTACTTCCAGATTGAAATATTCAACAATACATTTCTGATCGTTGCTAAGAATTTGAGTCTCTTCTTTTTTTACCTCTTTATCTCCAAAACTATTAGATTTGAATAGGTATTTTAGTTTAGCCTCTACAGAAGAAAGATAAATATTAAACATGGAAGCTATCTCGTTCTTTGTCATCCATACAGTTCCATCTTCAGACAGCTCAATGTAAATATGAATATTGTCTGAATTGATATTTCTGATTGTTACTGTTCCCCGTTTCATAACTCCTGTTTTTTTAAGGTGACTTTTTCCATATTGTCCAATTTACTGGAAAGCAATTCCATGTCCCTACTAATTTTTTCATTCGTAATGCGGGCATAAATTTGAGTTGTCTGAATATTCGTATGTCCTAACATTTTTGATACGGTTTCGATAGGGACACCTTTGGATAGAGTTGTCGTCGTGGCAAAAGTGTGACGCGCTAGGTGATTAATTAACAGGCAAACGATAATTAGCAAAACGGAGCAAGCAAAACGTAACTTGTTTAGAATGAGTAGAATTTCTTGAATTTGCCACTTGTCTAAAAAGTAGAGTAAGGCAAAATATAGCAGTATTTCCGTTACCAATTCGTTAACCGCTCGGTTACCGAATCTAAAGAGGTAACTAAACGCAAAACAAGGAAGCTATGGTTGGTTTTTTATTCAT
>Ga0302296_1002652_pt1 | contig 11917 bp, 8 predicted proteins | sample III_Fen_N3_1_FD_194546 | JGI IMG/M metagenome (GOLD analysis project Ga0302296, IMG submission 194546) | Peat permafrost microbial communities from Stordalen Mire near Abisko, Sweden - III_Fen_N3_1 | ecosystem: Environmental > Terrestrial > Soil > Wetlands > Permafrost | place: Sweden: Abisko... | reverse complement strand
TTGGTTTTCCGGAATTCATAGATGGAGGATCAGTAACAGCACCCAATGTCGCTATCTGGACAAAAGACGGATTTGTTGTTGAAAATGCAGGAATTGCACCTGACATTGAAGTAGAACAATGGCCTGTGGATGTTATTAATGGCAAAGACCCGCAACTTGAAAAAGCTATCCAGGTTGCATTGGATGAACTTGCAAAGAATCCCCCTGAGACACCTGTAAGGCCGCCGTATCCGCAGAAGATGAAAAAATAAAACACAAGATAAAAGACAAAAGGCGCAAGATAAAAAAGATATAAATTAAGAACAATTGAACAAACGAATTTAGAATAAAGAAGTTCTTACTTCTAAATTCGATTGTTCTTTGTTCTTACTTCTTGATTTTTAAGCCACCCTTGGGTGGTGAGGGTCTTACATTATTGCTCCATAAACCCCTGATCCTTTAATACCTGAAGCAGTATTTTTGAGAAATAGACATTATCCGCCTTTTTGTACCTGATATCAGTGAATACCTGTGCAAGAGTCTCTTTATTATTCTCTCTTACATACTGTGTTGAATCTTCTCTTTCCTCTTTCGGATGATAGTATTTAATGATATCTTCATCTGAATAATCAGCATATGTTTGTTTGTGGATTATTGCTTCAAGCGGAAGCCTGTCAACCTGTTCTGGCTTTTCTGATGGCCAGCCAAGGGTAACAGTAGTTATCGGAACAACTCCCCTGGGTAGCTTAAGAACTTTAATAATTTTATGTGCATTATATGTGGTTGTTCCGAGGTAACATATTCCAAGTCCCTTCGACTCAGCGGCAATACAAAACGTTTGAGCAACAAGAAGTGCGTCAATCGCTGCTGTTATAAAAGAGAGAAAATTATCATATCCGGGTTCAGCTTTTCTCAGAAGACACCACTTGTTAAACCTGTTGAAATCTGCACAAAATGTCAGAACAGCAGGGGCTTCAGTAATCATCTTCTGGTTAAAGTGCAAAGGAGCAAGATCGTTTTTAACCTGAGTATCAGTGGTTATAATGATACTATAAACCTGCATATTCCCGGTTGTAGAAGTCCGGCATCCCATAACAAGCAGTTCATTAAGAAGCTTATCATCAACAGGTTCTGATGTGTATTTACGGATTGTCCTGCGTTTCAGCAGAGTATCTGAGATAGTTGCCATTTTTTATGTTGTAGAATATAATACAAAGTAAACAAATTCCATAAAAACCTGCTGACCGGAGAAAATGATTTTCCTATCTTAGCATGAATCTTAAAAAATATACTCAGTAAAATCATATAATTATGAAGAAGAATCTTTTCATCCTTTTTATTATTGGATTTATCATTTGCATAAATCCAGCAGGAGCTCAAAAAAAACCAGCAGAAGGACAAAAGAAAAAGGATGTAGCAAAAGAGACGGAAAAGAAAGAAGCCGGTCTCTCCTCCACTTTCAGCGGGTTATCATTCAGAAGTATCGGGCCTGCATGGGCTTCGGGAAGAATATCTGATTTTGCAGTAAATCCTAAAAATCATTCTGAGATTTATGTTGGAGTTGGAGCGGGAAATATATGGAAAACAACAAATAATGGCACTACATGGAGCCCGGTTTTTGATAAGTATGGAGCGTACGCAATCGGATGTCTTGCAATGGATCCTGATAATACCTCAGTTGTATGGGCAGGTACAGGAGAAAATACCCATCAGCGTCAGCTGGGATACGGTGATGGTGTTTATAAAACCGAAGATGGTGGCGCAACCTGGAAAAATATGGGATTAAAGGAATCGAGGCAGATAGGGATGATTGCTATTGACCCGCGGAATAGTGATGTTGTGTATGTTGCCGCTGAGGGATCGATATGGGGACCCGGCGGGGAAAGAGGTCTCTATAAAACAACTGACGGCGGAAAGACCTGGAATAAAATCCTGGATATCAGTGAAAATACAGGGGTCAATAATGTAGTTTTCGATCCCCGAAATCCGGATGTGTTATATGCCACTTCGGAACAAAGAAGAAGACATGTTTATACAAAAATCGGAGGAGGTCCTGAATCAGCAGTTTATAAATCAAAAGATGCAGGTAAAACATGGGACAAGATCATGACGGGACTGCCTTCGGGGGATATCGGAGGCATGGGTTTAGCCATATCGCCAGTCAATCCTGATGTCCTGTATATTATTATGGAGGCATCCGGAGAATCAAGCGGCTTTTACAGATCAGTTAACAGAGGTGTATCATGGGAAAAAATGAGTACATACGCATCAAGCGGACAATATTATAATGAAATATTTTGTGATCCGAAAGATGTTGATAAGGTATATAGTACGGAAACCATTTCGAAAGTAACACTCGATGCCGGAAAAACGTGGACACCCATTGGAAACAACCAGAGACATGTTGATGATCATGCTCTATGGATAGACCCTGACAACACAAAACATTTATACATCGGAGGTGACGGAGGGATCTACGAATCATTCGATGAGGGCAAAAATTATATTTTTAAGTCTAATCTTCCTGTTTCTCAGTTCTATAGAGTCAGTGTTGACAATGCACTTCCATTTTACAATGTATATGGCGGCACTCAGGATAATAATTCAATGGGGGGTCCATCATGCAATATAGACAGGGAGGGCGTGGTAAACGGAGACTGGAAAGTTACCGTCGGAGGAGACGGATTCTGGGTAGCAAATGATCCGGAAAATGAGAATATAGTATTTACTGAGTCACAATATGGCAATGCCGCTCTATGGGACAAGAAAAGTGAGGAGTCGGTAAATATAAGACCGGTACCCCGCAAAGGAGAAAAAACCTACAGATGGTATTGGGATACACCAATTGTGATGAGCCCGCATCAGAAAGGAAGAATATATATGGCGGCTAATAAAGTATTCCGAAGTGATGACCGTGGCCGTAGCTGGGAAGTTATATCTGAAGATCTGACGAGAAATGAAGACCGCAACCAGTTTAAGGTAATGGGCAAATACTGGAGCGCGGATGCAGTTGCAAAGGATATCTCTACTTCCTTATGGGGTCTTATTGTGTCCTTGGCTGAATCGAAAGTTAAAAAAGATCTCATATATGCAGGAACTGATGATGGTGTGATAGCGGTTACGGAAGATGGCGGTAAAAACTGGACTAGAATTACCACCTTTCCAGGAATTCCTGAATATACTTATGTAAGTGATATTCTGCCTGATAAATTTGATGAAAATGTTGTTTATGCCACTTTTAACAATATGTTGAGAGATGATTTCAAACCATATATTCTGAAAAGCACCGATAAAGGTAAAACATGGACAGCAATTACTAACAAGCTTCCTGCAAATGGAACAATCCACACTATTCAGCAGGATAATGTCAATCCCATTCTTCTTTTCGCCGGTTCAGAATTCGGATTTTATTTTTCGATAGATGGAGGTAATGAATGGATAGAATTTAAATCAGGATTACCGACAATCGCTGTCCGGGATATAGCACTTCAGGAACGTGAAACTGATCTGGTTATAGGAACCTTTGGCAGGGGAATATATATCCTTGATGATTACTCACCTTTGAGAACCTTTAAAAAAGATATGCTTGAAAAAGAAGCCTATATATTCCCTGTAAAGGATTCAAAAATGTATATCCAGACAAGGGGTTTTGACAATCAGGGCTCTACATATTTTAAAGCTCCTAACCCAGATTTTGGGGCAACCTTTACATATTTTATAAAAGAGGTTCCTAAAACTACAAAGGCAATACGACAGGAGAAAGAAAAAACGTTATTTGAAAAAGGAGAACCAATACCCCAACCTTCAATCTCTGACCTGAAGGCAGAGGATAAGGAGATTAAACCATATCTTATATTCACTATTAGAGATGAGAGCAATAATGTAGTTAAAAGATTGTATAAATCTGCTTCCAAAGGGATAAACAGAATTACCTGGAATTTTACTTATGAGAGCATTTCTCCTGTAACTACGACAAAATATAATCCTCTTCCTGTTGTAGCAGGCAGAAGAGGCGGAGGTAATATCCAGGCGATGCCGGGAACTTATAGTGTATCGATGGCGCTTTTTTCAAAAGGTGAAATAAAAGAGCTTTCTACTCCTTTACCTTTTATATGTAAGCCATTAGGACTTGCAACCTTCACCGCAACCGACCAGAAAGCAAAATATGCATGGATAGGTGAAGCTTCTGATTTTTCAAGAAAAATGTACGGAACAATGAGTTATACAAGTGAACTCGTAGACCAAATAAATGCTGTAATGCAGGCAATACACCAGACTCCGTCTGCTTCATCTGACTTAATGAAAGAAGCTGAAAGGATTGATGCCGAACTGGATAATTTAATGTTCATATTTAACGGACCTGAAGCAAAAGCCAGCGAGGAAGAGATTCCTCCGATGGAGATGCCACTTTCCCACAGACTAGGAGAAATGGCATCTGCCACCTATGAAACAAGTGGTGATATAACTACTATCGCCAAAGAACAGCTTGACATACTTAAAACTGAATTTCCTCCTGTCCTGGCAAGAGTCAGAAAAGCAGGGGAAGATCTTCAAAATCTTAACAAGCAACTTGATGCAGCAAAAGCGCCATGGACGCCGGGCAGGGTACCTGCTTTATAAGCTATAGGCTGGCAATTGATTATAATTGCATTTTAAGAGAATTTTTTTTATACTTGTTAAAGAAAAAGTCAGAAGTCGGAAGTCAGAAGTCGGAAGTAATTTTTTTGACTTCGGACTTCGGTCTTCGGACTTTGGACTTCCGACAGAAATAAAACAACATTACTAACGACAAATAACACTGTTAAACTATGAGCAGACCGGTTACAATCTTTACAGGGCAATGGGCAGACATGCCCTTTGAAACGTTATGTCAGAAAGCGAGATCTTTTGGTTATGACGGTTTGGAAATCGCATGCTGGGGTGACCATTTTGAGATTGATAAAGCTGATGAAGCATATTGCCGGAAGAAGAAAGAGACACTTGAGAAGTACGGACTTAAGGTATTTGCAATTGCCAGCCATCTCGTTGGGCAAGCTGTTTGTGACCAGATCGATGAGAGACATAAAAGTATCTTACCTGCTTACATATGGGGTGACGGGGATCCTGAAGGTGTACGCAGGAGAGCTGCGGAAGAAATGATTCGTACCGCCGAAGCAGCCAAAAGACTTGGAGTTGATACTGTTACAGGGTTTACAGGAAGTTCAATCTGGCATCTTCTGTACTCCTTCCCCTCTGTTCCGGCATCTATGATTGACAAGGGATATGCGGATTTTGCAAGACGCTGGTTACCAATTCTTGACAAATTTCAGAAACTGGGTATCCGGTTTGCACTTGAGGCACATCCTACGGAAATTGCCTTTGATATCGCATCAGGACAAAGAGCACTTAAAGCCATTAATAATCATCCTGCATTCGGTTTTAATTTCGACCCATCTCACTTTGGTTATCAGGGTGTTGATTATGTGAAATTTATTAACATGTTCGCCGATAAGATTTTCCATGTACACATGAAAGATGTCGGATGGTCAAAAGTACCTGCCGATGCCGGGGTTTTCGGTGGTCATACAGAGTTCGGAACATCAGGCCGTTACTGGGATTTCAGAAGCCTTGGACATGGCAATATTGTCTTTGAGGATATTATAAGGGCTCTTAATAAAATAAATTATAAAGGCCCATTATCAGTTGAATGGGAAGACAGTGGAATGGACAGGGAATTCGGTGCCAAAGAAGCTTGTGAATTTGTGCGCAAAGTTGACTTCCCTCCTTCAAATATTGCTTTTGATGCAGCATTTGAAAAGAAATAGACCGGCAATCAACTAAACCTCAACCATAATCTAAACTTCAATCTTAACCTCAACCTCACCATGGAGACAATTAAAAAAACTCAGTTATTCAATGCAAGTTGTGTTGCACTGGTTGTCACGGCATTAGCGTTTGCTACCAGGGGTTCATTCGTTCAGGCATGGGCTGCCGAATTCAACCTTACTCATACCGAAGTCGGATGGATTGTCGGAACCGCATTCTGGGGCTTTACTCTGGCAATGGTCTTTGGGGGACCACTTGTGGATGTCATTGGTATTGGAAGAATCATCTCAATAGCTTTCTTTTGTCATGTTGCAGGGATAGTTCTTACAATTATTGCAACAGGCTTCTGGTCACTTTTTATCTCAACGCTTTTGATTGGCATTGCGAATGGTAGTGTGGAAGCTGCCTGCAATCCTTTGATAACCAGCATGTACACTGATCAGAAAACTCGGCGACTAAATCGTTTTCATGCCTGGTTTCCTACCGGAATAGTTATTGGCGGGTTGATCGTTTTTCTTTTTAACAAGATTGGTCTTCTGAACTGGCGTTACGCTATGGGTATCATGCTTCTCCCCACTTTTGTTTACGGATATATGTTTCTTAATAAGGAATTTCCCAAAACTGAACGGGTAGTCTCCGGATTCAGCTATAAAGATATGTTGAAAGCATGTGTAAGTCCATTATTTATTTTTATGGCTTGCTGCATGATCTTAACAGGAGGCACTGAACTTGGAACAAACCAGTGGATTGCAGCATTGCTCTCTAATGTTTCTCATAATCCTATCCTGCTTCTCGTCTGGATATCAGGAATAATGGCACTCACCCGTCAGTTCGGAGGGATCCTGATTCATAATTTCAAATCAACTGTTGTACTGCTTACTTCTTCAGTCCTGGCTTTTATCGGTTGTATCCTGATGGGATATACAAGCGGAGCAATGGTTTTTGCTTCTGCCGGTATCTTCGCTCTTGGTGTGGCATTTTTCTGGCCGTCGATGTTGGGATTTGTCTCCGAAAATGTTCCGCAAAGCGGTGCATTGGGATTAGCTATAATGGGTGGCATCGGCTTCCTGGGCGGAGCAATAGCACAGCCTGTTCTTGGAGCCATATTCGATTCACAGACTATGGCAGCTGTACCTGCAGGCCAGACAGTCGAAGCTTTGAAAACAGCACTTGCAGGAACTAAGGAAGCAGCCACATGGGCAGCAACTCAGCTTACAGGCGGCGAACATACACTGAGATTCGTTGCATTTGTACCAGCTGTTCTTATCGTTGCATTTGTATTTCTGCATTTGTGGAAAAGAAAACATATTTAACCTTTGATGAGATGATTTTACCCCCCATCCCCCCAAGGGGGGGCTAAAATCAACTAGTCTTAAAAGCCCCTCTTAGAGGGTTTGGGGGTAAAAGTCTCTGAAAAGGAAACATATTATTGTAAGATAAAAGACAAAAGTTAAAAGATAAAAGTATTGATGATGAAAAAAATTAAAATGGGTATGATAGGAGGCGGTATTGGTGCCTCATCGGTGACGCACACAGACGTGCCTCTAGAATATGCAATGACTTCGAAGTTGTTGGCGGAGTGTTTGATGCCGACTACGAAAAGAGCAGACAATTTGCACAAAACGAGGAAATAAGCCTGGACAGATGCTATAAAAGTGTTGAGGAACTTATCAAAGCTGAATCTGCCTTACCCTCAGGCAGCCGAATGGAGGTAGTATCAATTGTGACTCCGAACGCTTTGCACTTTGCCTTTGCAAAAAGTCTTCTTAACGCCGGATTTCATGTTGTATGCGAAAAGCCTATGACAATAACAGTTAACGAGGCTGAGGAGCTGGAAAAACTGGTTGCTGACAAGAAACTGACTTTCGCATTGACTCATACATATACCGGTTATCCGATGATCAGACAAATGAGGGATATTATTTCAAAAGGTCTTCTCGGTACAATTCAACGAATTGACGCACAGTACTACCAGGGATGGATCAATTCTATTATTCATGGAACAGAAAGCAGGATAACCGGGGTGTGGAGGCTTGATCCCAAACATGCAGGAGCCAGCAGTTGTATGGGTGATATCGGAGTTCATGCCTTTAACCTTATTGAGTATACTACAGGACTTGAGGTTAAAGAGGTCCTCTCCGATCTGAATCCCGTAAAAGATGATGTCCAGCTGGATCTTGACGGAACTGTTTTACTGCGTTTCAGCAAATATCTGAAAGGAGTCATAAGGGCCAGCCAGGTTTGCGGCGGAGAAGAAAATGGCCTCACCATTGCAGTCTACGGATCAAAAGCCAGTCTTAAGTGGGCCCAGGAGGATCCGAATTACCTTTACATGCTCAGTGATTCTGAACCGACTAAAATATTTAAACCTGCGCATGGGTTCAATGACCCGCTGGCTGAAAGCAGCCATACGATGCCGGCTGGACATCCGGAAGGCATATATGAAGCGCTGGCAAATATTTACAAAGGTGCAGCCAAATCAATAAGAGGTGAAAAGTTCACGCCGGGAGAATTCCCGACTGTTCATGACGGAGTGCGCGGAATGAAGTTCATTCATGCTGTTGTTGATTCAAATTCAAGTGGAAACAAGTGGATCACAATTTAGAGTAAAACAGAGTATGGAAAAGATTTAAATTGTATTAGACTGAAAGTCATAGTAATCATTGCATTATAAGGCGATTAAGGGAAAAAATCATACAACTTCAATACCAGTTTGCATTTGCAGTTTATTCCGATACTTTCCCGGGGAAAGTTTATAATGTTGTTTGAATGCAAAGTTAAAGTATTGGGGTGAAGAAAAACCACTCCGGAAAGCTATATCCGTAACAGACCGCTCGATAATAACTTAATTGAAAGCAAAAAAGCATCTTTCACCACTTTTATAAAAATCCAAATATGTGTAAAACCTTTATATGCTTTTTGATCAGCTTCATTTGTTTATCTGCTTCAGCTTCACGAAACCACTCATCTGCTCCGGGGAAAGAGGATTTAGTCAAGGTCTTAATTCTTAGTGGAAAGAATAATCACGAATGGCAAAAGACAACTCCTGTTCTTGTCAGGATATTAAAGGATGCAAAGCTTTTTACTGTAATTGTTACCGAAAAACCTGACACATTGTCGTATGCTGATTTGAAAAAGTACAACCTGATCATCAGTAACTGGAATACATGGCCGGATAACAAACAGCGGTTGAGCTCTCAATGGGAGTGTGATTTTGAGAGGTATGTGAATGAAGGTGGAGGAGTACTCTCGCTTCATGCTGGGGCTTCCTCCTTTTATGACTGGGAAGCTTACCATCGTATCGGAATTGGAAGGTGGGGAAAGGAAACCCATCATGGCGTTCCTACGCGGGGAAAAGTTTATGGATTCGATCAGAATCATCCGATTACAAAGGGAATGGGCACTTTTTATATCATGGATGAGATCTGGGAAAAGGCAGATATTTATCCTGGATCGAGAGCAATTGCTTCTTTATCAGCAACAGATGAGAAAGATGGTCACCCGATTGATGTTCAGTCGGTTTTTGTCAGTCAGACAGGTAAGGGAAGAAGCTTTTTTACAACACTTGGGCACGATGAAAGGGCACTCTTAAATACTGGTTTGCAAACGCTGTTGCTTAGGTCTGCTCAATGGTGTGCTGGCAGGGAAGTAACGATCGAATTGCCAGCAGAACTTAAAAAGAAGAACTCCGTAAAAGATCAGTTTCATTGGAATCAAACGGATACTTCAATTAACTTGAGCAATCATTCGGAAGTCATCTGGCAGTACAATTTCAATAACAGGTTTGGGAAACCTTATTTTCATCCAATTAGATCTAATAACTCAACACTCACATGCGAAAGTCCTGCTGATCATCCATGGCACCTTGGATTATGGTTTTCATGGAAATTTATCAACGAAATAAATTATTGGGAATATTTAAATGAATTCAAATCGGAAGAAACCGGTTACAAATCGGCCGGGATAACTGAAATTCGAGAAAAAGTGACCCTTATGAACCAGGATTTTTCTGCCGATATCCGAATGGTTTTACAGTATCACCCTCAAAATGGTGATACTGTAATGAAGGAAAACAGAAATATCCACATTTCAGCACCATTCAGAAATGGCAGCTACTTTATTGATTATGAAAATATATTCACTCCTTTGATAGATGAAGTGACCCTCGATCGAACACCTGTTGAAGGTGAACCCGGGGGTCAGTCCTGGGGCGGATATTCAGGTTTAAGTATAAGGTTTAATCAGGATTTCACATCTCCAGAGATCATTGTTCCGACAGAAAGCAAAAAATATAAAAAAGACTGTTGGTTGTACATGGGCTTCAATACTTTAAAAGGAGATACCGCCGGTATATGTATTTTACAGAATCCGAATTACACGACTCCAACAATGAGCTGGTATGTCATAAATGATCCTGGGATACCTTTTTATTATTTTAGTCCTGCTGTTCTGTTTGACCATAAGATAGTTCTTAGAAAGGGACAGAAACTTAAACTTGGATACAGGATTTGGGTAATACCGGGAAAAACCGGGAAGGAAGAATTGCAGGCTAAGTATAATGAATATTTAAGAAACCATTAAACCAGATATTAACGACCCATATATTTATGCCATGATCAAAACAGACAAAAACAAACGGAATATCTCCCGCAGGGAGTTTGTTGGTAATTCTTTAAAAATTGCCATTGGAGCCACTTTACTGCCAACAATTTTGCCTTCGTGCACAGGCAAGAAAGCGCCTGGAGAAAGGATCAGGATAGCTCATATAGGCGTAGGCTCAAGAGGAATGGATGAGTTAAGATATTACCTTTTGCCGATAAGGGAAGCTTTGAATGTCGCAGTTTGCGACGTATTAAAAGAACGGCGTGAAAATGCTGCAATAGTCATCAATAAGTTCTATAAAGACAATAATGATCCGGTACCCGCATGTGTCGCTTATCTGGATTTTGAAGAAATACTACAGAGAAAAGATATTGATGCAGTGCATATAACTACGCCTGATCATTGGCACGTGCATGCAGCTATTAAGGCTGCAAGAGCGGGCAAGCACATAATGCTGGCAAAACCTCTGGGCCTAAGTTATCCGGAATACCGGATACTCGCCAAAGAACTTAAAGACAACAATGTTCGTTTTCATTATGGCACCCAGCAGCGGACTTCAGAACACATGCAGCTTGGTTATAATCTGATAAGAGAGGGACTCATAGGAGATGTCAGAAGGGTTGATATATGGGCTCCCGGCAAGAATCCCGTTGAAAGTCCGGTCTGTATGGAAGTACCTGTCCCTCCTGATTTCGATTTCGACAGATGGACGGGTCCTGCCCCGATGCGGCCTTATTGTCCTGGCCGGGTTACAAACAACGGTTCATGGTTCAATTATGACTATAGTATAGGTTTCCTTGCCGGATGGGGTGCCCATCCTCTTGATATCCTGGTATGGATATTAAAAGACAAAGTATCAGGACTATATTCATGTGAAGGTACCGGACAATTCTGGCCTGCGGGTGGTTTATATAATAACATACTCTCATGGGATGTAGCCTGCAAGTATCAGAATGGGCTTGAGCTCCACTTTGTAAGCACTGATGTTGCAGAAAAAGAGATGCTCAAGGACCTGAAAATGAAAGAAGGTAACGGAACTGCTTTCTTTGGAACAAAAGGCTGGATATCGCTCAGCCGCTCTTCTGCCCAATCTGATATTCCAGAGATAAATAAGAAATTGAATAATTTCCCGAAGAACAAAGATGGCTGGATTAACAGCGAAAACAACAAAATGGGAAAAGTCTTTATCGATATAATTAAAGACAGATCCAAGGAACTTTGTCCTCTTGATGAGGCAATTATCTCCGATACTATCAGTCATATGGGAGACATAGCAATACGCACAAACAGAAAAATAACCTGGGATCCTTTAAAAGGAGAAGTTACCGGCGACCCCGAAGCGAATAAATTATTCATCAGAGAATCCCGTAGCCCTTATTCTGTATAAAATCAATTTATTCTTGAATTGTAAAACAAAATTGAGCGATTTGCACCTGCAATATCGCTCAATTCATTTTAGATCCGGGATCAACTTAGTACAAAGTTCCCTAAGTTGTATGTTTTAGCCGGAATACTTCTTATCCAGATGAGT
>Ga0302296_1002649_pt1 | contig 11923 bp, 13 predicted proteins | sample III_Fen_N3_1_FD_194546 | JGI IMG/M metagenome (GOLD analysis project Ga0302296, IMG submission 194546) | Peat permafrost microbial communities from Stordalen Mire near Abisko, Sweden - III_Fen_N3_1 | ecosystem: Environmental > Terrestrial > Soil > Wetlands > Permafrost | place: Sweden: Abisko... | reverse complement strand
ACTTGAAAAATATAAAATTAAAACAACGAAAATACGCTACTTAATCATGCCTTTCGCCATTATAGGAATTTTCTTTATGATTATACAGAAACCTATATTCAATACCGAATCGATTGTTATGTTTGCGCTAATTATACTTGTTTATATTACTTCAATTTATTATACTTTTAAATACTCAATTTCTGAGCAATTTAGGAAACTCAACAAAGAAATATTTGAAATTGAGGAGTTGGAAAAGAAATAAATACTGTTATGATAAAAGAAACTGAAATAGAAAGCCGCGTTTCAGCAGCCATCACTTTTTTTGAACAAGGCTATAACTGTTCGCAAGCTGTTTTTATGGCGTATGCCGATAAATACCAACTTGACAGGGAAACAGCTGCCAAATTGGCTACTTCGTTTGGTGGTGGCATGGGCAGGTTACGCGAAGTATGCGGTGCAGTGAGTGGTATGTTTTTTGTCTTAGGATTGCATTATCCGTTTATCCAACCTTCTGACAAAGTGGCCAAAGATGCAAACTATAAAGCCGTGCAGCGAACTGCTGCCGAGTTCAAGTCGGCGATGGGATCTTATATTTGTGCCGACTTGCTAAAAACAAAGCGCGAACCGCAACAACCGGAATCGGCTGAGCGAACCGGGGCTTATTACAACACGCGACCTTGTACGCGCTGTGTTGCAGTGGCTGCTGAGATTGTTGGACGGGAGATAATGCAGTAACAACCATTAATTGCCAATAATATGACAGGAAACTTTGACTCAATTATCAACGAAAATCGTCCGGTTATAGTCGATTTTCATGCCGTGTGGTGTGGACCGTGTAAAACACAATCACCCATTTTAAAACAGTTGGCCGAAGAGCTTGGTGAACGTGTGAGGGTAATAAAAATAGATGTGGATAAAAATCAGGCTATCGCAGGCAGATACCAGATACAGAGTGTACCCACCTTAATGATTTTCAAAAACGGAGCAATAAAATACAAACAAGCGGGAGTACATACCAAAGCTCAATTAACGAGTATTTTACTCAATATTCAATAGATTGTAACCAACTACTTTTACCTCCCAGGTTTTAAACTTTCTGAGCATCTCTGTTCTTTAAATGCAAAACAGAGGTGTTTGTTTTCATTTGTTCATTTTTTAGGGTTTTACGCTGCCAAAATTACGGAGTAGGTTTTTCTCTTCCAATTTTTTTAGGTTCAATTGCATCCAAATTATAAAACTGAAACAATACGCTTTTCCTGACAACTAATTTGAACTTACATAGACCCCAATAGACCTTTGCGAAGTGTATTTTACTTCATGTAAAATGTATTTTATCTCATGCAAAGTGCATTTTACTTTATGCTAAATGTATTTTATCTCATTCGGAGTGTATTTTACTTTATGTGAAATGTTTTTTACTTTATGTAAATAGTATATTACTTTATTCGAAATGTAAGATACTATATAATAAAGTATATTACTTTTAAAAAAAAGTATTAAACTGTCCATTTAAAGTAAAATACAATACAAACAAGGCATTTAAAATAATAATTAATGCTATCATATCAATTTATTTCGTATTTTTGCATTCATTCAATCCAAAAAACCAGATAGATATGACAGAAGATTCTATTAAAGTAAGCGATTCCTATCCACACAACGGAAAATTCCTGCAAAATTATATCAAAAAGAATGGAGTCAACCGTGCCGAAATGGCACGCAAAATGAATGTATCGAACAGCACTGTATATCAATATGCCGAAAGTCCGACCCTACAACTTAATGTGTTATGGAAAGCCAGTCTGGCACTGAATCATAACTTTGTGGCCGAACTGGGCGAATTACTACCTATTGCACATAACAGCAAACGCGAAGCGGATCTTGAAAAAAGAATTAAAGAATTGGAAATTGAACTGGAAATTAAAACGTCCATATACGAAAAACAAATTGAGAAGTTGAATGTAGAACTTTCAGGACATAGAAACACAACAGGAAAATAACTCCCTTGACAATGGTTATTCTCCATACAAGAACAAAACAGATAGTGGTCATCAATAGGATAAAGAATCTTTTTCAATTTTCATTATGAAGTTCAAAATCACCTTATTTCTACTCGCAGTGTTGTATAACTTTTCATTTGCACAAAAAACAAATGAGTTTCTTTCAGTTGATAATACCACAATTCAAATCCCTGATTCGAGTACCAAATCAGCGCAAAGTTTGGCTCGTTATTTTATGTTGAAGTTTAGTATTCCAAACGACAAAGTGCGTGCAGCATTTTATTGGGTAGCCAAGAATATAAAGTACGATGTCAGGAACATGTACACAGTCAACTTCTACGAAAGTGAGACTGAGATTATAGACAAAGTTCTACTTACGCGAAAAGGTGTTTGCATGGGTTACGCCACTTTATTTATAGATATTGTAAAGAAAATGGGATTTACGGTTTATCGGGTAGAAGGTTACACCAAGCAAAATGGCATTGCAGATAATCTCCCGCATGCCTGGACTGCGGTTCTGATTGACTCAAACTGGTTTTTATTCGACCCCACATGGGCAGCAGGATATGTGACCAATTCCAAATTCGTAAGCCAATATAATAATGCTTATTGGAAAACGAAACCCGAAGAAAACATCAAGTCGCACATGCCCTTCGATCCGATGTGGCAACTGTTGACCAACCCATTAACCAATGCCGAGTTTAATCAGTCTAAAACAGTAGGAACGGCTAAAAAACCTGCTTTCAACTTTAATGATTCAATTGCTGTTTACAACAAACAAAATGAGCTCGAACGTTTACGCTCATTCACTTCGCGACTTGAGAAAAATGGTGTTTCTAATTCATTAATTTTCGACAGATATCAATACAACAAACGTGAAATTGATTATATAAAAAAGAAACAATTTACCGATTTGTATAATAAAGCTGTAGGCGATATGAATGATGGGGTAAGACTTTTAAATGAATTTATCAATTACCGCAACAAGCAATTTACACCGTCTAAACCTGACCCGGAATTAAAATTAATGCTCGAGAATATTGACAAACTATTTGCAGATTCGGAGTCGAGTCTTGATAAAATCAAAAATCCTGAAGCAAATGAAAAAATGTCAATCAACCAACTCAATCATTTGCTTGAAGAGGCTACAACCAATCTAAACGAACAAAAAACATTTCTCACAAAGTATCTCTCTACATCCAAATTGTTTAGAAAAGCTATGTTTTACAAATACAGTTGGCTGGGAATACCTTTAAATAAATGACAATGAGCAATACAGAACCCACCATACACGTTGGCATTCTTACCAGCACAACTATATCATTTATACTGAATGGCAGCTTTATGGCTTCCAACGGAAAGACCTATACGGGAAAACACAACGCCAAATGCCAGAAAAACCAAGTGTTTTTCAACAAAGAATTTACGGATGAGATAATCTTTGAGCCTCAATCGGAAGAGGCATCATTCGATCTGATTAATGTAGTTATCGGCATTAATTTTCATTGGGAACGGAAGGAAAATCAACGTTTCAAAGGCGCATTAAAGTTGATAGTTGATAACAAACAGCTGATAGCAATTAATCATATATCGGTAGAAAATTACCTCACCAGCGTAATTTCAAGCGAAATGAGCGCTACCGCATCAGAAGAATTATTGAAAGCACATGCAGTGATTTCGAGGAGTTGGTTGTTGAATCCAATCATAGAGACGCACGGTGTAGAGACGCACGGCCGTGCGTCTCTACAAGAAAACAAATATATAAAATGGTACGAACGCGATGCGCACACCCGTTTCGATGTATGTGCCGATGACCATTGTCAGCGCTATCAGGGCATTACGCGAGCTTCTACCGCAGCGGTCGAAAAAGCTATCGAAGCCACACGGGGCGAGGTGTTGATTTACGAAGGTCAAATTTGCGATGCGCGTTTTTCCAAATCGTGCGGAGGCATTACCGAAGCTTTTGAAAACTGCTGGGCACCGGAGCGTCATCCGTATCTCACTCCTGTGGTGGATAACGGCAATGCACCCATAGGCTTCAACCTTGATCTGACCGACAACCTGAATGCCGAACACTGGATTCGAAACTCGCCGGCAGCCTACTGCAACACGTCCGATAAAAAGATACTGGCACAGGTACTCAATAATTACGATCAGGAAACCACCGATTTTTATCGATGGAAGGTGGAGTACTCTCAAGCCGAATTATCCGAATTGCTGGCTCGCCGTTCAGGCATTGATTTCGGTCAGATTGTAGATTTAATCCCGGTGAAACGGGGCGAGTCGGGGCGCATTATCGAGCTACAAATTGTAGGAACTAAAGATAGTATCGTTGTGGGTAAAGAGCTGGAAATACGCAAATGGCTCTCCAACTCGCACCTCTACAGTTCGGCTTTTGTGGTGGATGCATCGGATATTGTTGACGATATCCCGCAACGTTTCACCCTCACCGGAGCCGGCTGGGGACACGGCGTGGGTCTCTGCCAGATAGGTGCTGCCGTAATGGGCGAAAAAGGCTTTCAGTACGATGATATTTTATTGCATTATTTCCGCGGGGCGGAATTGAAGAGGATATATTGATATTTGCTTCGCGATAGTAGACTTCGCCGTTATTTGCCTTCGGCGATATTAATCGTTATTACTGATAAGAAACAATCTAATTCAATCAATATGATAGAAAAATTCAGGAGTACTGTTTCGTTTGATAAATTCATTCAACACGGAAAAAGTTTTAAAGCTAGCGACAAAAAGACATATTATATTTCTTACAAAGAGTTTTTAGAGTATTTCAAAAATACAAATGAGATAACAAAACATAATCTTATCATTGGTATTAATTTCGCTTATGGTTGGATGCCTACAATCTTTGATTTTTGCAATGACGATTTTGATAATGTCCTTAAAATATTGAATCGAGCAAAACAGGATATTATACCATCAAAGGATGAACTTGATACGTTGAAAGGTCTACTTAACCACTCTCTTGTCGGAACAAGTAAACTTCTCCATTTTATCAATCCTGAGTGCTTTGCAATTTGGGATAGTAAAGTTTATAAATATCTCACAAAAAATAAAGCAAACCAGAACAACATAAGTAAAAGCGAAAGTTATCTGGCATATTTGGAATTTTGCAAAGAGTTGACTGAGAAAGAAGAATATAACAAAATCCACAGTCAAGTTTGTAATGCGGTTGGATATAAAATGACAAAATTTAGAACTGCAGAATTAATTATGTTTTCTACTAAAAATGATGATGGTAATGAAGAATAACAATCGCTCCCCCTGGTCATGGATACCAACTCTCTACTTTGCTGAAGGACTACCCTATGTAGTAGCCATGACGGTGGCAGTAATCATGTACAAGCGCTTAGGTATTTCGAATACGGATATTGCCCTTTACACCAGTTGGTTGTACCTGCCCTGGGTTATCAAGCCCTTTTGGAGTCCGTTTGTAGATATTATCAAAACCAAGCGTTGGTGGATAGTCAGCATGCAATTGCTTATCGGAGCCGGATTGGCGGGAGTGGCTTTTCTTATTCCCATGCCCTTTTTCTTTCAGGCTACGCTGGGGGTATTGTGGCTGATAGCCTTTAGTTCTGCCACACACGACATTGCCGCCGATGGCTTCTACATGTTGGCATTGGACAGTTCCAAGCAATCCTTTTTCGTGGGCATCCGCAGCACGTTCTATCGACTGGCAATGATTACCGGACAAGGACTATTGATTATTGTTGCTGGCGGGTTGGAGCATTATACCGGAAAAATAAGATTGGCCTGGAGCATTACATTCTTTATTCTGGCCGGCCTATTCGGCGTGTTCTTTATTTTGCATCGCTTCACATTACCACATCCCGATTCCGATGTAACCAAAACAAGTGGTAGTCCCAAAGAGATATTTCGCGAGTTTGGAGTGACATTCCTTTCATTTTTTAAAAAGAGAGGAATACTACTGGCTATTGCTTTTATGCTTCTTTATCGCTTGGGCGAAGCGCTGTTAGTAAAAATGGCATCACCATTCTTGCTTGATGCTCGCGAAGTAGGCGGATTAGGATTAACGACCAGTCAGGTTGGAATTGTATATGGAACTATCGGTATCATAGCACTGACTTTAGGTGGAATCATTGGTGGAATTGCCGCTTCGCGCAAAGGCCTGAAATACTGGATATGGCCTATGGCATTAAGCATTACACTGCCCCATTTGGCTTATGTTTATTTGTCGCTAGCATTGCCAACTAGTTTTATCCTTATCAATATAGCTGTTGCCATTGAGCAATTTGGCTATGGATTCGGCTTCACCGCCTATATGCTTTATCTGATTTATTTTGCGGATGGTGAGCATAAAACCGCTCATTACGCCATCTGTACCGGATTTATGGCGCTGGGGATGATGCTTCCGGGAATGATAGCCGGATGGCTACAGGATATGTTAGGCTACCAGCATTTCTTTATATGGATTATGGTATTGGCTATTCCAACTTTGGCAGTAATTCCTTTCTTAAATATTGATAAAGAGTTTGGGAAGAAAAAGACAGCCCCCTAAATCCCCCTAAAGGGGGACTTTTGGCTACTCCATCTATGAAAAATTGAGGTAATTTATCTACCTTTGCAAAAATTTACAACAATCATACAATCAACGAGTCCCCCTTTAGGGGTTAGGGGTCATTACTTATGAAAATACTTGTTCTTGGTGCTGGAAAAATGGGCACTTTTCTTACCGATGTATTGTGCATACAGCACGAAGTGGCACTTTTCGACACAGATCCGAAACGGTTACGATTTGTATTCAACACGCTTAGAATGACCGAATACGAGGAAATCCGGGCGTTTGAACCGGAGTTGGTTATTAACTGTGTCACGCTGAAATACACGATTGAAGCTTTTGAAAAAGTATTGCCCTATCTGCCAAAAAACTGTATTATTTCGGATATTGCTTCTGTAAAGACAGGTATTCAGGCGTATTACGAAGGAACCGGCATGCGCTACGTATCCACTCACCCCATGTTCGGCCCTACCTTTGCTACACTCGATAACCTGAGCACGCAAAGTGCCATTATCATTTCCGAATCTGACCACATGGGCAAGGCTTTTTTCAAAGATTTATACGGATCACTGAAGCTCCGTATTTTTGAATACACTTTTGATGAGCACGATGAGACGATCGCTTATTCACTGTCTATTCCGTTTGCTTCTACCTTGGTTTTTGCATCAGTAATGGTGCCACAGGAAGCTCCCGGAACCACTTTCAAGCGTCACATGGATATTGCCAAAGGATTGTTGAGCGAAGATGATTACCTGCTTACTGAAATTTTGTTTAACCCTTACACGCACAATCAGGTGGAAAAAATCCGTGCAGAGCTGAAAACGTTGATGGAAATCATTGACGATAAAGACACGGAACGCATGCAGGCTTTTTTGAAAATGGTGAGAAAAAATATTGAATAGAAACAAGACACTCAAACATCAAAAGCAACGGCATCTTTTTGTCGTTGCTTTTTTATGTCTGCAAAGTAAAATTTCACTTATGTTCGTTTCAATTACAACTTTATATTCATAAATTCGTTTTGTATTTAAAGTAAAACACATCCTCATTCGTCTTCATCAGTATGGAGACAAGCATAGACCTATCAATGGCTGAAAAAAGGGCAAATTCCATTGCAAAAACCATTCAGGAATTTGGGAAAAATCTGTTTGGGTTTGTCCGTGGAAGAGTCAAATCCACCGAAGATGCAGAAGATATTTTGCAGGAGGTGTGGTATCAATTAAGCAATCAGAGAGATATTTCCGACCTCGAAAACGTGAGCGCCTGGCTCTACGAGGTTGCCCGAAATAAAATCACCGACAAATCACGTAAAAAAACCAACTTGGCACTTGAAGAGTTTGTCCAGGTAAACGATGAAGGCGATTTTAATTTCAAGGAAATCTTATTGCTCGACGACAGCAGCAACCCTGAACTTGGATTTTTCAAAGAACTTTTCTGGAAAGAATTTCAAAAAGCGCTGGACGAATTGCCCGAAAACCAAAAGGAAGTTTTTATCCTAAACGAACTTGAGGATATGACATTGCAGCAAATTGCCGACCAAAAAGGTGAAAATCTGAAAACGATTATCAGCAGAAAAGGATATGCTGTCAAGCATTTACGGAACAAACTCAACTATCTTTACAAAGAACTTAATAACTAGTCGGCAGTTAGCAGTCGGCAGAAAAACAGAAATATGGAATCAACAAATCAGACACATTGGAGAAAAGGTAGGTTTTTCTTTTTTCCACTTTTACTTCTCGGGTTGTTTGCTGTAAGCGCAGTAGTCATGTTGCTTTGGAACTCAATACTTCCGGCTATTTCACCGCTGAAAGCCATCACCTACTGGCAAGCCGTGGGATTATTTGTGCTAAGTCGCATACTTTTTGGCGGTTTTCGGTTTGGCGGTCACCGCAGACACGCCCGAAAGCATTTTGCCCATGCTCCTTTCAACCAAAAGTTTATGGAAATGACCGAGGAAGAAAAACAGCAATTCAAGAAACAGTGGAAACAACGCTGTTGTTAAATAAACAGTTCGTTTAAAGTAAATTCTTTCAAGGTTCGTCTTACCTTTTAGAATTACTTTAAACAATTAATAAACAAACAAAATGACAAGATCAATTTTAAAAGCCGTTGCATGCGGCATTATTGTAGGTGCTTTGGCATATTTCGTGCCTCACCTTTTAATCGGTCTGATTATTCTTGGATTCATTTTCAGAGCGGCACACTGCTGCATGGGTCATGGTTACCACGGCTATGGTCATCGCAGCGAAAGGCTATTTTACATGGCTGATCGTATTCGCAAAATGAGCGACGAGGATTATGCAGAATTCAAGGAGAAAATGGGTGGTGGTTTCAATCACTATCACGGACACGGGCATTATCATTCTTGCTGTGGATGTAATTGCGGTTGTAACTGCGGTTGCTGCTCAGGATCTGGCAAATGTGACTGTAAAACAAACAAAGAAACCAAAGAGTAACTAACCTGAAAAAACGAACAAAAATGCATAGAAGATCAAGATTTTTAGTAGGTTTGGCAGCTGCAACCGTTACTTTTTGTAGTTTGTGGTTTACACTTGGACCAAGCCATTTCAATTGCGGACACCACCATATGTGCCACCGAATGGAACATCACTGCTGCATGCAGGAAATGCGTGACAATGACGAATGCGGAAAAGCAAATGAATTCAAAGGTAAAAAAGTTTACATTATCCGGGAAGAAATAAAAACCGACTCGATTAAGAAATAATTTCTCATTACTTTTAAACTGAAAAGAACCCTTTCAAATCCAATTGGAAATGAAAGGGTTCTTTTTAATTAAACATATCATGGACTATAATCGTTATAAACAAAAAAAATAATGATATGAATAAGAATCGGTTGGAAGCTTTCAGCGATGGTGTTTTGGCCATCCTTATTACCATTATGGTGTTGGAACTAAAAATTCCTCAGGGCGATGATTGGCATTCGTTTCAACTGCTTATCCCAAAGTTCATCAGTTATATAACCAGTTTTATTTACATTGCTATTTACTGGAATAATCATCATCATCTGCTACATACAGTCAAACGAGTAACCGGAAGTATTCTTTGGGCAAATACACATTTGCTGTTTTGGTTGTCGTTGGTGCCTTTTGTAACCGCCTGGGCTGGCGAACATCATTTCACCGAATTACCTGTTGCAGCTTACTCATTTATACTTTTAATGGCTGCAATTGCTTATTTCATTCTCTCCAAAACAATCGTTTCTGTACATGGCAAGGAATCTATTTTATCAACGGCTATAGGAAAAGATTTTAAAGGTATAATATCGGTAGTTGCATACACACTTGCTGTTATTTTTGCCTTCTTTGCAACAAAAATATCGCTGTTTCTGATTCTGGCAGTTGCCGTACTTTGGTTGATTCCCGACAAGCGAATAGAAAATAAACTAAAAGAAAGAGACTGAGTTATCGTTTCCCAGATTTCCTGTTTTCAAAATTACCCTATAGGAGTTGATTCTGCCGACTCTTTCACCACCTTACATTTCTTGGGCATCTCGCCCTAAATAAAAAAATGCTTAACAAGTAATTCTCTGATTTCAAATTACTGGTTAAGCATCTTTTTAGGTATAAATTATTATAATGTCTTTCTTACTTCAGTTTCTTCATAACTTTCAACCATATCGCCGACGCGAATATCCTGATAGTTTTTAATGTTCAAACCACATTCATAGTTAGTACCCACTTCTTTTACATCGTCTTTGAAGCGTTTCAATGAATCCAATTCACCTGTGTGAACTACGATACCATCGCGAATGATACGAATTTTGTTTGAACGTTTGATTTTACCTTCACGAACCAAACAACCGGCGATATTCCCCACTTTCGTGATTTTGAATACTTCAAGAATTTCAACAGTAGCGGTAATCTCTTCCTTAATTTCAGGAGAAAGCATACCTTCCATAGCCGACTTGATTTCTTCGATAGCGTCGTAAATGATAGAATACAAGCGAATGTCGATTTCTTCTTTCTCTGCAATTTTGCGAGCCGAGGACGTCGGACGTACTTGGAAACCACAGATAATTGCGTTCGAAGCTGCTGCCAACAGAATATCCGAATCGGAGATGGCACCTACGGCTTTGTGAATAACGTTTACTTGTATATTTTCTGTCGAAAGTTTTAGTAATGCATCCGATAAAGCTTCTACCGAACCATCTACGTCACCTTTTACAATAATGTTCAATTCCTTGAAATCACCCAATGCAATACGGCGACCCAACTCATCCAATGTAAAGTGCTTCTTCGTTCTGAGACTTTGTTCGCGTTGTAATTGTTCACGCTTATTGGCAACCTGACGGGCTTCCTGCTCAGTTGCAATAACATTGAAATTATCACCAGCCTGAGGAGCTCCGTTCAACCCAAGAATTAATACAGGTTCTGCCGGCCGAGCTTCTTTAATACGTTGGTTACGTTCATTAAACATTGCTTTCACTTTCCCGTATGAAACTCCGGCTAATACTACATCGCCCTGACGAAGGGTTCCGTTTTCCACCAGAACTGTCGATACATAACCGCGTCCTTTGTCCAGAGTCGATTCGATTACCGAACCGATGGCACGTTTATTCGGGTTAGCTCTTAATTCGAGTAATTCGGCTTCAAGCAATACTTTTTCAAGCAATTCAGCTACACCGTCTCCCTTTTTAGCAGAAATATCTTGCGACTGGTATTTTCCACCCCAATCTTCTACCAAATAATTCATTTGAGCTAATGTTGCTTTAATCTTTTCAGGATCTGCACCTACTTTATCTACTTTGTTGATAGCAAAAATCATAGGAACATTGGCGGCGGCAGCATGGTTAATAGCTTCAATGGTTTGAGGCATTACATTGTCGTCAGCCGCAACGATAATAATAGCAATATCAGTAACTTTAGCACCACGAGCACGCATAGCGGTAAACGCTTCGTGACCCGGAGTATCCAAGAAGGTAATTTTTTGTCCATTTTCCAGCGTTACGTTGTATGCACCAATGTGCTGAGTGATTCCACCCGCTTCACCGGCAATAACGTTGGCTTTACGAATATAGTCGAGCAACGACGTTTTACCGTGGTCAACGTGACCCATAACGGTTACAATCGGAGCACGAGGCAATAAATCTGCGTCTGTATCAACTTCTTCTTCACCAATAGCTTCTATCACATCTGCACTTACATATTCAGTGGTAAATCCAAATTCTTCAGCTACAATGTTTATCGTTTCAGCATCCAAGCGTTGATTGATGGATACCATCATACCAATACTCATACAGGTAGCAATAACTTGATTTACGCTAACGTCCATCATTACAGCCAATTCGCTAACTGTAACAAATTCGGTTAGTTTTAAGATGCTACCTTCAGCTTGTTCACGTTCAGCCATTTCCTGCTGACGAGCACTAAAGTTTTCGC
>Ga0302296_1002644_pt1 | contig 11930 bp, 9 predicted proteins | sample III_Fen_N3_1_FD_194546 | JGI IMG/M metagenome (GOLD analysis project Ga0302296, IMG submission 194546) | Peat permafrost microbial communities from Stordalen Mire near Abisko, Sweden - III_Fen_N3_1 | ecosystem: Environmental > Terrestrial > Soil > Wetlands > Permafrost | place: Sweden: Abisko... | reverse complement strand
TATTGAATGATGTGTTTTCTGAAAGCGAAATTCAGATAAACAATCGTGTGTGCTGAGTTTGTCGAAGCATGTAACTCGTAACTATTTACTTGTAACTATTTAAAACAGCCTCTATTTACCAGTTTATCTCCGCCTTTCCGTTTTCCTGCAGGTATTTGTTTGCCAGCGAAAAATGATTGTTTCCTATAAAACCACGGTAGGCGGAGAGGGGAGATGGGTGAACCGATTTGAGAACCAGATGTCGGTTTGAATCGATAAAATCACCTTTTTTTTGTGCGTACGATCCCCAAAGCATAAATACCAGATGTTCTTTTTCGGTGGCTAATTTGCGAATGGCAGCATCGGTAAATGCTTCCCAACCGCGATTCTGGTGTGATCCGGCCATGTGCGCCTGAACGGTGAGCGTTGCGTTGAGCAGCAACACGCCTTGTTGTGCCCAACGGATAAGATTTCCACTCGTTGGCATTGATTTACCTAAATCACGATCTATTTCCTTGAAGATATTGAGTAACGACGGTGGAAAAGCTACACCATCGTTCACCGAAAAACACAACCCGTGTGCCTGTCCGTCGCCATGATAGGGATCCTGCCCGATAATTACCACTTTTACCTTGTCAAACGGACATTGATCAAATGCATTGAAAATAAGCGGTGCCGGAGGGAAAGTCAGTCTGGTTTTGTATTCATTGCGTACAAATTCGGTTAGCTTGACAAAATAGTCCTTGTCAAATTCCGGTTGAAGCACTTGCTTCCACGAAGATTCAATTTTTACGTCCATAAGATTTCAGTTAGCAATGAATAGTAAACAGTGATCAGCTACGCGTCAGCAGTTTTCAGTTTCACTATAACGGTTTTATTTCTCGATTTTCTTTATTTTTCTTTTCCGGCTTATTGTTCACTAATCACTGATTACTGTTGACCGCTTCTTGTAATTGTTTCATCGCTTTTTCCAGAATGCTTCGCGAGCATGCCACATTCAAACGCAAATGATATTCACCACCCGGTCCAAAGATAGTTCCTTTGTTTAATCCCAGTCCGGCTTTCAACGAAAAGAATTTATGCAGTTCGTCGGTTTCCATGCCGAGGTTTTTGCAGTCCAGCCATACAAGGAATGACGCTTCAGGAATCATAGGTTTTATTTGCGGAACATTTTTTTTTAGGAAATCAGCTACAAAATCTATGTTTCCCTGCACATAATCAAGCATTTGTTTACGCCATTCGTCACCGTTTTCGTAAGCTGCCACGGCTGCTATGCCTGCAAACATATTACCTCCGTTCATTTCCGAAGCCTCAAGGTATTGAGCAAAACGGTGACGTAACTCTGCATTGGGTGTGATATAAACCGAGCTGATTACTCCCGGCATATTAAATACTTTGGTAGGAGCCATAAATGTTACCGTATTTTGCTCGCTCCAGACCGAAACGGTAGCCAGTGGCGTATGGCATGTATCACTACCGGGCAATACCATATCAGCATGAATTTCGTCGGATACGATGGTAACCTGATGCTTTTCGCAGATGTCGGCAAACTGTTTTAGTTCCTCTTTGCTCCACACTCTTCCTCCCGGATTGTGAGGGTTACACAGTATGAAGAGTTTCGTTTTCGGTGTGAATTTTAGTTCCAGATCTTCTAAATCCATTACAAATTTACCGGCTTCTTCTTTCAGCGGATTATGAACCAGCACACGGTTATTTTTTTCTATGACATGGAAAAACGGATAATATACAGGTGGCTGAACGATAATTTCGTCGCCGGGACTGGTGAGTGCCTGAACGGCAAAAGACAATCCGGGAACAATGCCGGGTAGAAAGCCTAACCACTCCCGCTGTACGTTCCAGTCGTGATGTTCTTTAATCCAGTTGATACTGGCCGAATAAAAGTTTTTAGGCAGCATGGTATAGCCCAGTATAGGGTGTTCCAGGCGTTCCTGAATGGCATTGATGATAAAGTCGGGTGTTCTGAAATCCATATCGGCAACCCACAGTGGCAAGACATCTTCGGTACCGAACAATGCTTTACAGCGTTCTAACTTTATGGCATTTGTATTCCGTCTGTCTATAACTTCATCAAAGTTGTATTGAGGTTTCCCTTTTTCCATATCGGGGATATTTTTATTTTGTGTATTTGAGCTCATTGGTATTTTTTTCTTTCCTATGCCTTTCTTCGGTCAGTTGCCTGATTTATGGAGTAACTTCAATAATGGGTTTGCCTATACAGGCATTCGGCACAGGTATGTCCAATATTCGGGAAATAGTAGGCGCAATATCGATAGTTTGATACGAAGTCGAAATGTTTTGTGGCTTTATTTTCCAACCATAGAAATACAACGGAGTGTATGAAACAATGGCGTTCGACTCGCCAATCGGGTTGTTTTTATTGTCAACTTCAATCCACCCGGGTAAAAGCGTGAAGATTACATCCCCAACGCTTATTTTGTTCGTGGAATTTTGCAATCTGGCCATTTCTGATCCTGTATTTCCTCCAAAATTCAGTATTTGCGTCGAAGGAAATGCCGCTTTTATTCCTTCAAATTCGAGCATAAATTCAGCAACGGTTTTTTGAAAATCGTTCAGATTTAGTTTCTTAGATATAATCTTTTCTTTGTTCAGGAAAATGTTTTTACCATAATATCCCGAAATCCATTTTTCCGAACCGTAAAAAGCCATTAGGTAGCTACTCAGCAAAGCCATAGAGCGGTCGGCATTGAAATATCCAGCCGGAATTTTGTTTTCACCCAGTTCGGTGGGCGAGTGCACACCGGTTTGATTCCCAAACAGAAAAACAAGAGTTTTGTCCAACCCGGTTTTTTCATTGATTTTTTGAAGAATGCTTTGGATTTCTTTATCGAGCCTGAAGTACATGTCTTCTTTCTCTGCAGAATTGAGTGCCGTAGATTTCTCAAAAGGCGTTCTAACTGTAAATTGTAGCAACAGCATATCAGGGTAAATGTCATTTCCCAAATGTTCCTGTTCCAGAATTTTCATTCCCAGCTCGGCTACCAAACCATTAGCGGAGGGTGTGGTTTTGATGATGCTTGCCTGCGAATTCTTTGCCTTTTTTGTTGTCGGGTCGTAAAAAAATCCCCATTTTTTATCTTCCCGGTTCGGTTTTGATATATACGTGTTTATGTTGAACAAAGGACCCCAGGTGCGTGCAGTGTAGTTTTGAAAACCGCCATTCACATTCATTTCGTCTGCCCAGCGCGATAGCCCTTCGGCGTAGTATCCGGTGGTCACCCATTTCATACTCGCATCATCAATCCAGGCTACACTTTTAGCTGTGTGTCCACCTAGCATAATGGCTTCTTCTGCTCCGATAGCCACTGCATAACATTTTGATTTGTTTGGGTACGCCAGGATTAGCTCATCGCCCACGGTACTCGAAAGCAGTTTGTGTGCCGATAGGTTTTGACTGGTGCCGATGCCGGCCTGATTATCGTCCTGTATAATCGATTCAATATCGTCCAACGATCGGTGATAGTAGCTATTCCCAACCACTCCGTTATAGTAAGGGGTGGTTCCGGTCATTACCGTTGCAATATCCGAAGCATTACCAGCCGAAACAATATTGTACGATACATTTCTGAAATTTGCTCCACTGGTAATTATTTTCTTGAATCCGTTGGGGTCTAAATAATTCCAGAGTAAATCGAGATGTTTTTGTTGCAGTCCGTCCACCATAATACCTACTACCAACCGTGGACGTTCGGTAGCAGCAGGCTGTGCTGAAAGTTTCAGACAAAGGAATAAGGAAATAAAGAAAAAAGAGAATCTCATATTATAAACTTAGCTACCTGACCCCCGAATGGGAGTGAAAGCCAATATTTAGTTGTTTTATTAAAGAAGTCTAACCAATAGAAAAGTCCCCTTTTGGGGGATTTAGGGGGCTAGAGTATCCCCTTGGTGCTGGGCAATTCAAACTGATAAATGTCACGTTTCACAGCCATTTTAATCGATTTTGCCAACGCTTTGAAAATACCTTCAATCTTGTGATGCTCATTATCGCCTTCTGCTTTAATGTTCAGATTCATTTTGGCAGCATCGCTGAATGATTTGAAGAAGTGCAATATCATTTCGGTAGGCAAATCTCCTACATATTCCCGCTTGAATTCTGCGTCGTACACCAACCATGCTCTACCACCAAAGTCAAGCGCCACAGAGCACAAGCAATCGTCCATGGGTAAATAAAATCCATACCGCTCTATACCGCGTTTGTTGCCCAATGCCTTACCAAAAGCCTCACCCAACGCTATGGCAGTATCTTCGATGGTGTGATGTTCATCTACTTCCAGGTCACCTTTTACATTTATCTTCAAGTCGGAACCGGAGTGTTTTCCAATCTGTTCCAACATGTGATCAAAGAATTTCAAACCAGTGTCAATGCTGCATTTACCCGATCCATCAAGGTTTAGTTCAATCAGAATGTCTGTTTCTTTGGTGGTGCGTTTTATCGTGGCGGTTCGCTCTCCGGCAAAGAGAAATTCAGTAATTTTATTCCAGTCGGTGGTTTGCAGCGCGCAGTATTCCGTCAGGTTTTTCTCTTTCAGAGCTTCGGTATCATTACTGATAAATAGAGCCTTGCAACCAAGGTTTTTTGCCAGTTCAACGTCGGTTACCCTGTCGCCTATAACAAACGAATCGGTCAGATCATACGTTTCCGAAAAATATTCGGTCAGCATGGCTATTCCAGGCTTCCGGGTAGGCAGGTTGTCTTCGGGGAATGATTTGTCGATAAATATTTTGTCGAACGTAATGGCTTCGTTTTCGAGTGTTTGCAGAAATTTAGACTGGATAACATCGAAATTTTCCTGCGGATAAACAGGAGTTCCGAGTCCATCCTGGTTGGTGACCAATGCCCATTCAAAATCCAGTTTGTGGCGGATAAAATGAAGATTACGCAGAACTTCAGGCAGAAATTCCATTTGCTCAAGAGTGTCTACCTGAAATGTTACAGGCGGTTCCATGATAATGGTTCCATCTCTGTCAATGAAAAGGACTTTCTTTTTGATTGTTTCCGACATGACTTACAATTTTTTACAGTACAAAAGTAGTTTATTTTTGGAATAATTGAAATAATCTCTCGCAAAGGCGATGAGTCGCAAAGATTTCTTTTTTGCGACTTCACGTGAAATATTAAAGGTTAAGTTCCATTTTCAAAAACCTTCCGGTTTCGCTCGTAGGATGGTTGGCAACTTGCTGTGGAGTACCGCTACATATCAGTGTTCCACCTGCTGCACCACCTTCGGGACCAATGTCAATTATATGATCGGCTACCTTTATCACATCCATATTGTGTTCGATAATAATAACTGTATTACCCTTGTTTACAAGGCGGTTGAGCACTCCAAGCAGCACCCGTATATCTTCAAAGTGCAGTCCAGTAGTGGGTTCGTCCAAAATATAAAGCGTTTTACCTGTGTCGCGTTTGGATAGCTCGGTAGCCAGTTTCACACGCTGACTCTCTCCACCCGAGAGTGTTGTGCTTGATTGTCCCAGTTTTATATATCCCAATCCAACATCCTGCAAAGTCTTTATTTTGTTCAGGATAGAGGGTTGGTTTTCAAAAAACTCAACAGCCTGATTAATTGTCATGTTCAATACATCGGCAATGGATTTTCCTTTGAATCTTACTTCAAGCGTTTCGCGGTTGTAGCGTTTACCATCACAACTCTCGCAGGGTACATACACATCGGGCAGAAAATTCATTTCTATAGTTTTATAACCATTGCCACCACATACTTCGCATCGGCCTCCGGCAGTGTTGAACGAGAACCGTCCGGGTTTGTAGCCACGTATTTTTGCTTCGGGCAAAGTCACGAATACATTTCGGATATCCGAGAAAACGCCTGTGTAGGTTGCGGGGTTTGAACGGGGCGTACGACCAATCGGCGACTGATCTACTTCCACCACTTTGTCTATGTGTTCCAGCCCTTCTATACTGTCATAAGGCAATGGATCTTGCAATGATCGGTAAAAGTGCTGGCTCAGGATGGGTTGCAGCGTTTCATTTATCAGCGTTGACTTGCCACTACCCGATACACCTGTAACACAAATCATTTTACCGAGTGGAAATGTTACATTGATGTTTTTTAGATTATTGCCCCGTGCTCCTTTTATGCTAATGCTTAGTCCGTTTCCCTTGCGGAGTTCCTGTGGTATTTCTATTTGTTTCTTACCATTCAGATAAGCCGATGTGAGTGTGTCGGCTTTCAGCATTTCGGCTGGTGTACCGGCAAATACTACTTCGCCACCCAGTCGGCCTGCGTGTGGTCCTAAATCTACCACATAATCGGCTGCCATCATCATGTCTTTGTCATGTTCAACAACGATAACGGAGTTTCCCGTGTCACGTAGTTGTTTTAGCGATCGTATCAATCGTTGATTGTCGCGCTGGTGCAGTCCTATGCTGGGTTCGTCCAGGATGTACAAAACGTTTACCAGTTGCGATCCGATTTGGGTCGCCAACCTGATTCGCTGACTTTCGCCTCCCGAAAGCGACTGAGAGCTGCGGTTGAGCGAAAGATAATTAAGCCCCACATCCAACAGAAATTGTAAACGCGTGCGGATTTCTTTCAGAATTTCTACCGCTATGGTTTTTTGTTTGTCAGACAGATATTGATCTACATTGCCGAGCCATACCGACAATTCGGCAATGTCCATGGCTGCAAGTTCAGCTATATTTTTATCGTGTAAGCGGAAGTGCAACGACTCTTTGCGCAGTTTTGCACCGTTACATTCGGGACACACTATTGATTTGGAAAACTGATTGGCCCACTTTTGCTCGGTTGCCGAAGCTCCGGTCTCGGCCTGCATCTCGATATATTTCAAAATTCCATCGTATGTCAGAAAATAATTGGTGCCAATTGATTGATTTTTTATGTGCAATCGTTCTTCTGTACCATTCATAATTTCGTCCATAGCCTCCTCTGGAATGTCCGAAACAGGTGTTTTGAGCGTGCAATCGTATTTTTCAAGTATGGCTTCTATTTGCCAGAAAATGGTAGTGCTTTTGTGTTTACCCAGCGGCGTTATAGCTCCGTTGTATATGCTCAGTTTTCTGTCCGGCACAATTTTGTCCATGTCAATTTGGTTGACAACCCCCAGCCCTTTACATTTGGCACATGCACCATGGGGTGAGTTGAATGAAAAATTGTGAGGGGCAGGTTCGTCGTACGAAATGCCGCTTGTAGGGCACATCAGCATCTTACTGAAATAGCGTGCTTCTTCTTTGTCTTTTTCGAGCAGCATGACGATGCCGTTGCCTTGTTGCATGGCTTTTTGCATCGATTCTTTCAACCGTTTGCGGTCTTTTCCCGATACCAGTAGCTTGTCAATCACCACTTCAATGTCGTGATTTTTATAGCGATCCAGCTTTAGTCCGTGTGTAGCTTCGCGTACTTCGCCATCTATTCTTACATGGAGATAACCTTTCTTTCGTATTTGTTCGAATAACTCCTTGTAGTGTCCTTTACGTCCCCGAACCAATGGAGCTAGCAGAAAGGTTTTTCTTCCTTCGTAGTCCTTCAGAATCAGATCCACAATCTGATCTTCGGAGTATTTTACCATCTTTTCGCCTGTAACATACGAAAATGCATCACCGGCACGAGCAAAAAGTAAGCGAAGAAAGTCGTAAATCTCTGTGGTGGTACCTACCGTAGAGCGCGGATTTTTGTTGGTGGTTTTTTGTTCTATCGAAATCACCGGACTTAGCCCCGTGATTTTATCCACATCGGGACGCTCCAGGTTTCCCAGAAAACTACGCGCATAAGCAGAAAATGTTTCTATATACCGGCGTTGTCCTTCTGCAAAAATAGTATCGAAAGCCAACGACGATTTTCCACTACCGCTCAAGCCCGTAATCACGGTCAAGGCGTCGCGGGGAATGGAAACATCTATGTTTTTTAAGTTGTGAACCCTTGCGCCGATCACTTCTACTTTCTCTGAAGCGTCTGCAGGTTGTATGTCGGAATTTGTTGTCAAAGCGTCTTTTTTTATAACTTGCAAAGATACGAATTTCTAAACGTGTATCCAACTGAAATGGTTCGTATAAAACATAAAAAAGAGCCCGAAACATCTTTTATGTTTTGAGCTCATTTTTATGTTAGTTTTCTGATTTCGGGCATTTAAATACGGCAGCCGCGAGACATACATTATGTGGCGAAAAACGGTATTCAGTGTTTTTTATGTTTTAAATCTTCCCATTTTTCTTTAACGAGTTCCTCTCCTTCAAAGTAGTTAACCGTTGTGCTTTTCTTGAAAATCTCGCGTGATGGGGCAAGGAATATCTTGTCGGAATCAGGATATTCAGCCACATCGTATCCATTATAAGTTCTTATGTCCAGGTAAACACAAGGTTCGGCAGTGTGGTTAAATAGTTGGTGTGCTCCGGTTTCGCCAATCTCGAAAAACATCAGATCTCCTGCATTTACTACCTCTAATCCGGTTGGGGTTCGTAAAGTTGCCGAACCTGAGACAATCATAAACAATTCCTCGGCATATCTGTGAAAGTGGTATGGAGCCGAGTATTGCTCCGGATTTAGCTGTCTCAGGTCGAAATTCAAATGCTGCGGTGTAATTCCGCTTTTGAGTCGCGAAATGTCGGATAAAATTCTGAAATTATCAATCTTATTTGCGTCTTCTTTAAATTCTCTGTTCTCTGATTTTAAAATGGTAGCCATAATATTATGATTGAATTGTTGTTATCTGATTATCCTTTTTTCATTTGATTTCCTCTGTATTCCCGTCTCCAAACAATGCGTGAGGCTTTTTACTGAAACTGTCATTCATTAGGTAGACTGTTAGAAATATACAAGCAATAAAGACGAGTAAAGTAATTATCTGACCCGCCGATGTTTTCTGAATGTCTTGCTTTTCTTTCACTTCGCATACATCGCCCGGGCATAATTGGATTTTTTCTTTAAAAAACAGCGGATAAAACAAGCAACCTAGACATATTCCGAAAACAGATTCAAAAAACAGGAAAATAAGGCAAATAAGACAGATGATTCCAGTAATAACACTGTAGGCATTGAGTATAATAAAGAAAACAAACATGGTAGCTGCTAATACTATTCCGATTATCCATGCAAATTTTTTCTGTGCAGCACCAACATATTCCGGTGTCTGATTATGAACAATCAGGCGTGCCAGAATGAGCGTGGGCGCAAATCGCGGACTTATCAAAACCCGTATCAAAAAATCAGTTAGGAAAAAGCTTATTACATACTTTATCGGAATAAAATTACCACTAAAAAGAATAAACATTAATGACGTGAAGGTTGCCAAAAATAGCATTCCTGCTGCTGCCCGTACTTCCCGTTCGTTTAAAACAGGGACATTATATCCCTCCACATCTTCGCCAAATTTGATTATTTTTCTCATCGTTTTAGAATTTAAAAGTTTGTGTTTTTAATAATTAGTGAGTTATCGTTAGTGCAATATTTTTTCTGCTGCTGCACCATCGCATCGAGTAGCTTACTTAGCCACACCCTGAAATTCCTCAGGAGCGGTGAATTTATATTTTGTCAGATTTTACGATAAACATCATCGAAAGGAACTCTCATTCTGTCTCCCCAAACTCCGCGTTCTTCTCTGATTCCACAGGAAACAACCATATTAATTTCGACACCCACGGGCAAATTCAAAATACGTTTCACTTTTCTACTATCAAAACCTTCCATCGGACAAGTGTCATAACCTTCGTTGGACATAGCTAACATAAAGGTTTGAGCTGCTAAAGCACAGGTTTTATGAACCACTACCCTGACGTCATTTTCAGATACCTGATAGGTGATGGTTCTGAATAACCCGATAAGGTTTACAAGTACTTTTCTGAACAACCCTAAAATTCCCAAAAAGCGGGAATATAGAAACGGAATTACTTTACCATAATACAATTGCCATCTTTTGATTCTTTTCTCCTGTTTCTCTTTTGGGCTGTTTTTCAGAATATTTTGAGTTTCCAGTTCAATCATGTTGGCTGCTCTTTTTTTGTAAAGATCCCGCCTTGTTACGAACACTACCATTTGTTGAGCGGTAGTTGCAGATTCCTGATTTAAGCAGGCAACGGAGAGCTCTTTTAGCGTTTCGGGACTGATGATATGATAAAATTCCCAAAGTTGCATGTTAGAGCTGTTGGGCGATAAAGTCGCAAGTTCAATACAATGTTTTACTTTTTCCGGATCAATAGAAAGATCCTTGTAGTGTCTTACAGAACGTCTGTGATGTACAATTTCTTCGAATGTCATTTTTTTATCGTGTATTAATTCATTATGTTGAGTAAAACAGTTATTTGTCCGCGAAGTTGCCGGGTCTGCATTAATTTATCATGAAATTTACGAACACAAAACCCTCTGTTTTTATTTCAGGCTTGTTCATTTTTACTCCATCTCTCCCCAACGTTACTGTCGAGGGGGAGATGGCTATTTAACTACAACTTCAATTTATTACCTAAGACCAGCTTATCTCCTGAGTCGTCCACATCCCATATTTCGGGTTTACGTGGACCTTTGCCCTCTGTATGATGAACGATATACAAACGTTTACCCTCAAAGGTTGTAAACAGCATACCATGTCCTGAATTGTCTCCTTTGAAAGCTTCCTTTTCCTGAATCCAGGGTCCTTTTATTTTCCCCGAAACTGAATAAGCAATACCTTGTGCATAGCGGTGTTCGCCCCAACTGGACCAAAGCATACCTAACTTACCGGTTTTGGTGCGGAACATTTGAGGTCCGTCGGTCACCCAGCCCGGCATTTTCAACCCAAAAGTAGCTTCACCTATGTTGTTCATCTCTTTGGACCATGCCGCTTCACTTGCCCTGAAGATAGTGGTCGGCTCGGCAGTGCGGCGAGTCAGATCTTTCGAAAGTGGCATATAATCCATAGTTCCGTCGATAATTTGAGTCCACTCGTGAACAAACACCATATAGGTAGTATCATTTTCCTGATAAAGCGTTCCATCAATAATATCCCAGTCTTCGGGTCCCAGACAAAATTCTTTTTGAGCCACCAGCGGTTTGTACGGACCTTCGGGAGCATCGGCTACCAGCAGCTGAGTTTGATTGCGCGGAACATTATAACGGCGGGGCACGGCCTGAATCAACGTGCTATGATCGCTCCACGTACCGGCATAATAGTATTTTGAACCGATATGGTGAATTTCAGCAGCAGCAGGAAAAAGTCCGTTCATCCATGTGCCTGCGAGGTCGATAACGTTATACGGACCAGTCCACATTTTCAAGTCCTTGCTTTTATACAACCGACCCCCTGAGCTGGTTAGGTAATAGGTGTGTGATTTTTCATCAGGATAAATAAACGGATCACTCATGGAAATTTCGTCGAGCGAAACTGTTTTTATTTCAGGTTCGGGGCGGGGTGGACGCATGGCTGGTCGGGCAGCTCCCGGAGCTCCTACCGCAGGTCTTGGGCCGCCAAAGTTATTTTGCCCTGCGTCAGCCGGAGGAGCTTGATCTCCGGCAACCGGTTGTTTCTTCCCTACCGTTGTAGCGTGATTTACACTTGTCTGTTGAGCCAGACAATTCATGCCAATAGCTGACGTGAAAATAATTGATGAAATAAGAATAATGTGTTTTTTCATATAATATTTGTTTTTAATGTTTGTATGGAACTTTACTTTTCCCCTCGTTACAAAGGAGGGAGGTGTTTTTATTCGTTCGTTTTCAGTTCGTAATTTGTACTTCTTCCACCGGGTTCACTTTTTACTAACATTCCTTTTTCAATCAGATCCTGGATATCTCGCAATGCAGTATCTTGCGAGCACTTTCCAATTTTCGCCCATTTAGTAGTGTTTAGTTTTCCATCAAATCCGTCCAACAATAAATTCAGTACTTTGTGTTGTCTTTCGTTGGTAACTATTGACCTGTTCTTAACCCAAAAGAAGTGCTTGAATATTATTTTTTCCAATAATGTTT
>Ga0302296_1002643_pt1 | contig 11937 bp, 10 predicted proteins | sample III_Fen_N3_1_FD_194546 | JGI IMG/M metagenome (GOLD analysis project Ga0302296, IMG submission 194546) | Peat permafrost microbial communities from Stordalen Mire near Abisko, Sweden - III_Fen_N3_1 | ecosystem: Environmental > Terrestrial > Soil > Wetlands > Permafrost | place: Sweden: Abisko... | reverse complement strand
TTAATAAAGATGATTATTAAAAACGATATAAATTTTAAGTCATTATTGAATTTTTGGGTACGAAGGTGGTTCAGAACTTTACCAATGTATTTTTTTGTTTTATTAGTTTCTATATTATTATTTCAAAAATCTTTGTATGATTATAAAAGTTACTTTTTGTTTATACAGAATATTAATAGTCCTCATCCTAATTTTTTTAATGAAGCGTGGAGTTTAGCTGTAGAAGAGTGGTTCTATTTAATTACTCCCATTGGTATGTTTTTAATTGCAAAATATTTGTCAAGATATAAAATGAAATTAATTCCGATTTTTTTTGGAGCTATAATTATAATCGTTGCATTTATTCGATTCCACAAAAGTCAGTTGCTTATTAATAATGTTCAATTGTGGGACATTCATTTAAGGAAGGAGGTCATAACTCGATTAGATTCTATAATGATTGGAGTTATTGGGGCTTGGATTTTGTATTTTTATCTTCCCTTTTTTAAAAAAAACAGGAAATTATTGTTTTTTATTTCATTAACTTGTATCTTATTATTACATTTCATAATTGTGAATAATGAATCCATCTTTTTTAAGAAATATAGTTTTTTTATGAATGTTGTTTATTTTCCATTTGAGTCATTCCTTATTTTGACTTTAATTCCTTATTTACTTTCAATAAAGATAAATAAAAAATCATATCTCTTTAAAATTATTACTAAAATAAGTATATTCTCTTATTCAATGTATTTATTGAATTGCACTATTGTTCTTAAGATTATAATTCCTTTTATATCAAAAGCACTAATTTTTATGAATGGTAGAACTTTAATAGTTACACAGTTTCTTTTGTTTTGGATCTTGACGTATGTATTATCTGCTTTAATCTATTCTTTTTATGAGTTACCTATGATGAATATTCGAGATACATTTAAAACGAATCTGAATGAATAAATCGATTACCGTAACTCAACCTTTACTGCCTCCTTTGCAGGAATTTATCCCATACCTCGAAAAAATATGGAATAATAAATGGTTGACTAATAATGGAGAATTCCATCAGGAATTGGAAAAACAACTATGTTTATATCTTGGTGTACAATATATATCGTTATTTGCTAATGGTACTTTAGCTTTACTTACAGCACTTCAAGCTCTTGACATAAAAGGAGAGGTAATAACAACTCCCTACAGTTTTGTTGCAACTGCACATTCATTGCTTTGGAATAATATAACACCTATATTTGTTGATGTTGATCCCATTTATGGGAATCTTGATCCAAGCAAAATAGAAATTGCAATCAGCGATAAAACATCTGCTATTTTACCGGTTCATGTTTATGGAAATCCCTGTAATCATACAGAAATAAGTGCAATTGCAAAAAAGCATAATTTAAAGTTGATTTACGATGCCGCTCATTGCTTTGGCGTAAAAGAAAATGGCAGTTCAATATTAAATTATGGTGATTTGTCTATACTTAGTTTTCATGCTACAAAGGTGTTTAATACCTTTGAAGGAGGTGCTATTGTTTGTCACTCAAAAGAAATGAAACAACATATTGACGATCTTAAAAATTTTGGATTTCGCGATGAGGTAACTGTTATTGCTCCTGGAATTAATGCGAAAATGAATGAAATTCAAGCAGCATTCGGTTTATTACAATTAAAATATATTGACGATGCAATACTTAAACGTCAAAAAATTGCTTCTATTTACCGAAAGAACTTAAGAACAATAAAAGGAATTCAATTTTTACCAGAAAAAATTAATACTTTATATAATTATGGATACTTACCTATTTTAATAAATGAAGCAGAGTTTGGTAAAAGTCGGAATGCTGTATATGAACTATTAAAAACAAAGGGATTTCATGCAAGAAGGTATTTTTATCCTTTAATTAGTAATTTCCCAATGTATAAAAAGACTAATAATTCTCAAGTATTTATCATTGCTGAACGAATTTCAAATATGGTACTCTGTTTGCCAATATTCCCAGATATAGATATAACGATAGTCGAACAAATTTGCAATATTATTATTGATTTTGATTGTTAATTATTCAAACCCCAATAGTTAAAAAAATGAGCGAAAATGTGATTATTTATGGCAATGGCTCTATGGCACATATTCTATTTTCTTATGCAAAAGAAAAAATGAATATCTGTGGATTTACTGTCGATGACAATTGTATTAAAAATCATGAAACCGAATTCTGCAATCGACCTTTAATTCCTTTTAGTACAATTGAAAATATCTATAATCCATCTGATTACAAAATGATTGTAGCTGTTGGCTTTATAGAAATGAATGAGTTAAGAGAAAGAAAATATCAAGAATTAAAAAACAAAGGATATTCATTTGTAAGCTATATAGACAATACCGTTAAAATTCATGATGAGGTTGAAATTGAAGAGAATTGTATTATTCTCGACTTTGTTTCAATTCATCCAGGCACAAAAATAAAACAAGGAACATTCATTTCAAGCAATGTTAATATTGGACACTCTTGTTGTATTGAAAGCTCTAATTGGATTAATTCGGGGGTGTCTATTGCTGGAGGAAGTACGATAGGTTCGGCATGTTTTTTTGGTGTAAACTCATCGGTCGGACATGGAGTTACGTTAGGAGAACGAAATTTCATTGCCGCTAATACATTTATTTGTAAATCGACAAAAGATGATGAAGTTTACATATCCGAATCTGGAACTCTTTCAAGATTAAAAAGCAAGTTTTTCTTAAAATTTAGTCGTGTATTAGGATAGAGAAATCCATACAAAACAAAATTATCGATGACAAAAATAGTAGATACATTTTATCAAAATGCTCAAATAACTCCAGATAAAATTGCAGTTTATTGCAATGGAGAATCTAAAACATATTTGCAACTTTCAACTTTTGTTAATAGATGGTCTAGAGTACTTATAAAAAAAGGAATTAAAAGAGGAGATTCTGTTGGCGTATTACTTCCAAATTCTATTGAATTCGTTGCTTTAATATTAGTTGCATCAGAAATAGGTGTGGTGTTAGTACCATTAAATCCCTTTTTACCTGTGGGGGCAATTCATAAAGCATTTGAAGCCGCAGATGTAAAACACATTATAGCTCAATCAAATAGTTTAGAATGCATTCTCCCTTTTAAGTCTACTTATTTTTCTTTTGTTGATGGACTTTGGCTTTCTATTGATGAAAATGATACAGCTATTGATAGTTTACAATCTATAATAGAAACCTGCAATTCTCAATTTGAAGCTGTTTTAGGTGCTAATGATGATGATCCGTTAATTCTTACAATGACTTCTGGTTCAACTGGCGATCCAAAGCCAATAATATTGAAACAAATTACAAAGTTTAATAGAGTGCAAGCAGCTGTTGAATTATATAAAATAACAACCGATGATAGAATTTTAGCTGCTACACCATTATATCATTCATTAGCTGAAAGGCTTGTTTTGATTCCATTATTAACGGGTGGAACATCGGTATTAATGCCACGATATTCTACTACAGAATGGTTACGATATGTAAACGAACAATTAGTTACGTTTACAATTGCAGTGTCATCGCAATTAAGGACAATTGCTCAAAAGATTGAAATGAATGATCAAACTATCACAAGTTTACGATGTGTTGTATCATCATCAGAACGAATAGATCCATTAATTAAGGCCGATTTAATTTCAAAACTACACTGTGAATTTCATGAGTGTTATGGAGCATCGGAAATTGCGATTGCTACAAACTTAGATAATGAATGGAGTAAAATAAAAATACAGTCGGTTGGTAAACCAGCACCTGGGGTTGATGTTAAAATACTTTTGGAGAATAATACAATTGCACCTGTTGGAGAAATTGGAGAAATTATTTGTAAAACACCAATGATTTTTGGGGGATACTATAAACGTCCTTTACTTACTGAAAAAGCAATGTGGGGTGACTATTTTAAAACAGGCGATTTAGGTAAAATTGATGTTGATGGATTTTTATATTTTGTGGGTCGTTCAAAAGATATAATCATTACTGGAGGAATTAATGTTTATCCTCAAGATATCGAAATTGTTATTTTAGGTAACACATCTATTTTAGAATGTGCTGCTTTTGCATTACCCGATGAACAATTGGGAGAAAAAATTGCAATAGCAATTGTCTTTAAACCAAACTTAAAATGCGGTAAAAGAGAATTAAGACAACTTTGTGCTGAATTATTAGCCGATTATCAGCAACCACGAGAATATTATGTCTTAGACGAATTGCCTAAAAACAATGTTGGGAAAGTAATGAAAAACGCACTTCTGTCAATTTGTAAAATTAAATTATAGTAAATAGCTTTGTAATACTATTATCTTTGTCGACAATTATAAACATCTATAAAACATTTAAACAGTATGCATAAAGAGACAAATGCAATTCCTTATTCTATTGGTTTTATCGGTGGATCTATCAATTCTGCTGTTGGGTATGCACATTATGTTTCATGTACAATGGATAATAAATTTAATATTGTTGCTGGATGTTTTAGTGATAATGAAGAACGAAATCATGAAACTGCAAAAATATTTGGAGTTAATTCAGATAGGGTTTATTCTAATTGGAAACAAATGCTTAAAAATGAACAGGGACAACTTGATGCAATAGTCGTTTTATTGCCTACCCCTATGCATTTTAATGTCGTTCGTTATTGTCTGGAAGCAGGATACGCTGTTATTTGTGAAAAGGCATTAGCATTAACAAGTAATGAAATCAAAACTATTATTGAAACTCAAAAAAAGCATAATGGTTTTCTATCGGTTATTTACAACTATTCTGGTTATCCGATGGTTCGTGAATTACGAAATAAAATTCAAAAAGGTGAATTAGGAAAGATACTCCATTTTCAGATTGAGATGCCTCAAGAAGGTTATTTAAAAACCGATGCGAATGGACAAAACATAAAACCACAAGCTTGGCGACTAAAAGAAAATTTGATTCCTACTATTTATCTCGATTTAGCTGTTCATATGCATCAATTGATCTATTTCCTTATAAATGAAAAGCCTGAAAAAGTCATTGCAGATCAAGAAAGTTTTGGGTTTTTCCCCGATGTCATCGATAATGTAAATTGTTTGTGTCGTTACTCAAAAGGGATTCAAGGGAATATTTGGTTTAGTAAATCGGCAATTGGTCATCGAAACGGATTACGATTACGAATATTTGGATCAAAGGCATCTGCTGAATGGTATCAAGCTAATCCCGAAGAGTTGTTGTTTTCATACTCAAATGGTTGTCGTGAAACAATAGATAGAGCTTCAATCATTGAAATTGCAAATTTGAAAAGATATAACAGATTTAAAGCGGGGCATCCTGCAGGATATATTGAAGGATTTGCAAATCTCTATTGTAATATTGCCAATTGTTTAAATCAATATAAAGATAAAGGACAATGGATTTCTGATACTGTTTTTGGTGCAGAGTTGTCGTTAGAAGGAATATTATTATTTGAAGCAATGGTTAAATCTATTGAAAGTAAAAAATGGGAATCAATAAATTAGATATACTAAGAAAATTTGTTTTATCGGAATAAATATGGAAGATTTAATCAAAAAAAACATAATTCAATTAATTGAAAAAAACGAAAAATTACCATTAGATATTGATATAGATTCATTTGATTATATTGAATCTGGATATGTCGATTCAATGGGACTTGTGAAGTTTATCGTAAACATTGAAACGTTTTATAATATTGAATTAACAGATTCTGATATTGAATCATCACAATTTAAAACAATAGGTGGATTAGTTTCAATTATTAATAAAGCATTGAAAAATGATTGATTTCTCAAAATTGAATTCTCCAGATCAATTATCAACTAAAATAAAAGAATTGGCTATAAAATTCATTTCTTTTGAAGGTATTGGGAAAAGATATTTACTTGGGAGAAATGAACATTCTTTAGCATTATCACATGTTATTGAAATTGATGGTTTTGTTGATGACTTTTCTGAATCAAACACTTTTTGGAATGGTAAACCAGTATTCAAAGGGGCTGAACTTCCACAAAAAGCTATTATAGTAAATTGTTCAATGTCTATAAGACCTTTAACGGCACATCAATCTATTGTTAACTTGGGGCTTGATATCTTAAAATATTCAGATTTATATAAAATATCTCCATCATTGATTCCTTTACCAAAGTTTGTTTTAGAAACTCAAGAAGACTATGCTTTAAATTTCCTAAAAATTGAACATTTAAGGTCAATTCTATTTGATGATGAATCAAAGCAGGTGTTAGATGACATATATAATTTTCGTCTAACGGGAGATTATTCTTATATGAATAGATTTTCATACAAACCTACAGAACAGTATTTCGAAGAATTTGTTGGACTTTATGAAAATGAATTTTTTGTTGATGCAGGTGCTTTTGATGGTGATACCTCAGAAATATTTTGCATAAAACATCCCAAATATAAAAAAGTAATATTATTTGAACCATCTATTATTAATATAGAAAAAGCAAAATCAAGGCTTTGTAAATATAAAAACGTTGAATTCAAACAATTAGGAATCTCTGATAAAAAGGATATTTTATATTTTAATGAAAATGGAGGTTCAGCAAATAATATAAGTGAAACAGGAACAACTAAAATTAATGTAACAACACTTGATGAAGAGATAAATTCAGTAGTTACATTTATAAAAATGGATTTAGAAGGTTGGGAAATGAAAGCTTTAGAGGGTTCAAAACAACACATATTAAAAGATTATCCCAAAATGGCTATTGCAGTTTATCATAACCCATCAGATTTTTGGAGGATATTAGAGTATGTGTTTAGTATTCGGAATGACTATAACATTTTTTTGAGACACTATACTGAAGGTTGGAGTGAAACAGTAATGTATTTTGTTCCTAAAATTCGTAATTGAAAGTTGGAATATGGTTTTATTCAATAGGAATCGTAAATATAAATGTTTTATGAGTATATGTATAAATTCATTTTATGAATATATACTTCTTTCCTTGTTAGTTCAATTAGTCTTGTAAAATTGATTAAAAGCACTTAATTTTTCTATTTAGAAATAACAGATTCAGAGATTTAATTGCCCATATTTAGACAATATGTAATATTGAATTAATTTTTAAAAATATATAAACTCAAAGTGAAGAATTTAAAATTATTTGAACTTCCTATTAATAAAATCCCTGGAGATTATTATTGGGATTATTTTTTAAAAGAGCCGGAATTAGAAATCATGGATTTAATATCTGATTACTCAATTTCTATCGATAGAAAAAAATACCTCTTTAAAAAGTATGTATGTATTATTAACATAGAAACGTCAACATATTGTAATAGGATGTGTACGTATTGTCCAAATTCAATTTATGATAGATCAAAACAAAAATATATTTCATCACAATCATGGAATAGGTTACTTTCTGATCTCATTGATATTAAATATTGTTCAACAATATCTTTAAATCAGTATAATGAGCCACTTGCAGATAAATACCTTTTTGATAAAATTAGTCAACTAAAAAATGAATTACCAAACTCATTTATTAAATTTAATTCTAATGGTGATTTTATCAATTCTGAGATATTGGATCGATTAGTTGAAAGTGGTAATAATGCTATATTTATAACATTACATACTAATAATTGGGAAATTTATAAAGATGATTTGAAAAAAAAACAATTTGAAACTTTTTATAAAAAGATAGGTAAAGATTTGAATTTTGAAACGATAATTCCTAATACTATGATTCAAAGCGAATTCTATCATAAAGGAATGAGGGTTCTTGTAATGGCAAACAATTGGTCTAAATATGGAAACAATAGATCGGGAATAATCTCTGAACTCAGCATTCAAAATAGAATTAATCCTTGCGTTAGACCTTTTCGGGAATTGACTGTAGCTCATGATGGTTTTGTATACCCTTGCTGTCAATTTTTCCCAGACATTAAGGGAAATAATAAATTTCGTGTTGGTAATGTAGAAAATGATGGTTTATTTAATATATACTTATCTTCAGAGCTTAATTCAATCAGAAAAAATCTTTTACCTTTTGGGTTAAAAATGTCACCATGTAACACTTGTCGTGATAACGATAAATCAACTCTCGAATCAACTTTTATGCGGAATAACTTAATAAAAATGAGTGACAAAGATGAGTAACAAAGATGTTTTGGTAAGTGTACACATGATTACGTTTAATCATGAACAATATATTGGACAAGCTATCGATGGAGTATTGTTTCAAAAAACGACATTTAAATTTGAGTTAGTAATAGGTGAAGATTGTTCAACTGACAAAACTGCAAATATTGTAAAAGAATATTCTAATAAATATCCTCATATTATTAAAGCAAGATGTAATACTAAAAATATGGGTAGTTTAAATAACTCATTAAATGTATTTGGGATATGTACGGGCAAATATTTAGCCCTTTGTGAAGGTGATGATTATTGGACAGACCCCAATAAATTACAAAAGCAGGTAGATTTTTTGGAAGCTAATGATGATTATGCAATTTGTTTTCATAAAACAGATTGCATAAATAATGAAACAAAAGAACAGTTGTTTGAGCAACCAAGTATAGTAGAAAATACTATTTATGAATTTACCGATTTTATTAAATTTAATCCTATTGCAACTGCATCTGTATTATTTGAAAGAAAGTATATTGAACAACTTCCATTATGGTTCGATAAAGCAATATTTGGTGATTTGACACTCTATTTAATTATCTTATTAAATAGCAAAAAAAAAGCAGTATGTTTGAACGATACAATGTCTGTATATCGAATTCATAGCAAAGGTGTTCATGGTAATGCTCACTTATCAAAAAAAGGTTTAATAAAAGCATATAAAGAGCATATTGTCTTTTGGATTTTTATTAAAAAGCATCTTATGAATAATGCATATGGTTCAGATATTAAAAAAACAATAAAGGGTGATTATACATTATTAATTAATACTTTGCTTTATGAGGGACTATTTAGAGAAGCGTTTAAAACTAATACACAACTATTGTTTCGACTATTATATGTGAAAACGAGCATTGTTTTTTATATAACGATTATAAAAAATAGATTTAAATGAAAAAAATTCTCTTCATATCTCACGAAGCCACTAGAACTGGAGCACCACTATTATTGCTTCAATTTTTGCAATGGTTAAAGCAAAATACGCAACAAGAATTTTCCATTCTTTTGATGTATAGAGGCGAGATGGAGGATGAATTTGCAAAATTAGGAAATCTGTATATTCTAGAACCTCCAATAATTCAACCTTTGCGTTTACGCCAACAAATTGTAAATGCATTGTTTAAAAGGAAAAATAAGGATTCAGTAATTGAATATACCGAGAATATATTTAAAAAGATAGAACATGAAAAGTTTTCGCTTGTTTACGGAAATACAATAATAAGTATATCGGTAATTCAAAGATTAATTAAAACAATATTGCCGAATGCTAAATATATTGTACATGTACATGAAATGCAGTCGATGCTTATGTATTTTGAAGAAACCATTAAAGAATTAAAAAATAACCCTATTCATTATATTGTAGTTTCTGATTTAGTAAAAAATATTTTTGTAACAAAATATTTACTTTCACCAGAATATGTAAATCGAGTATATGGATTTATTGATTATAATAATATTGAAAAATACTCAAGACAAAAAGAAGTTGATTCAGAAAATTATTTAATTCAATGTAGTGGTGCTGTTTTAAGTCGCAAAGGTTACGATATTTTTATTTACATAGCAAAACGTGCAATACAAAAATACCCCAACATTCCCTTCATGTTTAAATGGATAGGAAAATATTCAATAGAATCAAAATCATTTATTGATATTGATATTCAAAATGCTGGGTTACAAAATAGAGTAGAGTTTGTTGGTGCAATTAAAAATCCTTTTGAGGTATATTCTAATGCAGATCTCTTTTTATTAACCTCAAGAGAAGATCCATTCCCATTGGTTGTACTTGAACATGCTTGCTTAGGAATACCAACTGTTTGTTTTAAGGATGCAACTGGGATCGTCGAATTTATTAAAGAAGATGCTGGAGTATCTGTTCCCTATCTTGATATTGAAAAAATGGTCGATGTTATAGCTGAACTTTATTTTGATAAAGATAAAAGAATAAAAATGGGTCAAAATGCAAAGCAGAAAATACAACAATACGATATTGAAATTCAAGTACCGAAAATTTTCAATGAAATTATAAAAAAGATAAAGCACTGATTGTTGTGTTCCGTTGAGGATAGAAACTTTTTATGATAATTATTGAAATATAGCTTACATTAAAACAATAAAATATATGAATAAGTAATAAAAATATAACAAACGATAAATGCTTAAAGAAATAGTAAACCATAATATTATTGAAAATCCGTTATTATCGGTGTGGGTTATAACTTATAATCATGAATTGTTTATAGAAGATGCTATTCAAAGTATATTAAATCAACAGATATCTATTCCTTATGAAATTATTATAAGTGATGATTGTAGCATAGATGGAACAACAAACATCTGTAAAAAATTGCAAGAAAAATTTCCTAATATTATTCGACTATTTGTAAGTAACACAAACAGGGGATATGAAACAAATTTTTTCGATACTTTTTCGAAATGCAGAGGAACATATATTGCAATGCTAGAAGGCGATGATTATTGGTGTGAAAATCGACAAATCGAAGAGCAAATATCGTGTTTAGAGCATGATAATGCGATTAGTGGAGTTTGTGGTAATTTTTATATTAAAGATGAGCAGAATAATACCTTCCTCCCATTTTATACAGAACTCCCCTGGGGAAAAGATGTATTACCGATTGAAGATTTATTAAAAGTATGGACAATTCACATTAATACATTAGTATTTCGTAAATCGATGCTCGATACATCTGTTTTAATTCAAGAAACCAAATGTGCCGATATTGCATTAGCAATTCTTTTGGCCGAAAAAGCTCCTATTAAATATATAAATAAAATGTATGCTGTGTGGCGAAAGCATAGTAATGGATTTTCTAATTTGCTTACAAAGGATATTAAAACTATTTATCGCCATAAAAAAACATATTTAGATTTTTTTAATCAATTATATGATTATAAATATGACAAGGTAATAAGAGCTCAATTTCAATGGGATTATGAGGATTGGTTTGTAAAACTAAAGCAGAATTTTGAAATTAAATCGAGCTTTGATTTTTTAGTGTGTTTTTTCCTTAAGGAGTATTATAAATCTCCCAGAGGATTAAAAAATAAAATGGTTTTTCTTTTTCCATCCATATATAATATTTATTTAAAATTATTCAAACAGAACTAAACCGATTTTGCAAATGTCATTTTTAAAATCATTACTGCCTATTTTTATAAAAAATTTTATAAAATCGCAAATAGAACATGAAAATCTAGTTTTCACGTCACAAGCTGGAGAAGATATTATGCTTAAAAATTTGTTTTATAGAGACTATCTTTCAAAGGACATTAAAGGGTTTTATGTGGATATTGGAGCATATCATCCTCAACTTTTTTCAAATACTCATTTTTTTTATAAAAATGGATGGACAGGAATAAATGTAGATGGAACAAGTGAGTCAATTGATTTATTCAATAAAGAAAGAATCCATGATATAAATATTCATTCGATAATTTCAAATATCGAAACCGATTATTATTTTCCACAACAAAGAGATTCAATGAATGGAATTTCGGAAAATGCAGAAGGTTGTATAAAAGTCAAAAGTATTACATTAAAATCACTATTTGAAAAATATTTACCAAAGAATACTGAAATAACTTTTATGTCGATCGATACAGAAGGACATGAATTTAATATATTAAAATCGAATGATTGGTCAAGATATAGGCCTAAAGTATTATTAGTTGAGATTGAAGGCAAAACGGTATTGGAGTCACAACAATCAGAAATAGTTGCGTTTTTGGAATCTATAAACTA
>Ga0302296_1002638_pt1 | contig 11946 bp, 12 predicted proteins | sample III_Fen_N3_1_FD_194546 | JGI IMG/M metagenome (GOLD analysis project Ga0302296, IMG submission 194546) | Peat permafrost microbial communities from Stordalen Mire near Abisko, Sweden - III_Fen_N3_1 | ecosystem: Environmental > Terrestrial > Soil > Wetlands > Permafrost | place: Sweden: Abisko... | reverse complement strand
GGACAGAACCGAGCAGTTCCATCCTTTAACTAAACTAACTAATCCTATACATGATGGATATTAACAATTATCGGGCTACAATTATTAGCTTCTTAAGATTAACTGTGCACAGACATCATTGCATTCATTCGTTTTTGTAATTCGTCGAACGGAACATCCTCTATGTGCGTATTAATTGCCCATTTATGCCCAAAAGGATCTGTAAGGCTCCCAGCACGGTCGCCATAGAATTGATCTTTTACGACCATTTCTCCAATTGGTTTTGCACCCTCCCTGAGTGCACTCGCATATACGGCATCTACATCTTCAACATACAGGCAAAGGGTGACAGCTGAATCGCCAATTGTTGAAGGACTAAAATTTCTCCACTGTTCATTCTCTTCGGCGATCATAATTTTTGAATCACCAATTTCGATCTCTGCATGTGCAATGGTGGATCCATCCGGCATATAAATTTCCCCAACTACCTTTGCACCAAAAGCTTTTTTGTAAAACTCGATCGCTTGTGCTGCACCTTTAATGTTCAGATAAGGAGTAAGTGAGTGGTACCCCTTTGGAATCGCTTGTACTTTCGTTGTCATGATTTTTAAAATTAAAGATTACTAATTACTACTTCATAATGAAGACAAACAACTCCTGACGTAAATGTCTCATTTGCCAGGAGTTTAAGGTTGATTGTGTGCTTAAGGCTATTAAACAGGGGAAGCCCTTCCCCCAGCAGGATTGGATTTACGAACAGCCAGTAATCGTCGATTAAATTTTCTTCCGTTAATGTATGAGCAAGCGTCGGACTCCCAAACATGATGATTTCCTTGCCAGGCCCCTCTTTTAATTTCCGAATTTCAACTGCAAGATTTTCATTGATAACTTTAGCATTCTTAAGATCACTATCTTTCAATGTCTTTGATACGACAATTTTCTGAACGTGATTATACCATGCTGAATGCTCCAGGTCATGCTTAGTTGCATTTGGATTGTCAGCAGCAGTCGGCCAGTAACTTTCCATTATTTGAAAAGTTCCCCTGCCATATAGTGCCGTATCGGATTCCCGGGTTCGTAGTCCGGCATAGTCGAACATTTCTTCATCTACATTAATCCAATCCATTTTTCCTTTTGAATCGGTGGTAAAACCATCCAGAGAGGTATGCATAAATAAAACTAATTTTCTCATATCATAAAATCCTTCATTGGTTTATTAAAAACCTTATTAAATTCTGAGTGAAGCTTCAGGAGATTTCACTCAGATTAAAACCTCGGCGTGGAAGCCAAGTTGATTCAGTAATTTAAGAATGATTTTAACAGAAATACTTTCCGCTTCGACTCTCAATATTTTATCACAATCTTCCAAATCAAAATAGATATCTCCATCAGGAACATGACTCCTGATTTGATGAATGAGCATTTGAGATTGCTCCGGTTGCTCAACATTTGTTTTGAAAACCTCTACCATTTGAATACTCCTTTAGTTTTTGTTATCGTCAAGTCTCACCATACAGCGTACATCCTTATCGTTCAGATACCATTCCAGACAGTAACCGTTTGGGTCGATATCCGGTTGAGAAATCAACATTTGAAAAGCACTGCCAATTCCAGACAGATCCTTCATAAAGTCAGTTCTGTCAACAAACAAATACTTCCCTTTTTTTATAACAAAAGGTTCACATCCCGATTTTTCAGATTCGCCTTCATGCACTTCTTCAAGCGCGGCCTTATAAATAATCTCTCCACGCTGATTGGGTTGTGATATACCAAATTGACGTCCCTTTTCAGCAATGGGCACAATTGAGTGCAATTGATCAAATGCATCCATGATCCCATCAGGAAACGATTTTGCAGTTATGCACAGGACTTTAATATCATTATCCAGATTAATAGTCTCCATGGCCTGTTTTTTATTGATTTCCATTAAAATTGTTTTCAACACCTCACTACTGAAGATCGTAAGCTTGTTGTAAGGTATCGATATCGATCTTTTTCATTTTAATAATGGCCTGCATAACTCTTCCCGATTTTACAGGATCGGGATCACTCAGCAATTCACCAAGAGTTGATGGCACGACCTGCCATGACAAGCCATATTTATCCTGTAGCCAACCGCATTGTTGCGCCCCTTCGTAACCACCTTCGGATAATTTTCCCCAATAATAATCAAGTTCATCCTGTGTTTCACAACTCACAACCAGAGACAAAGCAGGGTTAAAATTATAGGATAGTGGAGTATGGCTGTCCATTGCGACGAACTCCTGTCCATTGAGCGTAAATTTGGCGTGTACCACAGCACCTTCCGGTCCTTCGCCTGCTTTATAGCGCTCCAACTGGATAATATCTGAATTTTCAAACACCGAGGTATAAAACCGGATCGCTTCTTCTGCTTTTTTATGCTGCTCACCTGTAAACATCAGGCAAGGGGCAATTTTTTGTATTCTGCCCGGAAGTATCAATTGCCACGATACACCATATTTATCCTTTACCCATCCGTATTTTTCACTGAACGGATATTTATTGAGCTCCATGAAGATTTCCCCTCCATCAGACAGTTTAGCCCACAACCTGTCTATTTCTTCAGGTGTATCACAATTTACGAAAAAGGATATGGTTGGATTAATATTAAAAACAGGACCACCGTTGATTGCAATAAATTCCTGCCCTTCGATCTGAAAAGACACAGTCATTACTGTTCCTTTTTCTCTTCCTGCGGCTTTTGCCCCTTCTTCACCATAACGGGAAACAATTTTAATCTTTGAATTATTAAAAATAGTGGTGTAAAAATTCACAGCCTCTTCTGCTTCGCTGTCAAACCATAAAAAAGGAGTGATTTTCCGGAAATCTGTTCCCCGTTTTTCTGTTACCGGTTCTGTTATAATTTGTGTTTCCATGGCTTTTGTTTTAAACATTTTTGAATTAAACAAATTTAATTCAGAATGGTTATAAATAAAATGACGTTAGAGCCAAATTAAGGGGCATTTAAGACAAACAAGTTTTTTCACTAAAAAATTTGAAAATGAAAAATTTAGGGTTAATAGTACCATTTGATTATAAGCTATTAAGCATTGCTGCAATCCTGGATGTTTTTGATACAGTCAACAGGATCTATGCGGAGAATCATCGCGACCCACCTCTTGGAATCAATATCATTCAAACACCAGATCAAATTAAAAAGGAGTGTAATTCATTTCATGGTTATCCTGTTATATCCATTGCCTCCGACTATGTTGCTGACATCGTGCTTATACCATCATTTACAACTTCCAACTTTAATGATACAATCTTCAAAAATCATAAATTTATCCCCTGGATACAAGAACAGTTTAGTGCAGGCGCCGAAATTGCCAGTTTCTGTACCGGCGCTTTTTTATTTGGAGCGACCGGTTTGCTCAATGGGAAAACGGCTACAACACACGTAGATGCCAGTAGCGCATTTGCTTCTTCATTTCCCTTGGTTTTTGTTAAACCCGATCAAACAGTTACGGCCGACGGGAGGTGCTATACCAGTGGAGGTTCCACTTCTACATTTCAGTTGCTGGTCCTCCTTGTTCAAAAATATTGCGGTAATGATATTGCCATCAAAATTGCTAAAATTTTCGCAATCGATCTGGATCGTTATTCACAGAGCTATTTTAGCACATTCAGGCCAAATTACACCCATAATGATGATTTGGTAATGCGCGTTCAACGTGAAATAGAAACCAATTACGTCGACATAAATACAATTGACGATGTAATCAAAGACTTGCCTGCAAGCCGCAGAAATATTGTGAGGCGGTTTAAAAAGGAGACCGGAATACCTCCTATTGAGTATTTACAAAATATCCGGATTGAAACTGCGAAGCGACAATTGGAACAAACCAATCATAGTATCTCAGAAATAATATTTGGCACCGGCTATGCGGATCCGAAGTCATTCCGCAAAATATTTCATAAATTGGTTGGCATGAAACCCATGGAATACAGGGATAAATTCAAGGTAAAGTAGGTGTTCCATCTGCTTACAAAATGCGAGTACAAATAATCAGAGTTGTGAAATACAATCAAAAATAAGATGTAAGCGATGTAATTTATTTAGCGTTGATGGCAAGTTAATAAATTGAAAATTAAATGGCATCGGTTTACAATCGGTAGATTATTCTTTAGATTATTGGAAAGTAAATAAAATCATAGTTCCATCGTGATGGGTTAATAAAAAAAGAAGGATGAAACGTGAAGGTTCCATCCTGCAAAAAACCAAACTAACCAAACCAACAATTCTTTGTAATATTATATCCTCCTTCTATGCGATCAGTCAGGTATTTCAGTTCCTCCTTGACAGCCCCTCCAAGCTGCACTAATCACCTGCATATAATTAATTCCGTTTCTCTATCCGATTGAAGTAACAGAAAAAATAAGTTACCTCAGGATTATAACATCTTTATTAACCCGTGCATTTTAAGGAATTCAATACCTCCATCGAAAATCATTTGGATTCCAATGGTAGCAATGATCAAACCAATTATTCGGATAAAGGGTGACATTATATTGAGTTTAATCATCACCCTGCCTATGTTCTTTGCGTAGAGCATAATTACCAGGTTAACAGCAAGTGCAGCAAATACAGCCAAAACAGTTACCAAAGCGCCATATTGCGCGGGAAATGTAACGGTTGCTGTTATTGTTCCGGGACCTGCAATCATCGGAATGGCAATTGGAACTGAAGATATATCTTGAATTCTTACATCTTTACCAATATTAATCAGTACTCCCTGCTGAAGTGCAACCCATCCGCTATATAAAAGAACCATTCCGCAGGTCACCCGGAAAGAGTAAAGTTGAATCCTGAAGACATACGTAAAAATTACATTCCCCAGAAAAAGGAAGAGTATTAAGATAACAAATGCGGTGATGGATGATTTGATCGAGATATAGCGCAATTCTTTATCTGACAGTCGCTCCTGTAATGAGTTGATTAAAAATATTTTCTGAACAGGATTAATCAAGGCCAGCAGCGTAATAAATGCGCTAATGAAATACGCTGTTTGAAATGTGAAGACGGTATCGGTCAAAAGCATAATTTATGAGTAAGTAATTTATTTAAAACGATAAAAAAAAATTAATTGATTTTTGATTTAACCTGATTTATAGTTAGAGTTTATTTATAGCATTAATAAGCACTTCGATGGTAAAATCTATTTCTTCTTCTGTCGAATTCTTCCCGGTTGAAATCCGCACCGTTGCGGCTGCTGTCCTGAAATCGAGGTTCATCGCCTGAAGGACTGACGAGATGGTTGTTTCGCCTGAATGACAGGCTGAACCGGTAGAAATCAAAACATCATTGCTGATGAAAGAAGCCAACTCGTGTGCATTGACGCTTTTGAAAGCTACACTCAGCGTATTAGGCAGGCAATTATCCAGATTACTGTTGATGTGGACTTTATTACCGAGCCGGGAAACCAGTCCTTCGAGCAGCCTGTCGCGTGAAACCATCATATTCTGCTGATTCTGTTTGAAATCCCGAAGTGCTACTTCGCATGCTTTTCCGAGTCCGACCGTATGAACGACATTTTCAGTACCCGGACGGATCCCTTTTTCCTGTCCGGCGCCGTGCATCAGGTTTTCAATCACCGTTCCCTTCCGGATGTAAAGTGCGCCGATCCCTTTTGGCGCATACAGTTTATGTCCTGCAATCGTTAGCAAGTCAACCCTCAGTTTATCGACATCCGTTTCAATTTTACCAACCGACTGTGAAGCATCGGTATGAAAAACAATCTTCTTTTCCCTCGTAATCAACCCTATTTCATCAATTGGCTGAATTGTTCCCACTTCATTGTTGGCGTGCATAATGGTAATCAGGATCGTATCTGGCCGAATGGCATCGTTCACCTGTTGCGGATCAACACGTCCATATTGATCGACCGGAAGAACAGTGATTTCGAAGCGCTGCGAACCGAGGTATTTGCAAACCTCCATTACTGCAGGATGTTCGATGGCAGAAGTGATAATGTGGTGCCCTTTATTGCTGTTTGCCATGGCAATTCCTTGAATGGCAATGTTGTTCGATTCGGTGGCACAACTGGTAAAATAGATTTCTTCCGGCTTACAGTTGATCAATTCGGCAACCTGCCACCTCGCTTTTTCAATGGCCTCTTTATTGCTTTTGCCAATTGAATAGGAGCTGGAAGGATTTCCATAATAAGATTCAATATATGGAATCATTTCTTTTAAAACCTCCGGATCAACAGGAGTCGTAGCGTTGTAATCGAGATAAACCGGATGTTTCATTTTACCCTGCTATTGATTTTTATTTTGTTTCGCAATGATCGCAACTGCATTCCTTACCACTTGCTTTTTCAAAAGCCTCTTTCCCTTCGGTAATTGAAAAATAAATCAAACCGGCTGTTCCAATAACATCAGCATAGGCAAATCCTGTGTATTCGTAGATCAGGCTTGATGTCAGTAAAACGATCGACATATAAACACAGACTTTTGTACAATTGCTATCGGATATGATCGGTTGGGAGTTGAGTTGTTTCCCAACTTTCTTCTTTGCATTCATCAGCCAAACCATAACGGCAATCGAAATCAACGATATTACAATCCCCCAAAAAGTTGTTTCGGGCTTGTGATGGTTGATCAGGTTGAAAATAATACCAACCAACAAACCAACCGATAACAGATAAAATGCAGTGCCTGTAATTTTTAATGCTTTTATCTCGAAGGTACTTTTGGGACTATCCGGATTTTGTCCGATACGGACGATCATGACTGCAATACCAATGCCCGACATTACTTCAATAAAGCTGTCGACTCCAAAGCCGAATAAGGTAAGCGTTTCGTCCTGAAAGCCAAACCACATTGAAACAACTCCTTCTATGATGTTATAGAAGATCGTAAAAAAGGCCAGCCATAATGCAACTTTATATTGTCTGTTTTCCATTTTGTTTTTTATTCATAAACTATTCATGTTCATGACGGTGGTGTAGGTCCGGATCGTGCGGATGAACGTGTGTTAACGGGTCATGCCTGTGCAGATGTGAATGCCATTTGCCTTCCGGTATTGTTTCACCATCATGTAAATGTGTATGATGGCCATCGACATGTTGGTGGTAATGGATATGTTCCATTACAACATGCGTATGTTGATGTTTATGCGAAATCAGGTTTGTAACAACAACAGCAAGCGCCAGAAGAACTATTGATATAACATGAACCCATTGAAATGGTTCATGAACAAACAGGTAAGATAAAACCACTCCCCATATTGGCGCCGTGGAAAACAATATCTGACTTCGGGTTGCCCCTATATTTTGTGCAGATGTCACATAAAGCACAATGCTAAATCCATAAGCGAAGATTCCTACCACAATTGCAGGAACCACATTGCCGGTTGCAAGGATGTTACCGGCAATCAGGGACCCGATCAATAAATTAACCGAACCGGCAACAATCCCTTTTACAAAAGTTACTGTCTGAGGTGATGCCCCATCGGTTAATGCAGTCAGGTGATTATCGACACCCCAGCAAATACACGCTGCTGTAATTAGTAAAGCCGAAGTTATTCCGCTCGAACCTTCTCCCATCGAAGTGATTATACCGGCTGCAATAGTTAAACCAACGCCAATCCATGTATTCCGGTCGAGTGCATCTTTAAATATTACAACACCTAAAATGGCAGTTGCCACGAGTTCCATGTTTAACCAGATTGAAACCGATGCCGCATTTGCCGTTTTAAGTCCTGCCAGTAAAAGCAGAGGACCCGCGAAACCTCCGAAGAAAACAATTCCAATCGTTTTTGCCCTGTTGCCACGCTGAAAAAGCAATTTCAGATGATTACTTTTCCTGAACAGGTATGGCGACATCGCCAAAGCTGCGCCCAAATAAAGCAAACCAGCCAACTGAAAAGAATTTAGTCCATTCAATAGCAATTTGCTAAACGGTGTCGCAATTCCAAAAAGAAACCCCGAAAGAATACCTGTTATAATAGCAAAACGCTTCATCCTTGTGTCTTATCCAATAAAAGTCAATGTTAATTATTTAATAGGGATTTATCAAGCAATAAAGCTTATTCGAGAGATGGCTGCATGAAGAAAAACAAATGGTAATCGTGGCACAATGATCACACCTCCACCCTGGCCTATGAATGAATGATAAACCTGACAAATAAGGCCCCTATAAAAAGTATTGCAATATAAGTTACCATCATTCATCTAAATAAAGAATTACGCTGGCTTCTCCGCAATGGCAATGTTTCCAACTTTAAATTCATTGCAATATCTAATAGTTTAATAATCAATAAACAGCACCCCGCAACTAACGAAATTATGAATTATTTTCACTATTTCCCCCGAAAGACTTGTTCGTTTAATAAATGAGATTACCTTTGCACCGCCTTTGAAAAACAGAGGTACTTAAGGATGACTCAGTAGCTCAGTTGGTAGAGCACATCCCTTTTAAGGATGGGGTCCTGGGTCCGAGCCCCAGCTGGGTCACCAATTTGAATGTCAAATGACGCATAAGCACTTAAATCGAATGATTTAGGTGCTTTTTGCTTTTACGGAATGTTCAAATTATTCACTCGTAATCAAAATGGATGCCTTGCCGGTAACGGAAAACAATGCGTTGCCTTTTGCAACAAAAGTAAAAGCGATTTACAACGGAAAAGAGACAAGGGTGATGCACGCATGTGGTCACGATGGACATGTAGCCATACTGATGGGTGTGGCTGAAATATTGGCCGGTATGAAAAAAGAGTTGAAAGGAACTGTGAAATTTATTTTTCAACCCGCCGAAGAGGGTGCCCCAAAAGGAGAAGAATATGGTGCAGAACGGATGATGAAAGAGGGTGTGATGGAAAACCCCAAAGTAGATGTTATTTTTGGATTGCACATGGATGCGCTATTGGAGGTTGGAAAGACATCGTACCACCCTGCCGGCGCGATGGCAGGCACCGGTGATCTGAAAATAACCGTAAAAGGGAAGCCCTCGCACGGTTCGCAACCTTGATTGTCGGTTGACCCGATTGTTGTGTCGGCACAAATCATCAAAAGTCTACAAACCATCGTAAACCGGAATGTAAACCTGACAGAAAATCCTGCAGTGGTAACGATCGGAGCGATCAGCGGCGGCAACCGCTTTAATATCATTTCTGAACAGGTGGAGATGACAGGAACTGTCAGTACCTTTAGCGATGCAGATGAAACGCTCGTGTTTAACCGTGTCAGGCAGGTAGCAGAGAAAACAGCTGAATCTGCCGGCGCTACGGCTACGGTCGAATTACCATACTCTGTTCACTATCCCGTTACTTTTAACAATGTGGTGCTCACAGCAGCAATGCTTCCTTCGTTACAAAAATCCGCAGGGACTGATCAGGTTATTCTTGCGCCAACCAAAACAGGTTCCGAAGATTTTTCCTTCTTTGCACAAAAAGCGCCCGGACTGTTCTTTTTTATCGGAGGATTGCCAAAATGAAAAGATCCCAAAACGGCTGGGCCACATCATACGCCTGAATTTATCATCGATGACAGTGCCTTTAAAACAGGCGTGAATGCTTTTTGCAACCTGGTATTCGATTATACGGAGTTGTACAAAAAATAAATCCTACCGAAAAACCGCCCCAATATTTAAAGTAACTAATGATCAATTAGGTACATCGAACTTGATGATTGTGTATTTAAGAAGGTGATTGCCCTGCATCTTCTTAAATTTGAGTACCATCTATCTATACCCGTCAAATTACAAATGTCCTCTACAAAATGTAAACTGTCCTCCACAAAATATAAGATGTCCTTCGCAGGATATAAAATGTCCTCCACAAGATATAAACTGTCCTCCACAAAATATAAGATGTCCTTCGCAAGATATAAACTGTCCTCCACAAAATATAAGATGTCCTCCGCAGGATATAAAATGTCCTCCGCAAGATATAAACTGTCCTCCACAAAAAATAAGATGTCCTTCGCACGATATAAAATGTCCTCCACAAAAAATAAGATGTCCTCTGAAGAATATAAAATATCCTCTCCAGGATATAAAATGTCCTCTGCAAAATGATAAGAAAGTAACACAGAAAGTGGAGAATATAATCTACCGGATGATGAACCCGGTACAACAACAAAAAACCCCTGTCGGAATTACGAATAACCCGCAGGGATTTTGGTGATGAAAGACCAAGGAAAACCACCGTGGCCGAAGCGATGATTACCTTGGCCTTGTAAATAAAATACCACTAATCGACCTATATTGAGGACTGTTCGCACCATAAGCCGACTTGACGTAAAGTTTCGAATCCTTTGCAATATCAACTAAACCGGTTTTAGTGCCATAAAGAATTTGATAGCGTAGCTGACGGGCAGCTTCAGCTGCTGCTTCGGCAGCAACAGCAACTGAATTAACATGCTTTAAATCCGTGAGCCTCACTTTGAGGGCATCGATCTTAAGGTCCTTTTCATTTGGTTTGTAGGCCAAAAGTGTGCTTAGCAGCAAAACTAAATTCCTGTAGTTTTCAATTTTAGTATTAAAAGAACTGTTTCTCAATTTGTTATTTCTGGAAGATTCCTCTTCATCACTCCCTTCGTCTGTTTTGGCAGGCGGTTCAATCTCCGTGGCCCTCTGGTTGCGGAATTCACGTACGATTGATTCACCCTGTTCGACCGTTTGAGCCGGCACATCCGAAATTCGCAGTCCGTTGATTACGCGTGTAACGAAAGGATCGAGTGCGTCGAAAGCAATGTTTCTCGCGGTTATTGCGTTATCGCAGGCAGTTTCGGCCAATGCGACCTTCTCAAGTACCGCATCACCGCTTACTTTGATTTCCCGCTGGTTCAGAATTGAAAGCCTCGTTTCCGATGGATCATACGCAGGTATAAATGTGATGACCTTTTCAGTTAAAACTTCCATGTTGTCTACATTCTGTTGATTGCTTCTTTTATTTGAATTCATGGCGACTATTTTTTGTTAGTTTATAACTACCGATTCAGAACTACACTTTTTAAAATTCAAACGAATTTACAAAACATTCATTTGTACTGTTGTATAATATCCGGATACTTACGATTCTATTCGGAACTATCCGGCTTTAGGCGGATAAAGTGATTGGATTAAAAATATTCTATTCTTCTATTGGTTTTTGATCTGTTTATTTTTTAATTTTGATATGATTTTAAATTTTAGGAATTTGTAGATTATTAAAAAGGAGCCTCGGGAAACCGGGGCTTCTGATGTATTGGAATACCAATACCCAAACCTTACACTGTGTTCTGCGAGAGGTTGCTGTGATGGATAAAACGGTTCTTCCTGAGGTAGAAAATTAGTTCCGGATTGATGGCTAAAATATTTTTAGCTTTTTATTGGTTTTTGATATTTTTCTTTTTTAATTTTGGTACGTAATCAGCATAATTTAGGAGCTTATAATGAAAAGTGAAGAAGCCTCTGGTTTGGAAACCAGGGGCTTCGATTTTTATCGGGAACTCAATGGAAAACCTTAAGCGGTGTTCAGCGAACAGAGGCAGTGAAGCATCACCGGAATATCCAGAAGCAAAGTGTTGTTCTTCGAAGGGATGGCCCGCCACTACAAGAGAACAAATTAGAACTTTAGGATTAAAATATTTTCATCCCAGGATTTGTTATTTATATTTCCATTTTTTAATTTTGAAACAGATTCATTATAGTTTAGTTGTTTATGCTTGAAAGTGAAGAAGCCTCGGGTTGGTTATCCCGGGGCTTCGATTTTTTATCGGGAAATCAATATCCAAGCCTTACGAGGTGTTCGGAGAGACGTTGCAACGAGGGATAAAATAGTTCTTCCAGGAGCAGAAAATTAGTTCCGGATTGATGGCTAAAATATTTTTGGCCTTTTATTGGTTTTTGATATTTTTCTTTTTTAATTTTGAATGTATTTTTAAATAATAAAATAAATCAAATCAACGCAGAAGCCTCGGACTGGACCACCGGGGCTTCTATTTTTATTAGGAATTCAAT